>Ga0209652_1001375_pt1 | contig 19854 bp, 13 predicted proteins | sample SaaInl74LU_5_DNA_FD_184641 | JGI IMG/M metagenome (GOLD analysis project Ga0209652, IMG submission 184641) | Marine microbial communities from expanding oxygen minimum zones in the Saanich Inlet - ESP_74LU_5_DNA (SPAdes) (version 2) | ecosystem: Environmental > Aquatic > Marine > Intertidal zone... | reverse complement strand
GAATTTTGGGAGCCCTTTGGTTCGCAAGTGCTTGAGGCCATGCCCGAAGCAACGGTCGCGGCCGATTCAACCCAAGAGAAATACATCACCACCGCACTGCTAGGTGACGCCCTCTACATGGCGACTGAATTCTTGGAGTCTCGACCTGAAGACGCAGCAAAGCTGACGCGCGCCTACTTTAATGCGGTGGATTTCTGGAAAGCGAACCCAACCGAAGGCAATAAAATCATCGCCAAAGGTCTGAACTTTAACGTGGCGGACGTCGAGCAAGTCTTAGGTAAAGACGGAAATATTCTTAAAGGCGGTATTTTTGTTTTCGATCGTGAGCAAGCGGCCATCTTTATGGGGCTTAAGCCGGGCACATTACCTCTTAACATCGCCAGCGATGGTATGAAGGCGCACTGGGATATCACCACGGATTGGTGGCTCAAGTTTGGCTTTATCGACAAGCGTATGCCAATGGAAGCGGGCGTCGATACCACCCCCTTGGCAAAGGCCTTGTAATGACGACGGTAACCTCTGAGCCCGAGACCTCTGTGTCCGGGCTTTACGTTGATTCGGTGCACAAGCAATTTCGACTGCGCGATGGCACCGAGTTCACCGCGCTTGAGAATATCTCGCTGAATTTAGAAGACAACCAAATCGGCGTCTTGCTGGGGCCATCGGGCTGCGGCAAGTCGACGCTTTTGCGCATGATTGCCGGGCTTGAGTCGATCGAGGAAGGCACTATACGCTTGAACGGGCGAGTCATTCGCGGCGCTGGGGCGGATCGAGCTATGGTGTTTCAGTCCTACAGTTCGTTTCCATGGTTAAGTGTTCGCGACAACGTAGCCTTCGGCCTAAAGGGTCGAGGCGAGGCTCTGAGTTTGCGCGAAGGGGTCGTAGATTACTATATCGATGCGGTAAAACTCACAGCCTTCGCGAATGCTTACCCTCACCAGTTAAGTGGTGGTATGCAACAACGAGTCGCCATAGCAAGAACCTTAGCGAGCAACCCCGAGTTACTGTTAATGGACGAGCCCTTTGGCGCGCTCGACCCAGAAACTCGCTGGCAAATGCAGGCCTTGCTGCTCGATATCGTCCGCAAAGAAAAAACGACCGTTTTGATGGTGTCGCACGATATCGAAGAAGCGCTGTACTTGGGTGACGTGATCTTTTTTATGGGCACGAAGCCCGGGCGTGTATGCGATGTGATAAGGCCCAACATTGAACGTAACGGTCAAGACAGAGACGCCCTACTAGAGCTTGACCGGTACCGTGACTTAGAACGTGAAATTCGAGCGAAGATGCGCTCACAAGCGCTAGGTCTGGTGGCTTAGACCGCCTTTAACATCTCTTCTAAGCGAGCAACGACGCTCGCTTTGTGCGCCGCCAAATCCAGAATATCGGGGTTAAACAACCAGCTCTGTGTCAGACCCATGAGATAGGCGTACATCGACACGGCGGCCACATCTGCAGGCGTTGCGAAGGTCGTTGAACCCGAACCTTCGCGATACGCAACGACCAGCTTCTTAAAATTAGCAACCAACGATTGCGTCAGCGCGCGTTCACGCTCAATAGTCGAGGCCATTTCCTCGGTAAACTCGGTTTTGTTCAAGAAAATTTCGAACGACTGGCGGAAGTAATGGTCACTAATTAATAAGCCAAGCCACTCGTCGGCAAAGGAGCGCGCGGTAGCAATTGGGTCGTTAAGATCGAGATCGGATACCACTAACGCCTCGAGCGGCCGTTGTGAATACGCCAGAATTTCTTCGAACAACTCTTGCTTGTTCGCAAAGTGCCAATAAATAGGACCGCGACTGCAGCCTGCCTCTTCAGCGATAGCACGAAAGGTTGTGCCACTGTAGCCACGGGTCGAAAACAAACGAAGCGCCGCATCGATCACGCTTTGACGTGTTTTTGCGGCGTCTTCTTTGGTTCTTCGCATCATTGGGCTCCAAGTAAAACGCTAGTGTAACTGCGTGCTACCCAGCCCACAAACGCTAGCCAAACAATCGGAGGTAACGATCGAGCTCCCACTGCGATACCGTGTTGTGATAACTCTCCCATTCCGCGCGCTTGAATTGCGTAAAAGAGTTAAACATATCGTCACCAAACACTTTCGGCGCTAGCTCATCCGCGGCAAATGACTCGATCGCTTCCGATAGATTTTTTGGCAAACATTCAATCCCGGCCGCGGTAATATCGGCATCACTGTAGTTGTACATGTTTTCGCGGTGCGGCTCGCCTGGATCAATGTGTTCGCGAATACCCTCCAGACCCGCAGCCAGCATTAGCGCGGCGCCGAGATAAGGGTTGCAGGCAATGTCCGGCGCTCGGCACTCTACGCGCCCACCCGCACTGGGTATACGCAACATGTTGGTTCGGTTATTGTTGCCGTAACAGCAAAATACTGGAGCCCAGGTTGAACCGGACATACTGCCTTGACGCACCAAGCGTTTATAGGAGTTAACCGTTGGGGCGACAACTGCCGAAATGGCTTTGGCGTGACGCAGTACACCACCTATAAAGTAGTAGGCTAACTCTGACACTCCCGCACCGTAGCGATCGGTACCAGCACTTGGCTCAAACAAATTTTTCCCGGTTTTAATATCCGCTAACGACATATTGTAGTGCGCGCCACTGCCCGTGCGATTGGCGAAAGGCTTGGGCATAAAGCTCGCAAAGGCACCGTGCTTGCGCGAGATTTCATTGGCGAGCATTCGAAAAAAAATCAAGCGATCGGACATTGTGAGTGCATTGCTATAGCCAAAGTCGATTTCAAACTGACCGTTGGCATCTTCATGGTCAAACGAGTAAACACCCCAGCCTAAATCGGTCATGGCCTGAACTAACTCATCAATAATGGGTAGGTTATCCATCATGATGGGCACGTCGTAACAGGGCTTTCCCATACTGTCGCGATCCGAGTAGGGTACGGGCTTACCCTGATCGTCGGGGCGCAACACAAAAAATTCCGTCTCAATACCTAAGTTAAAGATGAACCCCATGTCCGCAGCTTCAGCCAACTGCCGCTTTAAAATATTACGCGAACACGCTTCGAAGGGGGCGCCATTTAAGTGCAAGTCGCTCGGGAACCAGGCCAGCTCTTTGTTCCACGGACAAATCATCATGCCAGCGCCATCCGGCATAGCGGCCACTTCATCATCTGAAATATCTTGTGGCACACCGTCTAGAGCAGCCCCGGTAAATAGCTCAGATCCTTTAAACATTTGTCCAAAGTGGTTTAAGGGAACAAACTTACCTTTACTTGCGCCATGCACATCGACATAGCTTGCAATCCCGTATTTTACCGACTCCGCTTCGCAGATTTTTTTCACTTCGCTGACATCCATTGTTGAGCTCCTTAAATGGGAATAAAACTTGCTTGGACTAGTTCATCCAAGAAACATGCCAAGTTGTATATTTAATTTTCAAGGCGCAAGACTAGAGAGAAACTTCAATGAAATCAGCGTGCTGGCAGGAAAACACATTTGAGCTTGGCGATTTTAAACTTGTCTCGGGCCAGATTTTAAGAAACGCCAGACTACGTTACTTCCAAATTGGTGCACTCAACGCACCAAAAAATAACTTAGTGATTCTGCCAACCTATTACGGGGGTACGGCTAAAGGCGTCATGCCGTGGGTCGACCAACAAAATTCGCCGCTGGACCCGAATCGTTACTGCATCGTCATTCCCTGCTTGTTTGGCGCGGGCCAGTCGAGCTCGCCCTCCTGTGCACATCCGACACAAACTGGCGCCAACTTCCCTTTGATTGATATCGCCGACAATGTGCATGCACAACGGCAACTCGTGGAACGCGTGTTTGACAATGCCGAGATTTGTTTAGTCCTGGGGTGGTCCATGGGCGGGCTACAGGCGCTGCACTGGGCGGCACTGTACCCAGAACGGGTCAGGAGCGCGATTGCCGTTTGTGCCACGGCAAAATGTTACCCTCATAACCAGTTATTTTTAGACAGCGTCACAACCGCCTTGGCAACCGACCCTGTTTTTGCCGATGGACACTACAGCCAAGTTCCCCACGCGGGCCTGGTAGCGTTTGCTCGCATCTATCTTACCTGGGCTTATAGCCAGGCATTTTTCCGAGACAGCCTATACCACGCGCTCGGGTTTGACTCGATACAAGATCTACAATCGTTTTGGGAGCAAGACCACCTGCAACAAGACGCCAATGATCTCGTTGCGGTTGCAAAAACCTGGCGCAGCGCTAATGTCTATCGGTATCTGGGAGACGAGCCTGCCTTGAAAGTGCCTACCATCATGCTGCCGAGCCGAACCGATCTCTATTTTACTGAAGCCGATGCGCGCAGTGACGCGCAAAGCCTAAGTGCTGAGTTTCAGGTCATCGACAGTGACTTTGGCCACATAGCCGGTGGACCCGGGCGCCTAGAATCTGAAACTCAACAGGTTTTCAGAGCCGTGCGGGATGCTCTGTGTCTGTGACTGGCTGTAGCGATTTATGCATACTGGTTCTATAAGTTTGGGACACATGTCGGCTAACTTACGCTTTTTATTCTGCGTGAGTTTACCTCGATGAATACTGTGCTCTCAGCAACGACTGCCGCGAATGACGATATTATCGCGACCGATAAAGCCACCGTATGGCACCACCTAACCCAGCACCAGCAATGGGAAGAGAAAGATCCCATCGTCATCTCTAAAGGTGTTGGCATGCGGGTGACCGACATCAAGGGTAAGTCTTACCTAGACGCAACCTCCGGCGGCGTTTGGTGCGTCAATCTTGGGTTTGGCCGTGAGCGCATCGCTGATGCGGTGCGCCAGCAATTGGTGGACCTCTGTTATTTTGCAGGTAGCTACGCCACCGAACCAGGCGCCGAATTCGCGCAAAAGCTGCTGACAAAAATGCCAGGACTTGGCCGCGTTTACTTCTCAAGTTCGGGTTCTGAAGCCAACGAAAAAGGTTACAAAATGGTCCGTCAGCTCGCCCACATGAACGGCGACGGCACCAAACATAAAATTATTTACCGCGACCGCGATTACCACGGCACGACCATTGGTGCGTTAAGCTCAACCGGGCATGAACAGCGTGTCGCCCAGTACGGGCCCTTCGCCCCGGGCTTTTCCTCGTTTTCGCACTGCTTATGCTACCGCTGCCCCTTTGGCAAAACCTATGGCTCATGTAACATCGAGTGCGCGCGCGATCTCGAAACCGCTATTCTTCGCGAGGGCCCAGATTCAGTCGGCGCAGTGGTACTCGAACCTATCACGGCCGGCGGTGGTGTTATTCCTCCACCACCTGAATATTTCCCAATCATTCAGGAAATTTGCCAGCGCTATGGCGTCCTGATCCACATCGACGAGGTCGTCTGCGGATTGGGCCGAACAGGCGAATGGTTTGGCTACCAACACTACGATGTGAAGCCCGACATTGTCACCATGGCAAAAGGTGTAGCCAGTGGTTACGCTGCCATTTCATGCACCGTCACTACCGAGGCTTTGTTTAACGAATTTAAACGCGCCGACGGCAATCCCTTAAACTACTTCCGCGACATCAGCACCTTCGGTGGTTGCACATCGGGCCCAGTGGCGGGTATTGAAACACTCGCGATTTTGGAAGAAGAAAACCTCATTCAAAACACGCGTGATATGGGTGACTACCTGATGGATCAGCTGTATGCCCTACAAGAAAAGCACGCGGTCATTGGTGATGTGCGCGGCAAAGGGTTATTCGTGGGTATCGAATTGGTCACCGATCGCGCCACAAAAACACCTGCGTCAGAAGCTCAAACGGGGCAAGTCGCTGGACACTGCCTAGAGCATGGTGTGATGATCGGCCGCACCAATCGAAGCTTCAGCGACCTGAATAACACGCTGTACTTAAGCCCAGCTCTCATCACGACCAAAACTGAGCTCGACGAAATTGTGAGCGCGATCGATGCAGGATTGAGCGCGGTATTCAAATAATAAGGAACTGTGTTGTCTGTTGTTAAAAAAGTAAGTCAGTTTTACCCTGGTACGGCGGCGGTCGTTTTAATCGCGATCGCCAGCCAATTTCTAGCCACCAACTACGGCGCTCCGGTACTCGTGTTTGCCCTGCTATTGGGCATGGCGATGAACTTTTTGTATCGACAAGAGCACACCAAAGCAGGCGTTGACCTGTGTGCGACACAGGTTTTAAGAGCAGGGGTCGCGATGCTGGGCGCAGGTATTGCGGTCAGCGATATTGCTGCCATTGGCTTTGCTGGCGTGGGTGTGCTGATCGGCGGTATGTTCTTTACCATCGCGATCGGACCGGTACTGGCAAGAATGCTCGGTCTCAAACGCGATATGGGCCTGCTGTCCGGCGGCGCAGTCGCTATTTGCGGTGTCTCGGCGGCTCTGACTCTGTCTTCGGTGATGCCCAAAAACGAAGAGCAATCGAAGTTCACGCTACTTACCGTGATTATGGTAACCACCATCGGCGCCATTGCCATGGTGACCTATCCGATCTTAGTTCAGCTGTTAGAGCTAACCCCCCAACAAGCGGGTTACTTTTTGGGTGGCGCTATTCACGACGTATCGCACGTTGCCGGTGCTGGCTTTGCTTTGTCTGAGGCGGTTGGCGTAGAAGCCATGACCGTGAAGATGGTTCGAGTCGCTATGCTCATTCCCATTGCATGGTGTTTTTTGCTGTTGTTCAATCGCGAAGGTGGCAGCGGCCAATCGCTCAAGCCGCCCGGCTTTTTGCTGGTATTCATAGCGTTAGCAACCATTAACAGTCTTGGATTTATTCCCGCGGCCTGGTCAAGCGCGCTCACGAGCTTATCTAAGTTAAGTTTTCTGTTGGCAATTGTGGCACTCGGCATTAAGACCGAGCTCAGTGGTCTAATAAGTCATGGCTGGCGCCCTGTGGTGCTGGTTTTACTACAAAGTGTGTTCCTCGGCGCAACAATGTTACTCTGGGCCTTATTCGCTATGTAAAACAAAAAGAGGGGATTTGCATCAATGGCAAGAATCAGTACCAAACAAAGCGTAAAACATTTGTTACTCGGCGGCCTGCTACTGATGTTGTCCCCCGCCCGTGCGTTAGCCAGCATCGACCAAGCGATTAACGAGGCCGTAGCACCCGCAACCGCATTTATTTCCAATATTATTTTTTATTCCGTCGCCGTGGGTGGCGCCAAAGTGCCATTGGTCGTTGTTTGGCTTTTAGCCGCCGCCGTTTTTTTCACGGTTTACTTCCGCTTCCTGAACTTCTCTGGCTTCAAGCACGCCATTGATATCTTGCGTGGTTTAAATCACAACCCCAAAGCGCCCGGCGAGGTTACACACTTTCAGGCACTAACTACCGCAGTATCGGGTACGGTTGGTATCGGTAACATCGGTGGCGTTGCCGTTGCTATTAGTATGGGCGGCCCCGGCGCCACTTTTTGGCTCATTGTTGCCGGGCTACTGGGTATGTCGACCAAATTCATCGAATGCACACTGGGCACAATTTACCGTAAACACAACCCAGATGGCTCGGTCTCAGGTGGACCAATGTACTACCTTGAACAAGGCCTTCTAGAAAAAGGCCTGCCCAACTTAGGCAAGTTTTTGGGTAAATTCTATGCGCTGGGCATCGTCATTGGCTGCCTAGGTATCGGCAACATGTTCCAAGCGAACCAAGCCTACCTTCAGTTTGTCACCGTTACCGGCGGCGACAGCAGTTTCTTTGCTGGCAAAGGTTGGCTGGTGGGTCTGGTCATGGCGGTGATTGTCGGTTTAGTGATTATTGGAGGTATTAAAAGTATTGCCCGTGTGACCAGCAAGCTTGTGCCCTTTATGGCGGTATTTTACTCCGTTAGCGCCTTAATTATTATTTTAATGAATGCTGAAGCACTGCCTTTCGCGTTCAATGCCATTATCGAGGGCGCGTTCAGCCCAGATGGGATTGCTGGCGGCATGCTGGGTGTTATCGTTATCGGTGTGCAGCGAGCGGTATTTTCCAACGAGGCGGGTATCGGCTCTGCCCCTATCGCACACTCTGCCGTACAGACAAAAGAACCGATTACTCAGGGTTACGTGTCGATGTTAGAGCCCTTCATCGATACGGTCGTAATTTGCACCTTAACGGCGCTGGTCATTGTGACCACGTTTTACTACGACCCTAGCTTTAACGCCGGTCTTGATGGCATTGGCATGACCTCGGCAGCATTCGAGCGCAACATTGGCTGGTCGCCGCTACTTATTGCGTTTGCCGGTATGCTGTTCGCCTTCTCGACCATGATTGCATGGGCCTACTATGGCCTAAAAGGCTTTACCTATTTACTGGGCGAGCACGCCTGGGCGTCCAACCTATTTAAACTGGTATTTTGCTTCTTTATTGTCGTTGGCTGCAGTATCCCACTGACCGCAGTACTGGATTTTTCTGATGCACTTGTCTTCTTAATTTGTGTGCCCAATATCATTGGACTGTATGTTCTAGCACCTGTCGCCAAGCAAGCGCTACAAGCCTATAATCAAAAGGTACGTAACCAAGCATAATCGCGCCCCTGTGCGGGGCCTCGACAGGGTAACAAGCGAATGAGTAGCGAATTACTGCTACAATTGGACCCAAACTCCAAAGACAGTTTACAGACGCAAATCGTTGCGCAACTGTCTTTGGCCATTGCCAAAGGCACGATTCCGCTGAATTCGCCCATGCCCTCCTCTCGACACCTCGCAACTCAACTAGGTGTAGGCCGCAACACCGTGATGCTGGCCTATCAACGGCTATTAGACGACGGCTTAATTATTACCCACCCGCGGCGCGGCTATTTTGTGAACCCTGAGGTTGAGCGCACGCGTATCCTCGAACGCTATCAATTGTCATGCATACCCAGCCAAAGTATCGACTGGAGTTCACGTGTGTCCGATCAACCCACGCAGTGGCAGGCCTTACGCAAACCGAAAGACTGGCAATTGGCACCTTACCCTTTTGTATATGGGCAAATGAGCGCCGATTTGTTTCCGATACAACACTGGCGAGAATGCGCCCGAGATGCTGTCTCGGTCAGAGCCATTAAATCGTGGGCCGTAGACCGTATCGATCACGATGACCCGCTGCTACTCGAGCAAATCCGCACTCGGTTGTTGCCTAAACGCGGTATTTTTGTCGAAGATCGGGCCATTATGCTGACCGTGGGAGCTCAGCACGCGCTCTATATGATTGCCGAACTACTGTGGCGCAAGACCGACTCGCGTATTGGTATCGAGAATCCCGGTTATGCGGATCTGCGCAACCTCATTCACCTTATGGGCGCGCAAGCAAAAGCTCTCGATACTGATTCTGATGGACTGATCACGAACAGTCAGCTCGACGATTGCGACTACGTCTGTGTTACACCTAGTCATCAATCTCCGACCACTGTCACGCTTCCACATGAACGCCGACTCGAGCTGTTGCAAAGCGCATCGCAACATAATTTTGTGATTGTCGAAGACGACTACGAGAGCGAATTTAACTTTCATACCCGACCCGAACCCGCGCTTAAAAGCATGGATACCGAAGGGCGTGTCATTTACGTAGGTAGCGTCTCTAAGACCTTAGCGCCGGGATTGCGCATGGGCTATATCGTAGCCAGCCCCGAGCTCATCGAAGAGCTGCGTGGCCTGCGTCGCCTAATGCTCCGACACCCAGCAGCAAACAACCAACTCTCGGTGGCCTTGTTCTTAGCACGAGGTTACCACGACGCTTTGGTCAGCAAGTTGTTCAAGATTTATCAAAAACGTCGGGCGCTGCTGGTGTCCTGTCTAGAGCAAGAACTCCCCGAACTGCAAATTCAAGCATCACTAGGTGGCTCGGCGCTATGGATTAAAGCTCCGGAAGCGATCGACACCGAGCAGCTAGCACTTACAGCAAAAAAACTGGGCGTGATTGTAGAACCCGGCGCCATTCATTTTACTCAACCAAACCCACCCAAAAACTTTTTGCGGATGGGCTTTTCAGCCATTGGGGAAGGTTCAATAGCGGAGGGCGTTGTCGCACTTCGCCGAGCTTACCAAAATGTGTAACCATCTGGCGCACAGCAAACCCAGAATCTGGCTCTATCCATTGGCGTGAAAAACCCCTAGCATTGCGTCTCTTTCATAAATCTAAGGTGAGCAAGCTATGCCTCGTATGACCCCCAGTGAAGCCTTTGTCGAAACACTAGTCGCACAAGGCGTCAAAAAGATCTTCGGTATTATGGGTTCAGCCTTCATGGATGCCATGGACATTTTTGCCCCTGCCGGTATTGAGTTAATTCCAGTCGTGCACGAGCAAGGCGCGGCGCACATGGCTGATGGTTACTCGCGCGCTAGCGGCCGCCACGGTGTTGTGATTGGCCAAAACGGCCCCGGAATTTCAAACTGTGTCACCGGTATTGCCGCGGCGTACTGGGCGCATTCGCCCGTTGTGATGATCACACCAGAAGCGGGCACCATGACCATGGGCTTTGGCGGCTTCCAAGAGTGCCATCAGCTACCGATGTTCCAAGAATTCACCAAATACCAAGGCCACGTAAACAACCCCAACCGGATTGCAGAATTCACATCTCGCTGCTTTGATCGCGCCTTATCGGAAATTGGTCCCACTCAGCTGAACATTCCACGCGATTATTTTTACGGCGATATCAATGTGGAAATTCCACAGCCTATGCGCTTAGACCGTGGCCCGGGTGGCGACCAGAGCCTTAATGAAGCGGTTGAACTTCTGAAAACCGCGGAGTTCCCCGTGATCGTATCGGGCGGCGGTGTTGTCATGTCCGACGGTGTTGAGGAAGTCAAAGCGATTGCGGAATTTTTGGGCGCACCGGTTGTGAACAGCTACCAGCACAATGACTCATTCCCTGCTAGCCACCCGATGTGGTGCGGCCCACTGGGTTACCAAGGTTCAAAAGCGGGCATGAAACTCATTTCCAAAGCCGACGTTGTGTTGGTCATTGGATCGCGTCTTGGCCCCTTCGGTACCTTGCCTCAGCACGGTTTAGACTACTGGCCCAAAGAAGCCAAAATCATTCAAATCGACGCCGACCACAAAATGCTTGGTCTAGTAAAAAAGATTTCGGTCGGTATTTGCGGTGACGCCAAAGCGGCCTCGGTTGCTTTGACTGAACGCCTGCAGGGCCAAACACTAGCGTGTCACGCTAACAAAGACGCTCGCGCAGCCGAAATCGCAGACGAAAAAGCCACGTGGGAAAAAGAGCTGGATGAGTGGACGCACGAGCGCGACCCTTACAGTTTAGACGTTATTGCAGAAGCCGAAGCGGAAGAGGGCAATTGGTTGCACCCCCGCCAAGTACTGCGCGAGCTTGAAAAAGCCATGCCCGCTGATGTCATGGTCTCTACCGATATCGGTAACATCAACTCGGTAGCACACAGCTACTTGCGCTTCGAGCGTCCACGCAGCTTCTTTGCACCCATGAGCTTTGGTAACTGCGGTTACGCGTTACCTACTATTATTGGCGCCAAAGCCGCCGCGCCTGAGCGTCCTGCAGTAGCCTACGCCGGTGACGGTGCCTGGGGTATGAGTATGTCTGAAATCATGACCGCTGTGCGTCACGATATCCCTGTAACCGCAGTAGTATTCCACAACCGCGATTGGGGTGCCGAGAAGAAAAACCAAGTCGAGTTTTACAACCGTCGCTTTGTCGCAGCAGAACTGGTCAGCGAATCGTGGGCCGGTATTGCACAAGCCATGGGTGCGGAAGGTGAGCTCGTTGATAGCCTCGATCAAGTCGGTCCAGCCCTGCAGCGAGCCATCGATCGTCAGATGAACGAGGGTAAAACCACCGTCATTGAAGTGATGTGTACGCGCGAGTTAGGCGACCCCTTCCGCCGTGATGCCTTGTCAAAACCTGTACGTTACTTAGAAAAATACAAAGACTACGTATAAGGCCTTTAAAGCCCCGCACTCGCGGGGCTTTGCTTAAACGGCAACCTATTGCCAAGAAAACCTGTTGAAAAGAGGTAAACTTGTGACTGATACCGATGAAAAAATTCGTGTGTTCCGTGGCCTTAAGGGCGTTTATTTCGATCGTTCGCCAACCACGCACATCGACGGCCGCAAAGGCGAACTCCGCTATTGGGGCTATTCCATTCACGACCTGGCAACTCACTCGACGTTTGAAGAAACCGCCTATTTGTTGCTGCACGGCGAGCTCCCCAGCAGCGCGCAGCTCAGCACTTTTGATCAAGCCTTAAAGAACGCGCGCTCACTACCGCCAGCCATTATTGAAATTATTAGAACCGTGGTCGACGGCCACCCAATGGATGTGTTGCGCACCGCAGTATCGGCCCTCGCTGCATTTGACCCTCAAACTAGCGACAACTCAAGCGATGCCGTACTGCAAAAAACCCTGCGGCTAACCTCGCAGGTGCCTATGATTGTCGCGGCACACCACCGTATTCGCCAAGGTTTCGAGCCCATCAAACCCGACGTCTCGCTCGGACACGCCGCGCACTTTTTATACCAACTGTCAGGCGAGGCCCCAAGTGAAGACGCCGCGCGACTGATGGACCTTGATTTTATTTTGCATGCCGAGCACGGCTCCAACGCCTCGTCGTTTACCGCCCGTGTGGTCACTGGTACCGACGCCAACTTGCATGCGTCAATCACCGCAGCAATAGCGGCCTTGTCGGGTCCTGCGCATGGCGGTGCAGCAGAAGACGTAATGCATATGGCCCGAGAAATTGGCGACCCAGCTAACGCCGCAGAGTACGTCAAACGCAAGCGAGCCAATAAAGAAGCAATTATGGGCTTTGGCCACCGGGTGTACCGCGCGGAAGACCCGCGCGCACGCCACTTGCGCGATGGGGTCGAGCGTTTGTCGATTGAAAAAGGCGAACCCCATTGGAACGATATCCTGAAGGCACTGGTCGAGGCCATGAAGCCCTACTCAAGACTGGGCGTTAACGTCAACGTCGACTTCTACTCGGGCGTGATTTATCACTTAAATGGTATCCCCGAAGATTTGTTTGTGCCTATTTTTGCCATCGGTCGCGTGCCCGGCTGGAGTCTTCAGATCATGCAACAAATGGAAAACAACATCCTCATTCGCCCGCTACTCGAGTACAACGGTCCCAATTTGCGTGAGTATGTTCCGGTAGAGCAGCGATAAGAAGCGAACGATGAGCGAGTTAGACCGTCAACGCGTGATTTTTGCCGAAGGTGAAGAGCCACGAATTATCGCCGCCGCGTCGCAGCTGCGCCAAGAGTACGGGGTCGAATGTTTGTTGGTTGGCGCACCTGAATCTATTCGTGACGTCGCAAGTGAACAGGGTTCGCCACTGGATGGCCTTGAACTCGTTTCGCCATCAGATCCCCTCCTGCTAAGCCCGTGCGCCGAGCACGTGCAAGGGCTACGACAGTTCAAGTCGATCAGTATGGCGGAACGATTGGTGAAAAAGCCTCTGCCTTTCGCAGCGGCCATGGTGTCTATTGGTGAAGCAGACCTCATGGTGGGTGGTGCAACCAGCCCCACCAAACGCGTTATTGAAGCGGCTGCCATGTGCATGGGCTACGCCAATGCTGAAGGTCTGGCGTCGAGTTACTTTGTCATGGATATTCCAAGTCGCGAGGAGCGAATGCTGTTTGCCGATTGCGCCGTTAACGTTGACCCCAGCGCCGAGCAACTCGCGTCCATTGCCGTCACAACGGCACAGCAGGCCAAAGCCCTACTCGGTGAGCCACCACGTGTTGCCATGCTGTCGTTTTCAACGCAGGGTAGCGCTAGCCATGCCAGCATCGATAAGGTCAAACACGCCGTAGAACTTGCCCGTACTATGGACCCAAGCCTCTTGATCGACGGCGAAATGCAAGTGGACACTGCGCTATCGGAGCGTGTCGCCGCCACCAAATGGCAAGGTGAATCGGCGGTTGTCGGACGCGCCAATGTGCTGATATTTCCGTCACTGGAGGCGGGGAATATTGGCTACAAACTCGTTCAACAGTTCACCGGCGCACGGGCCATCGGACCCATGCTCCAAGGCTTTAAGCACCCAGTGGCCGACCTGTCGCGCGGCGCAACGGTCGATGAAATTATTGAAGTGACGCGTTTAGCTCTGGAGTCTTCAGCGTCGGGCTGGTCTATACACTAAACCAGCCTCAGCACGACGTGTCGGCTCAAGGTATTGATAGCGCTAGACCGAAGCCAAATACGCTCGCCAATCCCCAAACCCACTGACATCCTGTGCACTGGAATCAACGCAGCCGGCCGCCGCAATAAAACCCTTCACTTCGCGGCCATCAGCTAAGGTCACGGTGCCCAATCCCAGCGGCGCGGGAATGCCCTGCAAAAAAGAACCCACCGTATCGATCGGCAAACGCCAAACCTCGGCACCAATGGAGACGCCTTTCTCGAAATCACCGACCATCGCCGGACGTTTAACACCCCCACCCGGAAGCACATATAAGCGATAGGTCGGCGCCGTTTTGACCACCTCTAACAAGTACCCACGCCGCTCTCGCAATTGGGGATTTAAGGGCAACCCATCCATGTGTGCCCCGCATACCAACAGATCAAAATAGCGACTGTCGGCAACCGGTTTATGGCAACCCTCAGCTACTGCGTCGGTATTCAAGCGTCGAGCAATGGACAATAAGGCGCGATCGCTGCAACGAGGGCCAACCAACGTCAGCCCAAAGGGCAAACCTTGCAATGTCGTCCCCGCGGGAATGGCGAGACCGGCGTAATCTAATAAGTTCATGTAATTGGTGTAGTAACCCAAGTTGGTGTTGTACAGCACAGGTTCGGCTTCGAGCTCAGCCAAAGTATACAAACGCCCTGCAGTCGGGGTTAGCAGGGCATCAACTTGCGCTAATTGCGTGTCACACAGACGTTTTAGTGCTTTGAGTTGATACTGCGCTTTGAAACACGCGGTAGCCGAGAGGTCTGCCCCACCCTGGATGATACCGCGCACCACAGGGTTCACTTTATCGGGATACTGGTTTAACGGTTCCTCGCAAGCCAACGTTCGCTCAGTCACCCAGGGGCCCGAATACAGCAACGACGCAGCCTCGGTAAAAGGCTCAAAGTCGAGCTCTATCAATTCAATGCTCGTATCAGCTTGAATACCAGCTAGGGCGGCGTCGTAAGCTTGTTGGTAATGGGCATCGCCAAAAAACTTAAGCTGCGAAGGCTTGATTACGCCCAGTTTGAGGGGTCCCGAGCGACGCCCTTCGGTTCTTGCGGTGTTACTGTCGATGTTGACTTGTGCAAATGGATCGGCTGAGTCAAAAGCATCCATCACCGCAAACGCGGCCGATGCGGTCTCAAGATCTTTAGCGAACACCGTAACGCAATCCAAACTACGGCAGGCAGGCACCACGCCAGACGTTGAAACCAAACCCAAGCTGGGTTTCAACCCATACAAATTATTGAAGGCAGCGGGCACACGGCCTGAGCCTGCGGTGTCGGTACCCAAAGCAAAGCTCACCATATCCAAGGCGGTGGCCACGGCAGACCCCGAACTACTGCCGCCACTAATGTAAGCGGCGTTGACGCTGTTTTGCACTGCGCCATAGGGCGAACGCGTGCCGTTGAGGCCGGTCGCAAATTGATCGAGATTCGTTTTACCAATAGGAATGGCTCCCGCATCAAGCAGTGCCTGAATAACAAACGCGGAGCGCTCGGGCAGGTACGAAAACTCGGTGCAAGCGGCCGTCGTTGGCACTCCCGCCAAATCGATGTTGTCTTTTATGGCAAAGGGAACGCCCCATAAGGGCAATTGCCGTGGATCAGTATTGTCTAAGTACTGGCAGTAAGCCTCAAGCTCTGAATCCTTCAGACAATAAATCCAAACCGGGTTATCGGCATGTGCGGCTATCCGTTCTTTGACCTCTGCTAAGAGCTGTCGCGGCGTACCACCCTGCGCGTAAAATCGACGAACATTGGTGATATCAAGCTTCATTGTCAGTCTCCTTAAGTACGCACAAAGTTTGGCCTGCGGTGATGCGTGCTCCTGCACCTAGGGGTAGCCGATACACCCTACCCGCTCTGGTAGCGACCACCGGAATCTCCATTTTCATGGATTCAAGTACCATCAGGGTTTGACCGGGAACCACCGTATCGCCTTCGGCTACCGAGTGCTGCCAAACGCTGCCCGATACAGGGCTATCCACTAAAATTGCGCCTTCTGGCCAACTTTCTGATTGGGTAAGCTCGGGGGCCTCCTCCACTTCAAAATGGAACTGCCCATCGCGGTGCCAACGCGCCAGCTCATCGGCAAAGGCCTGCTCGCGTTGCAACTTAAAGGCTTGGATCGATTCTTCTTGGCTGTCGACAAAGGCTTGATAATCAGCCAGCGAAAAACGCGTTTCTTCAATTCTGATCGCGTGCTGGCCGGTCGGAAAATCCCGCCGCATCTGCATGAGCTCATCATGACCCACTTCGTAAAAACGAATCTGATCAAAAAAGCGCAACAGCCAAGGCTGTTGAAACTGTGCGGTCTGCTGATAGCGATTCCACATCTGTAAGGTACGACCAACGAACTGATAACCACCGGGTCCCTCCATGCCGTAAACACACAGGTAAGACCCACCAATACCGACGGAATTTTCGGCCGTCCACGTCCTTGCTGGGTTGTACTTAGTCGTCACTAATCGGTGCCTAGGATCCACGGGCGTCGCGACCGGCGCGCCGAGATAAACGTCACCCAAGCCCAGCACCAAATAGCTGGCATCGAACACGACGCGCTTAACGGCCTCGATATCGGTCAAGCCATTAATGCGTCGAATAAACTCAAGGTTACTGGGGCACCACGGCGCATTCGCGCGCACCGACTGCATGTATTTATCAATAGCTTGCTGGCAGGCCTCATCGTTCCAAGACAAGGGCAAATGCACAATACGCGAAGGCACCTCTAACGAGTCAAGTTGGCTTGCTAACACACGCTCGGCGGCCACCACAGTATCGATGACGCTGTGTAGGCTAATCGTCTGCGAGTCATAATGGATTTGAAGCGAGCGGATGCCTGGGGTTAATTCGCGCAAACCCTCGACCTTGGTTTTCTGCAGGTAACGCATCAAGGCATGCGCTCGAAACCGCAAGCGAATATCTAATTCTAAGTCACCGTATTCAATCAGCAAAAAATGATCGCCCGCAGGACGGAATACAATTTCGTCGCCAAATTCCGCCTCGGGTAAGCGATCAATTACCGGAGACAAGGGCCGCGTATAGTTTGTTGGCGGCACTGGGCGGGGTTCTAGTTCGCTTAAAGCACACTCTTGCGCCGCTTCAATAGTAACGGCTTTCTCAATAGACACCGGTTCAAAGCACAGCCTATCGCCCGCACATAGTTGCCCCAATTTCCACAGGTCAGCCGTAATGACCGTAGCTGGGCACACAAAACCACCCAAAGACGGCCCATCGGGGCCAAGAATAACCGGCATATCGCCGGTAAAGTCTATCGAGCCAAAGGCATAGGCGTTATCGTGCAAGTTCGAGGGGTGCAAACCCGCTTCGCCGCCATCAGTTCGCGCCCATTCAGGTTTGGGGCCAATTAGACGCACTCCGGTGCGACTCGAGTTGTAGTGCACCTCCCAGGTGGCATCAAAAAAGGTATCGATGTCACTCTCGGTCAAAAAATCGGGGGCTCCGTGTGGACCGTAAATAACACGGAGTGTCCACGCGTTAGACAACACAGGCCGCAACTCGATAGGCGCCGGCTGGGGCGAACAGTGCGGGTTATTTGGCGCCAAAGCCAGTACATCGCCCGCACGCAGGGCACGTCCGTTGTGACCACCAAACTGTCCTAACGTGAAAGTGCTACGTGAACCCAAATATTCAGGGCAATTCAGGCCTCCGCCAAACGCGATATAGGCGCGCGCGCCAGTGCTTGCTAACGCGCCCATCTCGAGCACGCTACCAGCCTCGACCTCAAACACCTCATAAGGCGGGATGAGTTCACCATTGCAGGTGAACTCGGTGGTCGCACCGCCCCAAGCAATGGTGGTATCACACGAGACTTTGAAGCTAGGACCCTGCACCGCCACTTCAAATCCAGCGGCGTCGATATCGTTATCCAGCACCCGATTGAGCAAGCGAAAGGTGTAGTTATCAAAGGCGCCTGAAGGTGGCACACCCACATGCCAGTAGCCACGTCGACCGCGGGCATCCTGAATGGTCGTTTGAGTTCCGCCGCTGATGACATCAAGGCGCCGCGGCTGCCATTGCACATCATTCAAGTAGCGGGTGGTTATCGTCCCAGCAGTGACGACCGCATCCTGCATTAACATTTCTAAGTACTGCAGGTTGGTTTGTGTGCCGTACAGCTGACTTTGACGTAAAGCACTCGCCATTGCCGTAAGAGCCTCAGTGCGCGATGGTCGATGTACGATCACTTTGGCAATCATCGGGTCGAAATAAGGCGATATTTCCAGGCCGGCGCTCACCCAATGATCGATTCGAACGTTGGGTTCATCGGTCCATTCAACGACGGTCAGCAAGCCTGGTGCCGGCGCAAAACCTTTATAGGGGTCCTCGGCGTAGACCCGAACTTGAACCGCATGTCCTTGGGGCTTAGCGTCAAAGGTGTCAAAGAACGCGAGCTCTCCGGCACCGACCTTCAACATCCATTCAACGAGATCAACGTTGAATACTTCTTCAGTAACGCCGTGCTCTACCTGTAAGCGAGTATTCACTTCAAGGAAGTAGAACTGCTCGGTGTCCGCGTCAAAAATAAATTCAACCGTACCAGCATTACGATAACTCACAGAGGCCAACAGGTTCGCTGCTGTGCTGTGAAGGTTAGCCCGTACGTCGTCGGATAAATTTGGAGCGGGGCACTCTTCAATGACTTTTTGGTTGCGGCGTTGTGCCGAGCAATCGCGCTCACCAATAGCAAGCGCTCGGCCTTGCCCGTCGCCTATGACCTGAACCTCAATGTGGCGAGCTCGGGCGATAAATTTCTCGATAAAGACGCCGTCATTGGAAAAATTATTTTGCCCTAAGCGGCGCACGCTGGCATAGGCCTGCTCAAGCTCAAGCTCAGATTGACACACTTGCATACCAATACCGCCACCGCCTGCGGTGCTCTTAAGCATTACGGGATAGCCAATACGCTCGGCTTCGACTCTGGCATCATCCAGATTAGTCAATAAATCGGTACCGGGTAACAGCGGAACATCTGCAGCCAAGGCGAGTGCCCGAGCACGATGTTTTAAACCGAATTCAATGATCTGTTCAGGGCACGGCCCCAAAAACACGAAACCTTGCGCCTCACACGCTTGAGCGAAGTCTGCGTTTTCGCTTAAAAAGCCATAGCCAGGGTGAATCGCTTGTGCATTCGTTGCTTGGGCTACAGCCAAAATTTTATCTACTGCTAAATAAGTGTCCGCCGCAGGGCCTTCACCTAAACTGAAGGCATGATCGGCTTGCTGGACATGCAGGCTATCGCGATCGGACTCGGCATACACAGCGACCGACTCGATGCCCAAGCGGCGTAACGATCGAATAATACGAGTGGCAATCGCCCCACGATTGGCGATTAATACACGGGTAAACATAACTCTCCTTGCGGGCCGTCCCGAACGCTTCTACACCTGTGGTCGTCCAAAGGTGGCGTGACTTATTCTTCCCACATCAGAACGTCAATCGGTGTGGGGTTATATCCATTGCAGGGGTTATTTAATTGTGGGCAATTCGAAATCAGCATCAGAACATCGCGCTCTGCGCGCAACTCAACGTACTTACCGGGCGCCGAAATACCATCCTCAAAGGTCAAACCACCTTCAACGGTAATGGGCACATTCATAAAAAAATTGATGTTGTGACCAATATCCGCTTTGGTTAAGCCATACTCAGGTTTTTCTGCAATGGCCAACATCCAGCTATCGCGACAGCTGTGCATGCAGCGTTTCTCAAGATCGTAACGCACGGTGTTACTCTCACTGGCACAGGCGCCGCCCAAAG
>Ga0209652_1001370_pt1 | contig 19913 bp, 10 predicted proteins | sample SaaInl74LU_5_DNA_FD_184641 | JGI IMG/M metagenome (GOLD analysis project Ga0209652, IMG submission 184641) | Marine microbial communities from expanding oxygen minimum zones in the Saanich Inlet - ESP_74LU_5_DNA (SPAdes) (version 2) | ecosystem: Environmental > Aquatic > Marine > Intertidal zone... | reverse complement strand
ATCAACGTCAAATGGGCCGCGAAGGCGGCAAAGTGCGTTGAGTTCATCATCATTATCACAATCTGTTTCGTTATTCTATCGCTGCTAACATTGGAGCCGCTTGCCCGAAATTCGGTGCAAAATCACAACAGCGCAATTGATCTGCCACTGCGGCAGATAGAAGATGATGGCAACTCGATCATCAATGGAGGTGTCGGTAGGGTTAAAATTTGTCCATCGGCACTCAACATATTTGCCAACAAATCAGAGCTTGAGTTGGCAATCCAGAAGAATGTGCACTTTCACCAGCACGGGGGGAATCTCCACTCCATCGAACAATATTTGAATAGTCACATGCAGTCCACCCTCAATCGATTAGGAGTGGAATACTCACCCAAGGATGATTTGAATAAGCCTGTTCCGAATGCCATTGAACACTTGAATGAATACTATAAGAAGAATCAGGTAGCAAGGGGTGGTTATGGACAACCTCTCCCGGGCAAACTGTCATCACCATCAAGTAATAACAAGATATTTCGAAGTGCATTGTTTGAAAAACGATGGATTAATGTAATTGAACCGTCAACATCGCAACGCTTCTTTGTGGGGATTGGTCCAGTGGGCCCTAATTGTTCTGAGACGGTATCTTTTTCGAAGGGGACATATGAAGAGAAGAGTTTATGTGTTGAGAAGAAGTCTAAGTCCCATGATAATGGCCGAGGAGAAAGAAATGATAATGATGACGATGTCGACAACATGGAATGTCATATTGTGTCTATCGGATCAAATGACCAATGGGGATTCGAGGAAGAAGTAATGAAGACCCCCCAACTTCGTGGCTGTGTCACCCACACGTTCGACTGCACACTCCAAAACAACAAACCAAAGCGTAAGCCACAAAATGACAATGTCAAATTCTATCCATACTGTATTGGATCGGAGGGCCAGCAACCCCCATATGTACCCTTCGATCAAATGTGGAATTTGACAAAGACAAAACAGGCACCAAAATTCCTAAAAATGGATGTCGAGGGGTTCGAGTATCATGTCGTTCTAAACTCAATCCTATCATCAGATTCTTCTATATGGCCAGAACAAATCATGATGGAGATTCATTGGGCAACAAGGATGGTAGACTTGGTATGGATGCCGCGAACTAGGACTGCTGCAGAACTTGCCTTGTTCTTTGGTGTATTGTTTAATCGTGGAGGGTACATTCTCCAGCAAGTAAAATATGTTCGAGGATGTGAAACATGTTTGGAGGTTTTATTGGTTAGAGCAGTTTGTTGAACTTCTTCTAATATAAATGTTCGTTATTCAAATAACAGTAACACACAATAGCACCCTATTTGAATTAAAGCTTGTGGGCGGCATTGACATATACAGACATCCTTTGTGTTGTGTAACATGTGTCATTATCCTCCTGCTACTGTGCTCTCCTACTGCGTCTACTACGATGCTTTGCACAGCTTGCTATTGCTAACATTCAACCGTCTATCTATAATTCTTATCAACGCAGGAGGGATAATATAACCAACAACAACACTCGCTTGGGTGAGTAGAATTGACAGTGTCAATCCGGCCGGGCCATGGCTGGGCCAGCTTCATTCTGTCCCCTCTTCTCTCATCTTGCCCTTGAAGCTTCGCCTCATGTCATTTTTCATTTTGGCATTTTTGATCATTTCACATGCACCCCGCTAGAGTATTGAGACCATTTTGAACCGATATTATCGACCACAGTAATCTACATCCATTCTCACTAAACAATGAGTTCATGATATCAACGTCAAATGGGCCGCGAAGGCGGCAAAGTGCGGTTGAGTTCATTATCATTATCACAATCTGTTTCGTTATTCTATCGCTGCTAACATTGGAGCCGCTTGCCCGAAATTCGGTGCAAAATCACAACAGCGCAATTGATCTGCCGCTGCGGCAGATAGAAGATGGCAACTCGATCATCAATGGAGGTGTCGGTAGGGTTAAAATTTGTCCATCGGCACTCAACATATTTGCCAACAAATCAGAGCTTGAGATTGTCGTTGGCCTCTCTGCTGTCCACCAACTGGCCAGTGGGAATAGTGGCACACCTGCTATTGCCTCTAGAGAGGAGAGCTCTTCTCCTCAGTTACGATTCAGGTGGTTGTGTGATTGGTTGTCATGCGTCATGCATCGCAACAAGGTATCGTTCTTCTTTCGTTCTGAGTCGAGTCAAGCTCTTGGATGCTCAAAACTTGCCGCCACCTTCACCTGTTTATGCAATAATGCAACGGCAAATTAGTCATCTCCATTATTACTACTCGCCTCTGTGTAACGAAGGTCAGCTACATAACGGAACCTAGCCTACCCAACTTGGAATATCAATAATGGATCCATCTCTGCCTAAATCTAAGCGCGGTGCGTTTCAGCCTCGCGGTGATCTACAAAACCGCTCTCCCGAAGATGAAGATGTCAGCGACGACGACCAACAACTCAAGTCGTCATCTCATTCCAATCCACCATTGCCTCCATCAAATAAGAGCACCAATACGATGAAGAAGAAAAAGAAGGCAGAGTATCTGCCAGTCAAATCATCAGGCTATGGCCGTGCTTCTCCGTCGGTTAAACTGTCGGCCAGTAGTACTCGGCCCAAGCTAAGGCATGGCGATGGTAGTCTCGCCGGTGAGTTAGCGCTTGACAAGAAGAAGTCACGAAGTTCTACATCATCCCGATCATCGCTGCTTTCGGTACATACAACAACCACAGCAACAGCAATGAACAATAATATCAATAGTGACAAGTCCCGATCACGCTCGGCCAGTCCGGCGATGAGGAGTATGCGCAGTAGGAGTAGCCCTGTGGTGAGGAAGTCGCAACAAGAACAGCACCAGCAGCATCGTGGATTGAACAAGAATAAGCGACAATATGTTGTCGACAATAGAAAATTTGATGACGTGCCAATGAAAAAGCAAAAGAATCAAGAAACTTTCAGGAGCAAGGCTGAAGAAGTAATCTCTTCCAATAAATCATTTGCTTCGCTAGAATCATCCAACAACCACCACAATGATCAATTCGATGGCATTCCAGTAGACAAGACAGCTTATCAAGAAAATTTCAGCAGCAGCAAGGGCTCGGCCTTCTCGGAAGTAGTCTCTTCCAAATCATTTGCATCACCTGAATCATCCAACAACCACCAACATGCCGTGAAGAAGTATCATGCAGCAGATTTCACTAGTCAAAATATTGACATTGACCCTACGCCCGTCAAGGCTGCCAAGAAACTTTTATCGGATGCAAGGAATCGGGCTGCAGTGATGGAGCCTACTCCTCTTTCACCGTTGATTCCTGTGATGGAAGAAGAAAAATTAGATTGTGAAGTAGCAATGACAGATGCTGATCCATCCGCACTTGCACTTTCTGTTCAACAACAATCGACTGACAGCAGTACTTCGACTCATGTTGGCTCCAATGAAACCGTTGCATGCATATTTACCGACTTGCATCCAAATATAAGTCAAACGCAATCCCTATCCGACAACCTCTTCTCCATCCAATCGGGTATAGCATCCACTTCTATACTGAGCCTCATCAAGAACAAGAAGAAAGCAACAACTGCTGCTGCTGCAGTGGACAGGTCAACACCATCCGAACTACGAAAGAGATTGGAACGTAAAGACGAAGAATTGAAAACATTGAAAATTGTTTGTAATGATTTATTGCAGGGGAAGGATGAGTTTGTCTCCGGGGCAATTGGGATTGAATTGGCACTACGTCAGAAAATTATGGGTGTCCAAACTGCCTTTGGCTTGCTTGGTCAAGAGAAGGAAACGCTGATGAAGCAATTGAATGATGCAAACGATACAGCTCTGAAAATGCAAGAGGAAATGGAATGTCTCCGGCGAGAACGAGATTTGGCAACTGCCAAGTGTGATGCTCTTCAGGAAGATTGTGATGGTGTCAAAAGTAATCATGACATTTTGCAGCAAAGTTACAATGAAAGTTGTGTCAAAATGGCCTTGTTGGAGACCAAGGTGGAAGAGTCAAAGTCTCAATTGGAAGAAGCTCGTAGCCAGGTAGTTGAAGCGCAATTATTGAAAGAAAAGGCTTTGGATGAGATGAAGGTTGAAATGTCCAAGGACACAAATGCGTTACAAGAGAAGAATGAGACAATGGTAGTCACGGTGAAGGCTAGAGAAATGGAGATATGTCGAATGATGAGTATTGACTTGGAGTCTGTGGATTTTGGCGATGGATCATCGATTCTGAATGCTGTTCGATCTAAAGTTGAGGAGTATCAGCACGATGCCAACACTACCAACGAAATTCAGAATGAGTTAGAGAGGCTGAAAGCAGAATTGATGCAATCAAAGACTGATCTTGGTGTAAGTATTTTTGTTGTATGTTGTCATTGTGTCAATTGCGTTGTTTGATGTCAGCTTAACAATTTTGTGTTCTACGTTCACATAGTGTGCATTGGAAAGAGCCGCAACAAAAGACAAAGATATGAGTGAATTGATGAAGAGTATAAGTGATATTCAACGAACGGCGCAAGATCGTGAACAAGGAGTCCATCAACTACGAAAAGACGCAGAGGATCGGGCGTTGGAGTCCGAGAAGAGAGTACTCTCGTTGAATGTTGAGAATCAATCTCTTGAGAAATCTTTGGAAGATACAAGGGCACAGTGTGCAACGCATGAGAATACAATTCAGGAACTGCAGCAGCATCTTTCTGAGTCCAAGATTGAATCGACACAGTTTACGTCTCAGCTACAATTGGAAAGGGATTTACGTGCAAGGAGCGAAGAAAAGGAGAAGGAGGAACACAACGAGCGTGTTGCATTATCTGCACAAATGTTGGCAATGACAAAAGAACATAGTCAATCGGAGACTCAAATGCGTGGCGATATGGAAAAGCTCGAAGTCACTTGGTCTGAAAAGCATGCTGCCGCTGTGAGAGAATCTGCAGAGAAAGATGAGAAGCTGAATGAGTGTCGCGGGGAAATCACCTCGCTCATTGCCAAGCAAGCATCGTTGAAGCAGGCATTGTCAGAACAAAAGACAGCGCTTGATGCCTCAAAAGAAGAAGAAATTGGGCGTCTCAAGGGGGAGATAACAGTCCTTCAGGAAAAGTTGAAGTTGGAAGTTGAAAATTTAGAATCTGTTGGTATCGTGAGTGCTCAGAGGGTAAGAGAACTTGAAGAGACTGTTAGAAAGAGTGAAAATGAGAGGAAACGCATGCATAACATCATCCAAGAGCTAAGGGGAAATGTTCGTGTGTTTGCAAGGATTCGGCCCTTCCTTCCTAATGAAAATGACAATAATGTGCCATTTGTTAGTCCGTCCGGAGAGACAACTTTGCAAGTTGTGAGGGGGAGACAAGAGAACAGCTTTCAATTCGATCGTGTGTTCGCTCCGAGCGCTGGACAAGAGGCGGTATTTGACGAAGTCTCGGAGTTCGTGCAGTCAGCTCTTGATGGGTACAACGTTTGTCTTTTTAGTTACGGTCAAACAGGCAGTGGAAAAACTCATACAATGCAAGGAGCGGGATCAGGAGTCATGCGTGGGTTGATTCCAAGGTCTATCGAGCAAATTGGGCTTCACAAGAAGAAGCTTGAGCTGGAAGGATGGGAATTCACAATGGATGTTTCATTCCTTGAAATATACAATGAAGCGATCAGGGATTTGTTGAGAGATACGAAAAGTAATGAGAGCAAGCATGATATCAAAGTTGACAGCAATGGGCGCAGGACTGTTACGAATCTCACTGTGAAGCGAATTGATCCGACTGATGCAGAGTGTTGTGACGATCTACTCTCACTTGCAGCTAAGCGCAGATCAACTGCTTCTACTGACATGAATGCTGTGAGTAGTCGGTCGCATTCAGTCTTCACTCTCAATATGTCTGCAAAACATGTTGAAAAGAATAAGCTGATTCGAGGTACTCTCAATTTAGTGGATCTTGCTGGCTCGGAAAGATTGGATCGTTCGAATGCCACAGGTCAGACAGCAAAAGAAGCCATGGCGATCAACAAAAGCCTAAGCAGCTTGACTGATGTCTTTGCAGCCATTGGAGAGAAATCGAGTCATGTCCCATTTCGAAACAGCAAGCTCACATATTTACTCCAGCCATGCTTTTCTGGAGATGGCAAGACATTGATGGTTGTGAATATTAGCCCAACAGAAGAAAGTGTACAAGAGTCTATGTGTTCTCTTCGATTTGCTAGTCATGTTAATAAATGTGAGCTGGGCAAGGCAAAGAGAACATGTACAAAAGTGCGATAGAAAAGAAGCTTTTCTTATCGATATATTTATATAACATGTGATACCATATAGCAACAATCTATGTATAAAATCAGGGTGACACGACTACAACACCGGTCTCTCCTCCCATTACCTTTCCCCATTCTTCGTCAAGCTTATCTAAGCTCACTCTGGAGAACACGTTAGGCAATATTCTGCCAGATTTGAACAAAGAGTGCAAATAGACGAGATCATTTTTGAACACCTCCTTTTCTTGGAAACTATCAAATATGTCGTAGTCTACGGCCATCCTATTGACACTACTTCCTTTGAAATCTTCCCAAACCGAAAAATAATCTTCTGCATGCTCACCCATTGGAACAAATTTCTCTCCGCAGGAAGTAGTGATCATCCGCACAAACCTGCCGCTCGATGCCATGACATCGTAGAAGGATTTATAGGAATCGTAATCACCAACCGTATCGATTATCACGTCCATCTTACCGCTCCATTCTTCCCTCCATTCATTCTTTCTAAACAATGGATACCACTCTCTCGCGCCCATTTCACGAATAGGTTGTTCGTATGAGCTATGTGATAATGCATACACTGTTGCACCAGCATTCTTCGCTAATTCAACCAACGCAAGTCCAACCGTACTGCCAGCACCGTTAATCAACACGCAAGATCCAGACAGGGGGCTTCTAAGACCAAAATCATCTGAGTCGAGACCCATCAGATCAGTAGCACCACAGAAGGTTTGGTCAATATCAGGTAAAGCTCTATCAAGACATTGATATGCTGTCATATATGTGCTCAGCAGGTGAACCATATCTTGATTCGATGTAGGAAAAGCATTCTCTGGTAGAGTTATCAAATCTTTTGAGTGCACACACAGGTATCGGGAACATCCTCCTCCGTGAGACAATAAGGCAGCAACACGCCTGTGAAGCAGATGTTCAGCGTTTGATCCTGCCTGCTCAACCCTACCCACAATCTCATGCCCCGGTACCCATGCGTCATATAACAAACCCTCGTTGTTGTCACGGCGAATTCTTTCAAGACAATCGCGTGTGGAAATAGTGGTAGCATAGACTCTAATCAATACTTCATCGTTTGATATGTCAGGCTTTGCGTACTTTCTCAATGTCAAACCAGACGATGGAGTGTAGGAAGCATCGCCGTGGCGCAGCTCTTCTGATGTGAGATTGCAAATCTTTTCAGTAAGAGTGGAATGGCATTCTGTGGAGGCTGAATAGTCACAATCAAATGACTCTTTTTCAGTGAAGTTTGAAAAGGTATCGTCGAGGTTCTCTTTTACCGCATCAAGTTCTTCTTCATGTGCACGCTCAACAGGTGACAGTTGTATGTCAACCGGAGAGTCAGTCTCCAATTCAGATATGAAATCTGCCACATCTTTATCAATGGAGCCATTATCTGTGGGATGTTCCACTACTGAAGTAGTATCAAATTCTCTAGCCGAGAGCACACCTTCTACCTCAAGTTCGCCCTCATTATTGTGGATAATTTGCAGCGATACAAGCGGCTCGACGTCGGTTGATGTTGGTGCATCGGTGGTGCCGCCACCGCCGCCGCCATATTGTTGCTGGTGGGCCTCCATACTATGTGGCAGTTGTGTGGTGCTTCTTCGTGGCTTGTAGCAGTGATGTCGCGGGTAAAGGGCGGTAATTAACAAACATAAACCTCCCTTGTCTTGGGCGGCAGGTTGAGTGTTGCGTTGTGAACGAGCGGTTCACAGAAATCTCGTTCCCCAGAAAGTCATATTTCTTCTCTGGGAGAAAGAGATTCAGGGTTCAGACGCGACTCATACTTTCACTTACTTCAAATCAAGCTTCAAATTTAGTACTTTCTTAGCTTCAAATTTAGTACTTTCTTATAACATACCGCCTACACAGAGCTTACATATGAATATCATTAAATCATCTCGTCCTCAGCGAGTAAACTTCAGCTTCCTACTAGAACCAGAACCTGACTCGTTACACGATACTACCAAGACGTCAGTCTTCCCTTCAAAAGCTTTGTTCCATTCTTGCTCCACCATTTCCAATCCTATGTGGGAGAATTCTCTTCTTTTGATCTTGCCAGATTGAAGAAGTTGGAATAAATAGGTGAGATCTTCTGTGAACAACTTCTTGTCTTCCTCGAAGCTATCAAAGATGTCATAATCGACTGCCACTCTATTGATATGGCTTTCTTTGTAATGCTTCAAAGGAGAAAAATACTTGTCACCTTGTATAGGCGCTGAAATGAACTTCTTTCCAGCTGATGTAGTATTCACGCGCACGAATCTTCCACCAAACGCCAGAACATCGTAGAAAGAAGCGTAGTTGCCGTAATCACCAATCGTATCGACTATCACGTCCATTTTGCCTTTCCACTTTGTCTTCCACCCTTCTGTCTGAAACAAGGGATACCAGCCGCCTTCTTTGACGCCCATTTGCTGAACATTATACTCATGTTGACTGTGCGACAAAGCATACACTGTTGCACCAGCATGTCTCGCAATATCAATTAACGCTTGCCCAACTGGGCTACCAGCCCCGTTAATCAACACGCTCTTTCCAAATAGAGGATTTCTCATTCTTTCGGCAGTCAGACTCTCCCCTTCTTCGTCTAGATCTTGAAGATATTCTGCCATTTTGAATGGAACACAACATGATGTTTGATCCGCTTCAACGGACTGTTCCAAACACTGGTAGGCTGTGAGATATGTTGACATCAAGTACACTATATCCTGGCTTCGAGCGTGTTCTGGCACTGCGATCAAGTTATCAACGCGGCAACGAACATGCCGAGAACATCCACCCCCGGCTGGCAGCAACGCAGCAACTCTTCTGTTCTTTAGGAACCTTGACTTCCCTCCTACACGCACGACACGTCCAACAATCTCGTGTCCTGGAACCCAAGAGTCACTGTGCAGGTTCACATCCTTATCTCGGCGAATCCTCTCAAGGCAGTCACGTGTAGAAATTGTGGTAGCTTCGACTCGAATGAGCACATCATCTTCCCATATCTCTGACATCGCTGGCATCGGTTTATACTCCAGTTGAACTCCCAACCATGGGATGTACGAAACGTCTGCATGATGTAACGCAGCAGTTGCTGGAATAGTCGCTTTCCTCTCACGCGATACTGTGACAGCTGCATCTGTTCCAACTGATTCTCTGGTTTTCGCTGACGACTCCTCGGCATCTGTCTTCACCTGCTGCAGTTTAGCCACCGAACTTACTGTGCTTGGATGTTCCGATTCGTCATCCTTTTGAATTGACACTGCTTCCATATCTTTGTCATCCTTAGATGCGGCATCATAATTCTCTAGTCCTTCTTTGACCAAGCCAGTGGAGCTACAAGCACTCTTTTCGACTGCTTCTTCTGTACTAGCAGATGCAGCCAGCTCCAACAATCCACTGCCAGCCTTGTCGGCTGCTTCTTCTGTACTGGCAGATGCAGTCAGCTCCAATAATCCATCAACCGACTTTTCAGCTGCTTCTTTTGTACTGGCAGATGCAGCCAGCTCCAAGAATCCATCGACTTCATTCTTGGCCTCTTCTTTTGGTTTGCTGGCAGAAGCAGCCGACTCTGCTTCATCCTCGAACTCCGTTTCAACGGTATGCAACTCCAAATTCTTATCTGATACAAACTTCCTCAATTCTGTCTTCATCTGTTGCATTTTATCCACCAAACTCTCTGCGCTGGGCTTGTTTTGCTTCTCAAAGTCCACATAGATGACTTCCACTTCTGATGACTCTGCAGCTTCTGAAGAATCTTCATCTTGCATAGCTGCAAGTATATCCTCGAATGACTTCACCCCCTCAAGCCCAAACAAAGGCTTGGTATCCACTGTTCCGTCAGCAACGTTTAGGCTGCTGCTAGTGCTTGGATTGGTAGAGGCTTCTGTTATATCGTCCGACGCACTAGTCTTTACGGGGGAGATTACACTCTCCATCGCTGTATTGGGATACACAATACATCCATCACGAACATCGTCATTATCGTTCTTTGCGCTGGTGACGTCATCACTGCTCTTGTTTTCCTCCGCTGAGATCATCTGCGCATAAATGTCCATTTGCTTTGCCACCTCATTTGCCTCTAACAAGCGTACATCTCTGTCGACAAATGAATTGCCTCTTCTAAAGTTCATTCTCGGGTGCTCCTTGTTTGCCTGTTTATCTGGATCTAACTGTTCGAAATAGCTCGCAACCTCTTCTTCCAAGAGAACTTTGAGCTAGCCGGAATTGAAGAGTATGTAGTTATGTTTGTGGCTCTCTCAAGGTGGTTGGTTGCGTGAGAAGCAATTGCAGAAGCATCGGCTGCAAAAGCTGGCTTCACGGCCCAACTTGGTTTTTAGTCGCCATATTTGTGGAAAGCAGCCAATTGTTGGCCGAAAATAACCAATAAGATACCGGGGTGTGCTTTGAGAGCAAAATGGCCGAGTAGTGCAGAATGCTTCACACTAAGAAGTCGTTAAGTGCTCATCCAGCTAGTATGTAGTCTATCTGCAACTTTGTAACGAACCTATGCAAGCAGAGTGATGAGAGACGAATTGATTGTGCATTGTGCGATAGCATAATATAGATATTGACATTACACCTCCTGCTGTACATTACATTGAACCTAAGTAGTTCTCTTAATCTTTCCATGGCAATACAACAACAACTCCATTCGCCCCTCCTACCATTACCTTCTCCCATTCCTCTTGCAATTCATCGAAACCGACTTTGGAGAAGACTCTGGGCTCAATCTTGCCCATTTGAAGTAAATGGTACAGATAAGCCAGATCTTCAGTAAATAGTTCTTGATCGTCATTGAAACTATGGAAGACATTGTAGTCAATCGCTGTGTTGTTGATGCGAGATCCTTTGTAATCTTTCAATGCAGAAAAAACCTTGACCTGCTCTCCTAGAACCGGCACGTACTTCTTTCCACAGGAAGTAGTGTTCATCCGCACAAATCGTCCACGAGGTGCCATGACTTCGTAAAATACGGGATAGTTATCGTAATCCCCAACTGTATCAACGATCAAATTCATCCTGCCGCTCCATTCTGCTCTCCATTCTTGTCTCCTGAACAATGGATACCACTCTTTGACGCCTATTTCACGAATATCTTTTTCATGTGAACTATGCGATACAGCGTATACAGTTGCACCCGCGTTTTTTGCAATGTCGATCAATGCAAGCCCGACCGGACTGCCAGCGCCAGTTATCAAAACGCATGATCCAGACAAAGGACTTTTCTTTTTGCCAGCAACTTCTGTGAGCGAAGAGCTTTCCTCTGATTTCTTCACATCTTCGGACACTGCCGTGTCTAATGATGGGCCAACAGGATCCATGCCATTTTCACTTTGCACAAATTCCAGGCATTGATAGGCTGCTATGTACGTCGACAGCAGCGCAACCATTTCATTACTGTCGGCCGTTTCTGGCAGAGAAACGAGGTCTTTTGCATGAATGCACACGTATCGTGAACATCCACCTCCGTGCGACAATAACGTAGCAACTTTTCTGCCTAACAACAACTTTGCTTTCTTTCCAGCACGCACGACATGACCAACAATCTCATGCCCTGGTACCCAAGATTGATCCTTTAACTTTTCGTTGTTGTCACGGCGGATTCCTTCAAGACAATCTCTTGTGCATATTGTGGTAGCATCAACTCGGATAAGCACTTCATCCTCTGATACTTCAGGTAGACCTTCGTCCTTTCTCAATACAAATCCTGACGATGGGCTGTATGAAGCGTCGGATTGTGGTGAAGCGCAATTTTCTACATTCTCAACATAAGCAGCTTCGCTGCCATCACTTTGATCTCCCGACATATTATCTGTGTCGCCCTCATCACTTTCCCCATCCTCAAGTAAACTTTCAGTCTTTGAAGCGACGCTGCCGTCGTTGGGATCTTCTACACTCACTGTTTCATCCACATCCTCATCAACGCTAACTATGCTTGCTTCTTCGGCTGTTTGAGTTTGAGTTTGAGACAAGAATTCTTGTGACGATCGAAGCCATGGGTTAGCATCCATATTTTCTTCTTCAGCTGGTTCAATGTCAGGCATAAGATGTTTCTTTGCGATCCAGTCAAATGATGTAGTGCTAAGGTCAGGAACCTTGGAGAAGAAGTCATCATTTGTTCCATCATGAAAGTCTTGGTCTTCAGATGAATCAAGCTCGTCAAGAGATGTTGATCCATCAAGATCCAATGCATCATTCTCAGCTGGTTCAGCTGGTTCAGCTTGCTCAGCTTGCTCAACTATTCCAATTTGCACGATCTCGTTACACTCTTCAACAATAACTTTGCTCGTCTCATCATCCTCGCGGACAGCTTCAGTTGTATTTGCCACAATCTCAATGCCTGAATCATCATCTTCAATTTCAACATTCTTCATGTTTTGTTTCTTTGCATTCATTGCAACAAAAGTATCCAACCATTCTTCATTTGCTCCAGTAGATAGATGATATAAACACGCTGCCGATCCTGTAAAAAAGACTAACGTCACTTCTGCCTCATTATTGTCAACAATTGGCTGCATAACAGCTTCATCAAAGTCCATACCACTAACTCGCTTTTCTCCTACGGCGCACAGCTGATATCCTCGACGGATAGACCCATCAGCTGCGGCACTAAACTTGCTATCAATATCAGCAACGAATACACCGCCATAATCAGAATCGTTCTCTTCAAACCGAATGCCGATTGGTTTGGGTAAATGGACCGAGATGTAACTGTCCACATTCATTGGATCCACTGGGCTGGTTGAAGCTGGTTGCTGTTGTAACGTATAATGATTTCTGTCGTCATTCGTCCTTTTCTCTTTTACTAAGTCATCTTCATCATCAGAGACTGGGTGTGATAGATCAGGTGATTTCCCGCATATAGATGGAAGAGAGTCCATAACATAGCAAAAGCTGAAGCCATATCCCCTGTGGTTACTGCTGCCATTGTCGGGAGAAACAGCGTTTTGTCCTTTTTGATCCATCACATCGACGATACTTGAAATGCTGCCGCTGCCGCTGCCCTGTTTGCTGTTGTTGTATGGCATCATTGACCATGAAGCGCTCAACCCAGTGATCTTTACCACAGTCTTTCCCCCCACGACCGGGAACAGCAGGCGCGGGAACTTTTGAAGGCGGGAAAATTCAACGTGGAGAATGTCTCAAAAAGGGAAAACAATTCCGATCCTGTGTGCGAGAAAATGTTGTGTTTGATTTGTTGACCTCACTTTTCTCTTTGAGGTTTCATAAAACTTACAATTCCTGTGTGCGAGATAATGTTGCGTCCTACCAAGTCTTCGATTTGAATTACCACTTTGATGGTGATCTTGCACAGAAGGACATAATAAGTATTCAACTACCTCGAACCTACACAAAGTAACCAAACAACAGGATCAACATGGCGAGAAAGAGAAAGGATCGTACAAGCATCGAAAGCGCCGCCACTGTCGAAACAGTTGACACTATCGATACCGTCGATGATAACACGGGTATCCCAGAAGCCATCGGTACCGGTGTCAGTGATAGCAGCAGCAAAGATAACAGCAACGAAACTCCCCGTCGCAAATCGCCCAGACAAAAGAAGCTACTCAAGCCAAACTTCAAAGGCATGCAGGGGTCGGGGTCAGATGAGCATTACAAAGTAGGCCGTCTTGGTGGAGCGTACAGTGGAAAAGCGACGATGAAGAGAGCTCCCAAGAGTGCCGTTTGATTCTTGTGCTTAGCATAGTGGATTAGGTTACCACAGGAACATAGTAATATTGCAGAGAAGTCTAGGATTGTGTGGTGTAGGTACCTAAAGAGTAAACTAATTTACTGTTGTATTTACTTTCACTCTAGAGAGATGACATTAAGACCAGCTCTCTCACACAATATCTCACAAATATATATGTCAGTTGCCTTCCCGTTGCAATTATGTTGACATCATGTTTGTTGCCAATGTAGACGCAACGCCCATGGCAGCCAAAGAAGATCCAACCCTTACCGGCTCTTCTTCAAGCACTTGACCTATGTAGTCATCCGGCTCCGACCACACTGACGAAGCAGCACTATCGTCATCAATTGACTCTTTGGTACTAACAGGATCTGAATCAAACATTTTGATTTCATCTACCCCCTTTGGAGAATACCGTGACTCCTTCAAAATGCCCTTGGCGCTATTACTGTTCTTCTCTTCGACGACTGCAGCCAATGCAGCTTCCTTCACCTCAACAGCTTGCTTACAACGTGTCTCTAAATCTAATGTGGCCCCATCAGCCATGTCAGCCGCATCCACTTCATCATTGGAAACCAGCTGACTCTCTGGATCGGCTAAATAATTGTCAAGCCAGTCCTTACTTGCTTTATTGACTGCCTCGTTGAGAATCGGAGCATCTGCCTCAGGTAAAGCATCGTCTACAACTTCTTCTTCGTTGTCATCATCCTCATCCTCAGATAGAACGGCCTCAGCTACTACATCGGCTTCATTCTCTACTTCGCAATCACGTTTGACTTCTTCATCCGCATCAACTTCTTCATCAGCTTCATCCAGTTCAACTTCTACCTCAATGAGAGGAGTGGCTCCCACAGCTGAGTCGGCTACTTTCTCTACTTCAGCTTCGCATTCGACAACTTCTGCCGCATCAGCGTCATACTCAATAAGAGTGGCGCTCACTGCTGCGTCGGGATGTTGAAGAGCAACTCCTACACCTACATCGGCTTCAACTTCATTCTCAACAACCGCGACTGTTTCCTCTACCTCTGCTTCATCGCCATCTTTCTGTGGATCAGTTTCTCCTCTCACTTCTCCATCTGCATCATCTTCGTTCTCGTCAACTACTAAAGCTTCTTCTGCCTTTGCTGCGACGGGTTCTGCATCTACAAGTGTTTGATGTGCTGTAAAAAAGGTCTCATCAATTGCATCTCCATCTACTGCTGCAACAGCAAGTCCAGCGACATCTAGCAAATCCTGGGGCGCTGCAACGTCTTCAATATCTGGCACTACTTCACTTTCACTGTCTTCCACCAAAGCAGCTTCCTCCCCTCTCTCTGCAACAAACTCATCTAGCCACGATAAACTTGCCCCAGAAGGACCATACAAACTTTCCGCTGGACCTCTGAAGAACGATAGCTTAGGTTTCATTTCAACACCGTCAACAATAAGTTTCATGACTTCTTCAAAGTCCATACCGCTGACTCTCTTCTCTCCTATGGCGATTAGCTGGTCTCCGCGGCAGATTGATCCGTCGGCTGCCGCACTGCATCCTTCATTAATTTCGGCAACAAATGCACCGCCATGTTGGACATCGAAATTCTCCTCAAAGAGAATACCCATCGGCCGTGATAAATGGGTAACAAGATAGTTCTTTGCATCCATTGGATCGACAGGCTCTAATAATGTCACCTCATCCGGAACTAATGTCACCTCATCGGCGACATCGTCTTTGCCATGCTCTTTCAATGACAACTCGGCTTCATGCTCAGGAACTGCCTCCACCGGATCGGTCGCTTTGTCGTCTCCGCCGCAGATTAAGGTGAAATTGTCAAGAAAATCAAGCACATCGCTGCCGTTGCCATAGAACATGATGCCGTTACATGTAATTTATGCCTACCTACCAATAAATCCAACTGTGGCTGGAAGCTGGAAGGCAGTTATTATTGTAAGAAAAGAGACGCGCACACCAACAGCACACACAAGACAGCTCAAAGTGAGAAAATAGATAAAAGAAGAAAGCCACTCGTGTTGGGCGTGGCTTGGTTCGTTGTCCGCTTCTCTTTCGCTCTTGAAGCTTAATTCAGTATATACTCTTTTCAGTGGTAAGGAGTGTTGACTTGCTTGTTTATTAAGAGTATGCACTCAATTCCACGTATATTCATATACATTATTACAACCACAACGATTTCAGACTTTTCCATCACATCACAAATCACAAAGCAACCAAAGACAAGCAACCAAAGACAAGCAACCCGTTATTGTTCAACTAGTACTTGACTCAACTTGACCAAATTGATCCACAACATTGCCTCTTAGATATCAACAGCACCTCATTCTACCTCCAAGAGGTCCACGAAAGAGTCCTCGGCGTTGTTACTAATCTCCTTCTCAACAACAGAGGCCAAAGCAGGGTCCACGAAAGAGTCCCCGGCGTTGTTACTAATCTCCTTCTCAACAACAGAGGCCAAAGCAGTGGCAACCGACTCGCTTGCTGTATTTGCATAATGATTATCTAACAAATCCTCGTTTGCAGAATTGACTGCCCCATTAAGCGTAGGAGCATCTGCCTTGAGTGCAATTGGGCGTGAAACTTCTTCATCGGCTTCAACTTCATTCTCAACAATTACTAAAGCTTCGTCTGCTGTGTCTGATTCTTTCTCGAGATCAGCTTCGCATTCTACTTCTTCATCTACTACATCAACTTCATTTTCAACAACTACTAAAACTTCATCTGATTTTTCAACTTCTTTCTCTACATCAGCCTCGGACGAAGCTTCTACATCCGCTTCAACTTCATTCTCGACGATTACTAGCGTTTCATCTGCTGTGTCGCCTTTTTTCTCTTGATCAGCTTCTAATTCATCTGCATTACCTTCATTCTCAGCAGCTTCTAAAGCTTCCTCTGCCTCTACATCTGCTGCTGCGTCACCAATTTTCTCTAGATCAGCTTCGAATTCGTCTTCACCCAGTTCAACTTCTATCTCAACGAGAGAAGTGGCGCTCACTGCCGACAGGTCGGCATCTTTCTCCACATCAACTTCACAACCAACTTCTTCATCTGCAACAACTTCATTATCAACAACTACGGCTTCTTCTGCCTCTGCCTCTGCTACATCGGTTTCTTTCTCCAAATCATCTTCGCATTCGACTTCTTCATCTACTACATCAACTTCATTCTCAACAACCACTAATTCTTCCTGCACAGTTGCTGTATCGGCTGCTTTCTCTTGATCAGCTTCGGAATCAGTCCCTTTCTCCACGTCAATTTCATTCTCAGCAACCACTAACTCTTCCACTACCTCTACTGTGGATTCTTCCTCGACATGAGCCTCTGCATCTACATCTACAGGCGTTTTACCCGCATTATCGATCTCATCAACTGCATCACGGACTGCTGCTGCGACAGCATTGAACAAATCGGCTTTCACAGTCTCGCCAACTGCATCTACTGCTGCGGCAGCAGCGTCATCCAGCAAATCATCTTCTTCCACCAAAGCAGCTTCCTCCCCTCTCTCTGCAACAAACTCATCTAGCCACGATAAACTTGCCCCAGAAGGTCCATACAAACTTTCCGCTGGGCCTCTGAACACTGTCAGCTTTATATTTATCTCAATCCCCTCGATGATCTTTATGACTTCTTCAAAGTCCATACCGCTGACTCTCTTCTCACCAATGGCTATCAGCTGGTCTCCGCGGCAGATTGATCCGTCGGCTGCCGCACTACCTCCTTCATTAATTTCGGCAAGGAAAGCACCGCCATATCGGACATCGAAATTCTCCTCAAAGAGAATACCCATCGGTCTAGTGAGATGGGTAGTGAGGTAGTTAGTCGCATCCATTGGATCGACAGGCTTTAATGTTATCTTGGTGGCGGCAGCATTTTTTGCATTAGGCTCTTGGATTTTTGAATCGGCTTCATGTGCTGGAACAACTGCCTTTTCCTCAGGAACACTCACTGGAGCCGGAGAAGTGGGCTCTTCTTTGACCTCAACACCACAGAATGAATCGAGAAAATTGAACATATCGCTGCCGTTGCCATTGGTAATGATTTTATGTGCCGCAAAATGGCAGAGGTTGAGGTTGATGCATCGGCGCGGTGGTCAATATTCGCGAAGTCAAGAAAATGTCAAGAAAACCACCGAAGTAGAGCCAATAAAATGCCAGAAGATTGAGAATGATGAATCTTTCTTCTTCTCAACTCGTCAGACGGATCGGACAACGTTCTTGTTACATACAACGCTGCCACCCTGAAAGAGCCAGAAAGCAAGCTAAGAAGCAGTCCTCTACATCGTGTCTGTCATATTTATCAGACGATATGATTTTGGTTTTGGCTTACTATCACTATCATATTCTTGAATTTATGTTATACTAGTGATGTGAACAGAAACATCAACGTTGATTCAGTTTGACTTTAGTTTTAGTAGACGGTGCATTTGCAGGTGCACTGCAATGCTAATCGAAACACACACAAATATATAATATAACACATCACTCAATTTTTTAGACGCATGTCTAGCCGAGCTTCTTGACAAGTACAAGACAATCATACATAGCTTCTTGAACAACTTGAAGAGTTGCGCTTGATTTGAGCCCCATTCTGTACTTGAAATTCACATACTGCCTTGGCAGTTTTCACACGCGAATATCTCAATGATTCATCAAACCATCCAGTTGTAGAAAGTAATTTTCTACAGAAGCTTTATGCTTCACATCATCCAGTTCGTCATCGGAAATCAAACTTGCATCATTATCTAACAAGTCCTTCGTCATGCTTGCGTTAGTGACTGGTCCATTAAGCATTGACGCAGCTGTCTCTGGTTCAGCTTCTCCTGCAATGTCTTCATCGACGTTGGCATCATCCTCAACTACAACTACAGCGGCTCCATCTGTTCCGACGACTTCTTTCTTCTCGTCAAATGACTTAGTGATATCAACAGGACCTGGACCTTCCTCGAGCTCCTTCAGTTCCTCACAAACAGTATGCTCCACCAAAATGCTCTTGCTTGCGTTTGTGACTGGTCCATTAAGCATTGAAGCATCAGTCTCTGGTGCAGCTTCGCCTACAACTTCTTCGTCAACGTTCACATCATCCTCAACTACAACTGCAGCGGCTCCATCTGTTCCGACGACTTCTTTCTTTTCGTCAAATGGCTTAGGGATATCAACGGGAGTAGAACCAGCCTCGAGCTTCTTTAGAGGAAGAGAATTCTCCTCCAAATTGCTCTTGCCGTCGTTACTAATCTCCTCCCGAACTACAGCAGCTAGTGCAGTAGAAATAGTCTGGCTTGCTGTATTTTCATAATGACTGTCTAGCCAGTCCATGTTTGAATCATTGGCAGCTTCGTTCAGCATAGAAGGATCTGACTCTAGATCAGCATCGCATGCAACTTCTTCCTCCTTCTCAACCTCATCCATAACTAGAACGGCTTCACCTGCAGCAGCTTCATTCTCATTGAGAACGTCTTCAGCTTCATCTGATGCATCGGCTTTCTTCTCGACATTACCTTCATGGCCGACGTCTTCCTCAGAATCAACTTCTTCATCAATTATCAACACTTCTTCAGCGGCGTCGGCTACTTTCTCAAGACCATCTTCGCATACTGCTTCTTTCTCCACGTCCACGTAAACTTCATTCATTTCATCGGCTTCATCTTCGTTCTCAAGAACCACTAACTCTTCCTCTACCTCGGCTGTGGTTTCCTTCACGACATGGAATTCTTCACCTACAAGCGTTACATGATAAGTCCCACCAAATGCGTCTCCATCTACTGCTGCAACAGCAAGAGCAACCGCATCCGTATAATCCTGACGCGCTGCAATGTCTCCAATATCTTCTCGCACTACTTCACTTGCACTGTCTTCCTCTTCGACCAAAGCAGCTTCCTCCCCTCTCTCTGGAACATACTCGCCCAGCTGCTCTCCACTTCCATAGGACGGCCCGTACAAACTTTCCGCTGGGCCCCTGAACACTGTCAGCTTGATCTTTATATCACTCGCCTCGACGATCTGCATAA
>Ga0209652_1001368_pt1 | contig 19928 bp, 20 predicted proteins | sample SaaInl74LU_5_DNA_FD_184641 | JGI IMG/M metagenome (GOLD analysis project Ga0209652, IMG submission 184641) | Marine microbial communities from expanding oxygen minimum zones in the Saanich Inlet - ESP_74LU_5_DNA (SPAdes) (version 2) | ecosystem: Environmental > Aquatic > Marine > Intertidal zone... | reverse complement strand
CGAGTTTTGCCTTCTCACTGCTAGATGGTATGTCTATTCGCGAAGAAATTATGCTGCCGGTGATGCAGTCGGCCTTGGGTGACATTCCTTTGTTTGGCGGCTCGGCTGCAGATGCCATGGATTTTCGCGATACCTACGTTTTCTGTGAGGGCGCATTCCACGCAAAGGCCGCGGTGGTACTGCTGGTAAATACCCGCTGCCCGTTTGAAATTTTATCCAGCCATCACTTTGCCGGCACCGATGAGAAATTAGTGGTGACCAGTGCCGATCCTGAGCAGCGTGTGGTTCTAGAGTTGAACGCTGAGCCGGCGGCACCTGAATATTGTCGAGTCATGGGGCTCGCACTCGATGATTTGTCGACCCCAACATTTGCGTCAAACCCCTTAGGCGTTCAGCTGGGTGAGCATTTATATACCCGTTCAATCCGACAGCTAAATGATGATCTCGGACTGACCTTTTTCTGTGCCATTGACGTTGGAGTTGTACTGACCAAATTGCAGGACACGGGCATGCTGGCGCACATTGAGGCAGAGATGTCTGCAGTGTGCGAGCGAATTGGTGAGCCGCAGATCGTGATTGCCTGCGACTGTATTCATCGTCACCACGAAGCTGATGCAAAAGGCATATTGGACGAATTGTCGGCGATATACCGGCATTACAACATGGTGGGCTTTAACACCTACGGGGAACAGTACAATGGCATGCATGTGAACCACTCGTTCACCGGTATCGCTATCGGGCATCCGCGTGTCTGAAGGGCGTACGAAGCTTGAACTAGTCGCCAGATCAGATACCGCTGAGGTGGACCTGTTGCGGTCTGAATTGTCGGCGCTACGCTATGAAAATGAAAAATTAAAAAAAGTTAACGATGTACTGATACAGCGCCTAGAGCTGGGCTGGGGTAATTTTAGTACGGCCTACAGTTCCTTCGAGCGGGCCGCAATGCTGACCGAGAAAGTGGCATCAAAATCTCAAGCCCTCGAGGAAACACGTACCCGCCTTGTTGAAGTTGAGTCTAATCTTGAAGAGACCGAACGTCAGAAAAAATTAACACAGCAGCGCCTTCTCGATTTGATCAATAGCCTGCCCGATGCGATTGCGCTGTTCGATCAATCGCGGGTGTTGGTTATGGCTAATAGTCACTTTTATAAATTTTGGGCTGACAGTCCCAGTGCCGTTGTCCCTGGCAAAACATCCTTAAAGTCACTCGGGCGTTTGGCTATTGCACACGGGTTGCTGGGCGGGGCATCAAGCTTTTCAGGTCGTGCGGATAAAGCTTCTACTGAAGCAGATGCCAGTGTTTTCCAAATGGCGGATGGACGCTGGCTGCAACTGTCAGAAGAGAGCACCTCGGACGGCGGTTTGGTTGTTGTTTATAACGATATTACGCGCCTGAAATTTAGTGAGCAGCGCAGTCGGCAGCGAGTGGTACGCGAGTACGACGATCAAGTGAATGGCATCTTAGAGAACATTCCTCAAGGCGTCGCGATGTTTGATAGTGGCGGTGCGCTGCGAGTTTGGAATGATCGCTTTATTCGTTTTCTACAGATCGACCCGGCCGGTCTTAAAGGCGGCGAGCCGTATCAGCAGGTGATGAGTCCCCGTGGCTGGGGCGCCCTAGGCAAAGCGATAAGCGTTCTTGAGCGAGGCGATGACTGCGATCCACTGGAAAGTAGCTGTGCTTCACAGTTGTTGCGATCAGATGGGCGTCTGCTGGATATGCGTAGCCACCCGATGCCACAGGGTGGTTTTGTCACCACGGTCACCGATATTTCCGATATGCGCAGAACAGCCAAGGCCCTGCGTGACGGTGAACGGCGCTTACAGTTGATGACCGACGCGTTGCCGGCGCTGATTTCTTATGTGAATAAAGCGGGGCGATTTGAGTTTGTTAACGCGGCATTTGAAGAGCTTTTGCGGCGCCCGCGAGACAGCATTATTGGCAGTACCCTTGAGGAAGTTTGGGGGGCCGCCCAGTATCAATTACACCGCCAATATTTGAAGCAGGTTTTGTCAGGACAGAGTGTTGTTTTTGAAATAGAGCAGGCCTTAGAGGATGGTCGGACGCGGATATTCAGTAAAACCTATGTGCCTCAGCGCGATGAATCGGGTGCGGTAACCGGCTTTTTTGCTTTGGAGCAAGATGTGACCGAGCAGCGCCGTACCGCCCAGGCCTTAAAGCACGCTTACCAGCATATGGAGCAGCGCGTTTTCGAACGCACTCGCGAACTGTCGGCGGTGAATAAACAGATGCAGGAGGAGATCAGCGAGCGGGCCTTGATCGAGGCAGAATTGCTCCGTGCGACGGAAGAGGCACAGCAGGCGAGTGCTTCAAAAGTAAAGTTCATCGCCGCATTGGGCCACGATTTACTGCAGCCGCTAAATGCGGCGCGCTTGTTTTCTGCGGCGTTGTCCGATGAAGCACTTCCCAAGCAAGCTGCGAGCGTAGCGAGTTCTCTGGCCCGTTCGTTGGATGATGTTGAGTCAATGATCACCACATTGGTTGATATCTCAAAGCTCGATGCCGGTATTGTTGAAGCTGTCCCCGAAAGTTTTGCCATTAATGATTTGTTGAGCGCGCTGGCGAATGAATTTTCTGTTCAGGCAGAGCAGGTTGGTTTGGGTTTCAGTTATCGCGCCAGTTCGATCGTGGTCAATACCGACAGCCAGCTGTTGGCGCGTATCTTGCGCAACCTGCTTACCAATGCACTGCGTTACACAGAGTCCGGTCGTATTTTACTCGGCTGCCGCAGGCGTGCTGACGGTCTCGATATTGAGATCGCCGATACAGGTATTGGTATTGAAGAAGATCAGATGCGGGTGATTTTTGGCGAATTTCAGCGCGGTAGTGCCGGGCGAGGCCGAGATGATCGCGGCCTTGGCTTGGGTTTGGCGATTGTAGACAAACTGGCAGCGGTACTCGATGCACAAGTATCCGTGCGCTCACTGCCCTCTCAGGGCTCGGTATTCTCCGTTCGTATCCCTTATGGGCACCTGCAGCCCAGCCCAGCTGTACCCGTGGTGCATCTCGATCAGTTGCGGGATCGCAGGGTGCTGGTGCTCGATAATGACGAGGCTATTTGTGATGGGATGTTTAATCTTTTGTCCCGGTGGGGTTGCGAGGTTGCTACCGCCGTTAACATTGCCGACATGTGCACGCTGGTCGATGAGGGCTTCGAGCCCGAGGCGGCGATTATGGATTATCAGCTCGACGACGATACGACCGGCTTTGATGCGGCCTTGGCTTTGCGTGGCTATTGCACGGATGACATTCCGATTCTTTTGATTACCGCTAACTACGGCAAGATGCTTCGTACCCATGCCAACGACTTGGGCTACAGCTTAATGCACAAGCCTGTAAAGCCATTGAAGCTGCGCCAGGTGCTTAATCGACTGCTCAGTCATTCAGTGAATGTTGATGCTAGCGATGAAGATACTGGTCGAAGTTGAAGTCTTTTGCGCACAGTATGGCTTTGAGTCTGCTGTGTACCTTGAGCTTGCGTAAAATACCCGAGACATGGGCTTTGACAGTTGTTTCCGCGATGTTGAGGTCGTAGCCAATTTCTTTATTCGATTTACCTTGTGCCATGTGTTGGAACACCAGCAATTGGCGTCGGGTAAAAGTGGCAATGACGTCGGGATCAATGCTTGGATCAGCGAGAGACGCGCGGCGGCGAGGTGTTTGATCTGGCTGTCTTATAATGTCGGGGGGTAAGTAAACCTGCCCCTCAAGAATCTGATTGAGCGCTTCGCAAATCTTGTCTCGCGACATCGATTTCGCGATAAAGCCAATCGCTCCGTAAGTAATCGCTTTGAGTACGACGTTTTTGTCTTCTTCGGCAGATAGCACTGCGACCGGGATGTCGGGGTGTTCGTTACGCATGTTAACGATACCGTTGAGGCCATCCATACCCGGCATGTTGAGGTCTAGCAGCACTAAGTCGGTTTCAGGATGCTCTGCGGCATACGCCATTGCACCATCGAGACTGTCGGTTTCGTCTACACGACAATCAGGTATGGATTCGGCTATCGCTCGGCTAATAGCTTCACGAATCATTGGGTGATCATCGGCGATAAGGATTTGGTACATGGGTTTCTCTCTTGTTATGGATCCCAGCGGTTATAAGTTACTGCAATGCGTGCCATAGGCATAGATTTACTGCGGCTTACCAGTGTTGCGTTTCAGAATGCCTCGCCCCGGATCAAAGCCTAGCACCGCAGCCACCGATAAAATCAGTGTGGTACCCGCGGTGATCAACAGCGCATAGCCGTTGAGTTGGCCATACAAAGCAAAGCGTATAAGTTCAATGGCATGTGTGAACGGATTTATCGCACACACCCAGTAGAGCACTTCGTTTGCCTCTTGCATTTTCCACAACGGATAGAGCGCCGAGGACAAAAAGAACAATGGAAACACGACGAAGTTCATCACGCCCGCAAAGTTCTCTAGCTGCTTGATGAGCGAGGCGAGGAGCAGCCCGAGGGCGCCCAGCATTAAGGCGCCGAGTAGAATTGCGGGTAGCGCTGTGACATAACCTAACGCAGGTGGCTCGACCTCAAAAAGTCTCGCCATCGCCAAAAAGGCATACACCTGAAAAAGTGACACGATGGCGCCAGCCACCAACTTGCACATCAGCAGCCACCAGCGCGGTAGGGGGCTGGTTAACAATACCCGCATACTGCCCATTTCTCGGTCATAGACCATAGAGAGCGAGCTCTGCATCCCATTAAATAAAATAATAATGCCTACCAAGCCGGGGACGATGTAAACCTCGTAGGTGATATAGGTTTCGTAGGGTGGGATAATGGCAATGCCCAAGGCGGCCCGAAAGCCAGCGGCAAAAACCACCAGCCAGAGCATGGGTCGAATCAGCGACGATAAAAAGCGCGTGCGCTGTTGCACAAATCGCAGTACCTCGCGACGTAAAATACCGTTAAAGCAGTACCACCAAGCTATAGTTTTCATGCGCGGTGCTCCGTTAGCCGCAGTACCAGCTCGGCGGGGTGTTGCACGTTCCAAGCTTCGGTTAGTGCGCGCAGACTACCGCGATCGCGCAGTTGTCCATTGGCCAACAGCAGTGCGTCGTCATCTAAGGCAAGTTCTTCTACCAGATGCGTGGTCCACAGTACGGCAATGTTGTCGCTGTCACACAGATTGCGTACGTGGCGATAAAGGCTGGTGCGGCTTTCTAGATCAAGCCCGGCGCTGGCCTCGTCCAATAATAACAGTGCAGGTTGATGTAAGAGCGCGCGCGCAATTTCAACCCGTCGCCGATGACCGCCGTTTAAGTTACGCACGCGCTCATCACGACGCTCCCACAGTTCAAAGCGCGCCAGCTCGAGCTGAGCGCGTTGGCGAATCTGTTTTGACGACATGCCTTGAATCGACCCGTGATAATGCAGGTTTTGTAAAATACTCAGATCAAGATCAAGTGTGGACTGCTGAAAAACTACCCCGGTGTTGGCTAGCGCCGCACCTGGGTGGCGGGCTAAATCGTAGCCAAAGAGGTTGGCCTGCCCAGCCGTTGGTTGTAACAGTCGAGTAAGAATAGAAAACAGTGTGGTTTTACCTGCACCATTGGGGCCGAGTAGTGCGCTGAATTGCCCCGCACGCAGCTCAAAACTGACATCATCGAGCGCGATTTTGGGTCCAAAGTGGTGGCTTAAATGACTGACCTGGATGGGCGTGTCTCGATCGATGACATTTATCATTGCTGAACCACCGCAATCCCCCAAGGATAACGCCCAACTTTGACCGTTTTGATAACCTTTAAATTGTCGACATCGATAATAGAGACATCGCCACTGACACCATTAGAGGTCAGCAGCAGTGATTCCTCCTTCGCAAATGCTAAATGCCATACGCGGCGTCCGACCAACAGGTAGTCGAGTACTTCGTAAGTTTGGGCGTCGACAACCGCGACATGATTGGCGGGGCCCAATGCCACGAATCCATACCGACCGTCTGCGCTCAGTTGGATACCAACGGGTTGAATTTTATCCCGATGTACACCTGGAATTTTAAAGGTGATGTTTTTGAGCTCCTGGCGCGACGCGGTATCAAAGACATGAACGCTGCCACCAATTTCGGCAGATGCCCATAGGCGGCTTCCGTCAGCAGTAAACTCGACGTGACGCGGTCGTGGGCCCACCAACGTATTGTCTACGAGGGTGTTGTTCTCGGTATCTATCCAGTGAACCATATTCGTTGTTTCAGAGGTGCTAACGGCCCACTTGCCATTCGGGCTGACAGCCATACCTTCGGGCTCCACTCCTACGTCGACCTGCCCGATAACCGTGGCGCTTTGGGTGTCGACCACGGTGACAACTGCCGAATCCTCATTGGCGATGTACAGTCTGCGGTCATCGGGGTGGAGTGCGAATTGCTCAGGGTCTTCGCCCGAGGGTAGGTTGGCGATCACCCGTTCGCTGGCGACGTCGAAAATTTGCACCGCGTCGGAATCGCTGGCGCAGATGTAGAGCCGCGTCTGATCTTTATTTAGCGTGATACCCCGCGGGCGCATACCGACATCGATAGTTCTGATGACGGTTAATGTCTCGAGATCAAGTACCGATAACGTGTTGTCTTTCTCATTTGAAATATAGGCTTTTTCTGCGCGTACCGAGACCGCGCTGCATGTAGCTATAAAGAGGGTGATTACTGCGAGTATTTTTGTGCTTAATGGTTGCCGTAATGTGGTCATTTTCAGTCCCTAAATTGGCAGCTGACTTCGGGTTTATCAAAGCCCAAGGTGTCGAGTTCGGTGCGTGGGTGCAAAAAGCCTTGCTGGGGTGACTGGCTCACGACCGCGCGCGGATGGACCAGTGTCATCGGCTGGCGCAACTGTCCGTTCCAGCGGCGAAATGACAGTCCGCGCCCTTTAAAACCCGCCACCTCAAAGGCGTCGGATAGCAAATAATCGTATACCGTCACGGCCGCAATGCTGTGGGTTCTCGTCACAGCTTCCGTCACTGCACGGATGGCAATCCAGGCGCCAAAGTCAGCCTCGCTCATACCCCGGCCCGCGAGTTGCTCAAAGCGATTTTGAAGTTGTAGCGCACCCCACTGCTCAATCACCGGCGACCAAGTTGTCGCGACGAGCCCCTGTGTGCCCATTACAGGTCGCGGCAACCAAGTGTTGTAGGGGACAAATTCTCCGACATCGCCAATTTCATCGGCAACCAAAACCACATCGTAGGCTTTCGCTTGTGTGAACAGCGGCAGTTCTTGTTGGGCGGTGCGCCGCAAATCTGTATCAAATGTCCAAACCCGCTCATCCACGACCTTGCCGCCAAACCGTGCCGCAGCGCGTTTTAAGGATGTTGCAAAATGCCGGTCCTCACTGCGATCGCCACGGATGATCAACCATTCGCGCCAGCGGCGTGCCATGAGGAACTGCGCTAATGCATCGGCCACCATGGCACGGCTCGGTGCCGTATGTAACAGTCGCGCCTGACATCGATCGCTACGCCATTGGTTGTCACGATTTGTTGCGTTGAGTACCACGGCACTTTGGGCGATCTTGGGTGAGGCCATCAATGCGCTGAGGGTGTCGCTGGGTACATCGACGACGATGGCAAAGTGTCCGGCGTCAATCCAGTTTTCGGCCGCACTGACAGCGGCGATGGCAGCCTCGACTTGAACTATCTCTAGGCTAAAGCTTTGGTTTAAAAAACGGCCCGTGGTGTTGCTGTCGGTAATCGCCAGTTGCGCGCCGGCAATGCCGCTGTCGCGCGGCGTTGGTGTGCGGTTGGACAGGGTCGGCGGCTTCGCAACCTGTTGCTTGAGATATAAAAATGTCAGCGCTAAGGGTTCGGGTGCGGCCGCAAGCGGCTGCGCGCCCAGCGACCAGCTGATTAGCAGGATTAGCGAAACGCACACTTGGTATCTGCCGATAAGGCAGCGCCGGTAAAGGGCCTGTATAAGCAAGCGCTGCCAAGGTGGGTATTTGAGCGCTGCAGGCAGCCGTTGGGTCTTTGTTATTTTTTGTGTCATAAGCCCAATGCTATAGTCCCGTGGGTCTTATCGACAAGCGATTCAAGGTAGATCGATACCAGAGTTCATAAAGACGATACCAAAGAAGGATTTTTCTGCGCGTGGGGCGGGTTAGCATAGGCGCAATAACCCCGTTGTTGGGTGGCTTGTTGTGTGTGACTGCGCGAGCTTTGATGTCTCTGCGTGTTTGTGTCGGCGTGTGTCAGGCGCTAACGTTTGCTTTGTGCGGGTAAAAAATCGCGTCCGCCCAAACAGTTTGGTGCGTGGGGCAGCGCTGCGTGATGCGGGGTCAACTTGGCGCGGCGTAGATCTGGCCCAAATTCGATGGGCGACTGTCTTTGCAAATAACATTAAATGGACGAGAGGTAATAACCATGTTTTCTCAAAAAGGTTTGTTAGCGACAGCGGCACTGCTGTCTTCTATTGTGGCTTCAGGCTGGGTTGCCGCTCACGGTAATGTTACACCTCAGCCGGTCAACACCGACGGCCTTGAACCGATCGGTGATTGGGTTGAAGAAAACCCCTACCGCGGTAACGCTCTCGCGATTGAAATTGGCTCGTCAGCTTACAACCAAAATTGCGCGCGCTGCCATGGCCTTGAAGCGATTTCAGGCGGCATCACACCTGATTTACGCAAGTTAAATGACGAAGCGGAATGGGGCGATGTGGCTGAGTCTGACGGCTGGTTCATTCAGCGTATTCGTCACGGCGCGGTTATTCAGGGCCGCGTTTATATGCCCGCGTTTGAAGGTATTCTGTCGCAAGAAGCGATGTGGTCAATTCGCGCTTATCTCGATACTCGCCCCTATAGCGAAGATTGATCCTGATGCACGTGCTCACACGTTTGTTGTTTTGCGTTGGCTGTCTGGTCGCGGCCAACGCCTGCGCACAGTTTCCTGGCTTGGGCAAGATCGAAGACAGAGCGCTCGATGACATTACGGAGAGTGGCTGGATAGAAATTGGCGTGTATCGCGACTTCCCGCCCTATAGTTTTATCGACGACGATGGCGCCGCTGCCGGTATCGATATCGCCGTCGGCGAGCTGATCGCTAAGGGCTTGGGTGTCGAGCCACGCTGGTTTTGGATTACCCCCGACGAGACGCTCGAAGACGATTTACGTAACGCCGTTTGGAAGGGCAGCTTGTTTGATGGCTCGCGAGCCGATGTCATGTTGCGCGTCCCCTACGACACGCGTTACGCCCATGCACGAGACGGCTATGGTCTGCCCAAGCACGATAACGTGGTCATGTTTGGTCCCTATCATCGCGAGTCCTGGGCGATAGCCCGAGACCTCGAAAAGACGGGTAGCGTGCGCAATCTCGCCATTTTTAGATTTGAAAAAGTGGGGGTTGAAATTGCGAGTCTGCCCGACAGCATTTTGAGTGGTGCCTACAACGGCCAGCTGCGTGACAACGTAACCCATTACAGTAAGGCGAGCGATGCAATCTCCGGGTTGCAGGGTGGCGAAGTGGCGGCGGTTGTGGCTATGCGTAGTCAAATCGAATGGGGGCTGCGGGCGACGCCTGAACGCTTTGATGTGGATAACGATGGCTTGCAGACCATCGCTCAAATGGCTTGGGATATTGGCGCTGCGGTTAAACAGAATCACCGCCAGCTGGCCTATGCGATTGAGGATGTTTTAACGGCGGCCATGCAGAGCGGTGAGTTAGTCGAGATCTTTAGTGATCGAGGTATTACCTATGCGTTGCCTAGCCTTTATGCCGAGTCTGAGTAACGACAGAGGATTAGTACCAAAGTAGGTGTTCAGCCAACCTCTAGTGGCATTTCGAAAATCAAAAGGTTGTGTAGTAATGGTCGTGCAAATTACGAATTTCCGGTTTCTGAGTAGGATTGTGTCTTAGCTCTAGATGTGCGGAATCTAACCGTCGGTTCTCCGACACCAATAAGTTATAAGGAGATCGCCAATGCGAGTGTTTAACTCAACTAAACGGCCCAGTGCTTTGGCAGCACTAGCGGTGACCGCGGGGCTGCTGTCAGTCGCTGCTGTTGCCGATGTCAGCGATGCTGACATCATCAACGATCAAGCGACAACCGGGGATGTCGTTCACAGTGGTTTGGGTCCGCGCGGCCAGCGTTTTAGCCCCCTCGAGACACTGAATGTGGCAAACGCCAAGGCGTTGCAGCCAGTATGGGCTTTCTCGCTGGGCGGTGAAAAGCAGCGGGGTCAAGAATCACAGCCACTCGTTAAAGACGGTGTCATGTACGTGACCGGTTCTTACTCACGTATTTGGGCGATTGATGTCGAGACTGGCGAAGAGATTTGGCAGTACGAGGCCCGTCTACCCGATGGCATTATGCCTTGCTGTGACGTGGTCAACCGCGGTGCGGCGCTGTACGGCGATTTAGTGATCTTCGGTACGTTAGATGCAAAATTGGTCGCCCTCGATGCAAAAACTGGCAAGCCGGTTTGGAAGAAAGTGCTCGGCGATTACAAAGCTGGCTACTCTTACACTGCGGCACCATTGATTGCGAAAGGCATGGTCATTACCGGTGTTTCAGGCGGTGAATTCGGTATTGTCGGCAAGGTAGAAGCGCGCGATGCGAAAACCGGTGAGCTGGTATGGTCGCGCCCGACCGTTGAAGGCCACATGGGCTATTTGAACGGTAAAGAGAACGGCATCACCGGTGGCGAAGCCAACCGCACATGGCCTGGCGATATGTGGAAGACTGGCGGCGCAGCAACATGGTTGGGCGGCACCTATGACCCAGATGTTGACCTTCTGTATTTCGGTACCGGTAACCCCGCGCCTTGGAACTCGCATTTGCGTCCCGGGGACAACCTTTACAGCGCATCACGTTTGGCCATTGACCCCGATACCGGCAAAATTGTTTGGCACTTCCAAACTACGCCACACGACGGTTGGGATTTCGACGGTGTGAATGAGTTCATTCCATTCGATTACAAAGACGGTGCCAAAACAGTGAAGGCGGGTGCAACTGCTGACCGTAATGGTTTCTTCTACGTAATCAATCGTGAAAATGGCGAATTTATTCGCGGCTTCCCCTTTGTGAAAAACATCACCTGGGCGGAAGGCTTAGACGAGAAAGGTCGTCCGATCTTTACTGCTGACGGCCGTCCGGGTAACCCCGCTGGTGAGAAGCAAGGTGAGCAGGTTTTCTCTGTCCCCTCTTTCCTCGGTGGTAAAAACTGGATGCCCATGGCTTACAGCCAGCAGACAGGCTTGTTCTACGTGCCATCGAATGAATGGGGCATGGATATTTGGAACGAGCCAATTGACTACAAAGCGGGTGCTGCATACCTCGGTGCGGGTTTCACCATTAAGCCTATCTTCGATGACCACATCGGTTCGTTGAAGGCTGTCGATCCAAAGACTGGCAAGGTGGTTTGGGAATACAAGAACCCAGCACCACTGTGGGGTGGCGTATTGACCACCGCGGGTAACCTCGTCTTTACCGGTACTCCCGAAGGCTACCTGATGGGCTTTGACGCAAAGACAGGTGAAGTTGCTTACAAGTTCAACACCGGTTCTGGTGTTGTCGGCTCACCCATCACTTGGGAAATGAACGGCGAGCAATATGTCTCAGTTGTTTCTGGCTGGGGTGGCGCAGTGCCACTGTGGGGCGGCGATGTGGCTAAGTCAGTCAAAGACTTTAACCAAGGCGGCACTGTATGGACATTCAAACTGCCCAAACAGTCAGTTGCCACACGTTAATTTGACTTAATGCACCTGTAACAGGGTGCCTGAATGTTAGTCGAAACATGAAAAGCCCCCGCCGATTTAGGTGGGGGTTTTTTTATGGTGAAAGTTGGTGGGCTGGCTTACCGTCTCACAGACCTTGTAGTATCGATTGGTGGGGTGTTCGCAAGCATTGGACCCCGACCGCAACGTAAAGTAATGCAATAACAATAAGGAAATGTTGATGTTAAAGAAGGCACTTTTAGGTTTGGCGGGCTTGATAGGCGTGCTGGTCATGATTTTGGGCGCGCGCTGGCTCTTTGATCCCGCCGGTGCTGCCGCAGCGGCGGGTATGCCGTTGTTAGACGGGGTTGCTCGCAGTACGCAGGTGGGTGATTTGGGCGCACTGCTGTTTGTCTCGGGGGCATTTACGCTGGTCGGTATCTTACGCCGAATGCCAGTGTTGCTTTATACGCCGTTGTTTATGTTGGGGATTACCGCGGTTTTTCGTGGCTTGGCAGTGGTCGTTGCGGGCGCGGCCTTGGCGCCTGAATTAATTGGTATAGAAATTGTGTTGTGTGTGATTATTTTTGCTGCGCAGCGACAATTATCCGCTACCGAGTTCTAACTTGATCAGCAGTGTGGGCCGGCTCTGGCTGAAGCCCACGCTGCTTTTGGCGTAGCAGCCTGCGCGCCGGTCGCTCTCACCGTTTAGGCCCTTGCCGCCCCTCGCTGTTAGCCGCTGTGTAGCAACTACACTTCGACAAACTTCACGACCTCTGCGGCAACTTGGCGCTTAAGGGCAACTTTAGCCGGCGCACACTCCTGCGGATCTTCAATGATGCGCACGCATTCCAAGCATTGCACACACTCTAGGTAATCAATGTTTCCGGCGCGATCAATAGCCCCAATTTCACACTTGTGACGACACAGCTGGCAGGGAGATCCGCATTCATTGCGTCGATGCAACCACTTGAACAGCGGGAATGCACCTAGCAATGCGAGGCCGGCACCCAACGGGCACACATAGCGGCAATAGAATTTATGAACGAACACGCTCGCCAGTAATAGGCTGATGGCATAGGCGACGAATGGCCAGTAGCGAACAAAATTGAGTGTGATTGCAGTTTTGAATGGCTCGATCTCGGCCAGTTTTTCGGCGGTGTCTAGTGAGACAAAGGCGCTGACAAGCAAGCCCAGCAAAATGATGTATTTGAGCTTTCGCAGCGCATTGTCGAGTTTATGAGGTACTTTGAACTGTCTGATTTTGAATCGCTTGCCGATATGTGCGGCAAATTCTTGCAGTGCACCAAATGGGCACAGCCAACCACAAAATAGTCCGCGTCCAAAAATAAACAAAGACGCAAACGTAAAGCTCCACAGAATAAATAGGACGGGGTCCAGTAAAAATATCTGTAGATCAAAGCCCGCTTTTATCTGCAGCAAAAGCGTGTAGATATTGACCACAGATAACTGCCCCTGCGTGTAGTAGCCAATAAAAACTGTTGTAAATGCCAGTATGCCCAGTCGCCAGTGTGCTAAGCCGGCGCTAGGTTTGATGAAAATGTCTTGGCGAATAAACAAAAAGCTAATGCCCGCTAGCGCGGTCAGCAAAATGCTAATTTCAAGCCAGCGAGATTCCCAGAGCTGCACCCACAACGGACGTGGTGTGTCCGGCGTATCAATGGCGACCTCAAGGAACAGATTGCTCGGTAACTGAAATGTGTCGGTAAGGATCGCTTGGTCACGCATTAAATGATTGCGTGCCAAGTCAAAGTACAGGGCGAGCCCATAGGGCTCCGCGGGGTTAAATCCCGCTTGCGGGCGAATGCGGTAGAACAGCAAGTTATCGAGCTCAGGCATGCCCGCTGGAGGCCGCCAGTTACCCTTGCGAAAAAATGCCATGTCGCGCATTGGAATAGCGAGCCCATGTTGGCTAACGCTAATGCGCTCGGGCATTTTACCCTCTCTAAAATTGGGCCCTAAAATATCGTAAAAACCGGTCGCCATGACGCCAATGACGTGCTCCCCAGGTTTGATCTCTGCCAGCAGCCGTTCGTATTCCGCGTCGCCTAAAATATTGCGCCCGATGGTCGGTGGATTTAAATAAAAGCTGTAGGTCTCTAGATACTGCTCGTCTTCTGAGTAGTCGACGCGGTCAGCGAGTTCGGGGTAGAGGTCCAGGGTGTTACCCAGCTCGGCTTCCACCTCGCTGCGTGCAATGGTCCACTGACGTACCAATGATTGCTCTATCAGTGCCTGCCAGCTCAGGGGCTGATAAACGTCATAGTTAACCGTCGCGGCGGTGGCTTGAGCGAAAGCATCGATACGCGCCCGAGCGACAGTCAGCGCGGACGCCAGCACTACATCATTGATGACCATCACCGATACAGTGGCTTTGGTTACGCCGTCCAAGTATTCTGTGGTGTCCGTGGGGTCGCCGCCTTGTTTGCGACCAAACTTGAAACGATGAGCAAGGCTTTTACCTTTGTACTGATCGACAAACTCGATGAGCGGTTCGGGGCCGAGGCCGTGTAAAAAAATAGGTTCTGCGTGCGAGAGTATGCGCACATCAACCAGCACGCCTTGAGCGTCTAAACCAATCAGCAAATTGATTGGTTTACCGGAAAAGCCCAGTAGATCGGCCATATCGCGGGACTCGAAGGCATAGCCCATCAGTTGGTCGAGCTGGAAAACATCCCAAACTCCGGTGTCTTCGTTGCGCGGTTCAATGCGTGTCGATCGCGGAAAAATCTCTTTAATCAGCATGCCCTTGTCGCCCTGGTAATCAGCGATGTCATACCCCGTGCTGGTGATCTGACCGGCGTAGCACTGCGTTGAGAATAGACATATCAGGGTAATGAGTCGGCAAAATCGAAGGGTCATTGGTTAACTCCGAAGGGGAGGCGCATGTGTGTTATGGCGCCGTTGTGTTACAGGGGCTGACGCAGAGCGGGCTGGTTATGATTGGGTCTGTTGGGAGGCTGAGCTTCATGTGTAGCTGCTCGACGTGGAGGCCGGCGCCGCTGTCGCCAATTTGCAGTTGTTCCCGCACTTTTAGGCGCTGTGCCTCGCCGGAGCTGACGAGGTACTGCATGATATTTGAGTCGACATGCACCGTTTGGCTGGCTTTGTCGATCCGGACTGAACGCTCCAACCTGTTGAGTCGCAGACGTTCACTGGCCAGGAAAGTTTGCCGCCAGAGCTCGGCATAGTCGCCGGGGCTAACTGAGCGTGCCTCGAGCTGCCCAGGGAGTTGCAGTGTAATTACGGCGTTTGCTGAAAATGCCGCGAGCAGCATGTCTGCATCTCTCGAATGGACGGCGGAGTCCATCTCCTCAAGCAAGCGCAGCGCCCTGCGTTGCAATGCAGGGTCGGGGCTGGCGGGCGCCACGTAATGCGCCGACGCCTGCGTCAGTAGTGCGCCTGCGCCCGCTGCGCCGCCTACCGCTGCTTTACTTAGCCAGTCGATTGCCTCGGCGATTCGGTTTTGTGCAAGCAGCACAGTGCCGAGGTCAAGCTGCGCTTGGGCTGCTCCCGCTCCGGCGGCCTCGTAGCGATAAATGCTCGCGCGCTGCGGGTCGGCAGGTGTGCCCAAGCCGTCACGATAGATGTAGTACAGCCACAACAAGGCCACTTTGTTTCCCTGAGCCCCCGCGCGGTGATACCAGTGCAGTGCCGCCGTGGGGTCGGCACTGACGCCTTGCCCAAGTCTTAGCATTTGCGCCGTGTTGACCATCCCTTGGGCGTTGCCCTCGGCTGCCAGTGCCTGCCACGCCGTGAAGGCCTCACCGTACCGACCTTTGCTGGCCAGCGCCGCGGCACGCTGTGTGGCAACAATCTCCGCGTTGATTTGCGCGCGCGCCAATTCGGCCCTAGCCGGCAACGCCAGCGCACCCAGCAAAGCCGTGACCCCTAATGCCACCTTTAAAAAATCACTGCTCATTGCTTGTCGGCACTTGTTATTGTGATTCTGGCACGCTAACGTGCCGCGCCTCCGGCCTCAATGCTACCTCAGTACCTATTTGCCAGTATCGGCCCCTTACATAGCGGGTGCTGCTACGGCCGGTGACGGGCGGCCAAAGGGGGGGCGTCAGGCTTTAGGGTTGATGCTCACCTTATTACATCGGGGTGGGTAGCGCTTGAATGAGCTATTTAGGGATATCGTGCCGACAGGCAGTTTAGGCTTTTGGGAATTTTCCATAAAGCCGAGCGCCTTACGAAATAAATCGTATTGTCTGTTGACAGACCCCCGAATCGCCCATAGAATTCGCCCTCTTTTTCACGGGTCCCCATGCGGTGGCTCGGTTTTTTATCAGGAGATGTAGCGTGCAAAACCAGCGTATTCGTATTCGTTTGAAAGCCTTTGATCACAAGTTGATCGATGCTTCAACACAGGAAATCGTTGAAACTGCTCGTCGCACTGGCGCCCAGGTACGCGGTCCTATTCCGCTGCCGACCAAGAAAGAAAAGTTTACTGTGTTGATTTCACCACACGTAAACAAGGACGCCCGCGACCAGTATGAAATTCGTACGCATAAGCGTCTTTTGGACATCGTCGAACCAACAGAAAAAACTGTTGATGCGTTGATGAAACTTGATCTAGCTGCTGGTGTAGAAGTTCAAATCAGCCTGGGTTAAGGACAATTTAGCAAGACCTGCTCAACTCGGGTGAGTTGAGTGTGTAACGTCCGTAGCGAGGGAAGCCCTAGGCTGTCACGTTGTGGGCGGCCATAGAGGGTGTAGCCCCGTACACTGTGAGGTTAGAAGTATGACTATTGGTTTAGTCGGCCGTAAGTCCGGTATGACTCGTGTTTTTACCGAAGACGGCGTATCAGTTCCAGTGACCGTAGTGGAGGTGTCTCCAAACCGCGTCACTCAAATCAAAGAGCTCGAGACCGATGGGTACCGAGCAATTCAGGTCACTGCGGGCAACCGTAAGGCCTCTAAAGTTAGCAAGCCAGAAGCTGGGCATTTTGCCAAGGCGGGTGTGACTGCGGGCAACGGCCTGTGGGAATTCCGTCTGGACGGTATCGATGAGAATTTCGAGATCGGCGCCGAGTTGACTGTTGCACGATTTGAGCCAGGCCAAAAGGTCGATGTCGCGGGCCAGTCGAAAGGTAAGGGCTTCCAAGGTGCTGTAAAGCGCTGGAACTTCCGCACCCAAGACGCCACCCACGGTAACTCGTTGTCGCATCGCGCGCCGGGTTCTATCGGTCAGTGCCAGACGCCCGGTCGTGTTTTCAAGGGCAAAAAGATGGCGGGCCACATGGGTGCTGAGCGCGTGACCACACAAGGTCTCGAAGTTGTGCGCGTGGACGCTGAACGCAACCTGCTGCTCATTAAAGGGGCGGTACCGGGTGCGCCGGGCGGTGAAGTCATCGTCCGACCAACGGTTAAAGGTTAAGGGGGCGTATTGTGGAATTGAATGTTGTAAAACAAGGCAATGCAGCTGCAGGCACAGTTTCTGTTTCTGAGGCGACCTTTGCACGTGAGTACAACGAGGCGCTAGTTCACCAGGTTGTGACTGCGTATCTCGCAGGCGCACGCCAGGGAACTCGCGCGCAGAAGACGCGCTCTGATGTTGCCGGTGGCGGTAAGAAGCCCTGGCGTCAAAAGGGTACGGGTCGCGCACGTGCCGGTACTATTCGTTCGCCTATCTGGCGTACGGGTGGTGTCACGTTTGCTGCGCGTCCGCAGGATCACTCGCAAAAAGTGAACAAGAAGATGTATCGCGCTGCGATGCAGTCGATCTTGTCAGAGCTTGCGCGTACTGATCGTCTGATGGTTGTTGAGAGCTTTGATGTAGAAGCGCCAAAGACCAAGTTGTTAGTGAAAGCGCTCGAGGGCTTCGGTCTTGAGAATGTGCTGATCATCGGCAACGAAGTCGACAAGAACTTGTATCTTGCTGCGCGTAACTTGCACAAAGTTGAAGTGCTGGATGTCGACGGTGTCGACCCAGTGAGCTTGGTCGCTTTCGATAAGGTGTTGGTCACCGTCGATGCGGTTAAGAAGTTTGAGGAGGCATTGGCGTGAACCAGGAAAGAGTTTTTCAGATTCTGCTCGGTCCCCACGTTTCCGAGAAGTCAGCCATCGTTGCTGACAATAACAATCAGTATGTATTCAAGGTCGCACTTGATGCATCTAAAGTTGAAATCAAGACGTCCATTGAGCAGTTGTTCAAGGTCAAAGTTGGCGATGTGCAGACGCTGCGTGTCAAAGGTAAGACTAAGCGCAATAAGTTCGGCTTAAGCACGCGGACGACATGGAAGAAAGCTTACGTTCGTCTCGAGCAAGGTCAAGAAATTGACTTCGCTACGGTTAGTTAAGGGGTCGATTGATCATGGCAGTCGTTAAGAGTAAACCGACATCACCGGGCCGTCGTCACCACGTACGTGTGGTCAACGATGATCTGTACAAAGGTCGTCCCCACGCGCCGCTTTTGGAGAAGAAGTCCAAAACTGGTGGTCGTAACAACGCGGGTCGTATTACAACACGTCACATCGGCGGTGGTCACAAGCATCACTACCGCGTGATTGATTTCAAACGCAATAAAGATGGCATTCCAGCGACAGTTGAGCGCTTGGAATACGATCCGAACCGCACCGCACACATTGCGTTGCTGTTGTTCGCCGATGGTGAGCGTCGTTACATCATTGCACCTAAGGGTGTGAAGGCGGGTGACACGTTGTTCTCAGGTGCTGCTGCGCCGATCAAAGCAGGTAACTGCTTGCCGATCCGCAACATTCCTGTCGGTGCTGTGATTCACTGTATTGAAATGAAGCCAGGCAAGGGTGCTCAAATTGCACGCTCTGCAGGCGCTTCTGTTCAGTTAGTTGCGCGTGAAGGCCAGTATGCCACTGTGCGTTTGCGTTCAGGTGAGATGCGTAAAGTGCCTGTTGACTGTCGCGCCACTTTGGGCGAAGTGTCTAACTCAGAGCACAGTCTGCGCAAGTTAGGTAAAGCGGGTGCGGCGCGTTGGCGCGGTGTTCGTCCGACCGTTCGTGGTGTTGCCATGAACCCAGTTGATCACCCACATGGTGGTGGTGAAGGTCGTACATCAGGTGGTCGTCATCCGGTTACTCCGTGGGGCGTACCGACCAAGGGTTATAAAACTCGTAAGAATAAGCGCACCGATGACTTTATTGTTCGTCGTCGCGGCAAGAAGTAACCGGAGGATTCACTAGTGCCCCGTTCACTCAAAAAAGGTCCATTTATTGACCTTCACCTTCTGAAGAAGGTGGAAGTAGCGCTGGAAAATAACGATCGTCGCCCAATTAAAACCTGGTCACGTCGTTCAATGATCTCGCCGGATATGGTCGGTTTGACCATAGCAGTACACAACGGTCGTCAGCATGTGCCGGTCCTCGTAAACGAAGACATGGTAGGTCACAAGCTGGGTGAGTTCGCAGTAACGCGAACCTTTAAAGGCCATATTGTTGACAAGAAGTCTAAGCGCTGAGACCAGGCGGAGAGAGACGATGGAAGTAGCAGCAAAACTTCGCGGTGCACGCATTTCGGCGCAAAAAGCCCGATTGGTCGCAGACCAAGTGCGTGGTAAGCCGGTAGGCGAAGCATTGAACTTATTAGAGTTCAGCACAAAGAAAGCGGCGTACATGGTACGCAAGGTGCTTAACTCGGCGATTGCCAACGCAGAGAACAACGAGGGCGCAGATGTTGATGAATTGCGCGTTTCGACTGTTTTCGTTGACGAAGGCATGACAATGAAGCGTATGCGTCCTCGGGCAAAAGGCCGTGGCGACCGAATCATGAAGCGTACCTGTCACATTACTGTGAAGGTCGCGGACAGCGAAGGCTAAGGGGAAGACCGCATGGGTCAGAAGGTACATCCGACTGGTATTCGTCTGGGCGTGGTTAAAGACCACAACTCAGTGTGGTACGCGGACAGCAAAAATTACGCAAAGAACCTGATCAGTGATCTGGAAGCGCGTGAATACATCCTGAAAAAACTCGACGCTGCTTCGGTGAGCCGAGTGATTATCGAGCGTCCGGCGCAAACTGCACGTGTGATCATTCACACTGCACGCCCCGGTATCGTGATCGGTAAGAAGGGTGAAGATGTTGAAGTGCTGCGCAAAGAGTTAAGTGCGCGCATGGGTGTGCCAGTGCACATCAACATCGAAGAAATTCGCAAGCCTGATCTGGACGCGCGACTCGTCGCGCAGAACGTTGCTCAGCAGCTTGAGCGCCGTGTCATGTTCCGTCGTGCAATGAAGCGCGTGGTACAGAACGCGATGCGCCAGGGTGCCGAG
>Ga0209652_1001366_pt1 | contig 19943 bp, 16 predicted proteins | sample SaaInl74LU_5_DNA_FD_184641 | JGI IMG/M metagenome (GOLD analysis project Ga0209652, IMG submission 184641) | Marine microbial communities from expanding oxygen minimum zones in the Saanich Inlet - ESP_74LU_5_DNA (SPAdes) (version 2) | ecosystem: Environmental > Aquatic > Marine > Intertidal zone... | reverse complement strand
TTGGAGACAACTTGCTTAAAAATGAGATCATCGAAGACATCGTTCGCTTAAACAAATCATTTATCGTTCATCGAAATGCAGCTCCGAAAGAATTACTCATGCTGAGCAGAAGACTGAGTAATTACATCAGAAAAACCATCACCGAAGATCAAACTTCCGTGTGGATAGCCCACAAAGAAGGAAGATCGAAAGACGGAGATGATAGAACGGCTAGTGGTTTGCTGAAAATGCTTCATTCAAGTTCCGAAGAATCATTTGAAGACAGTTTGGCGGCACTGAACATTGTGCCTACAGTTGTTTCTTATGAATACGATCCTTGCGATATCTTTAAAGCCAATGAGCTTTTAATGATCAAAGAACACGGTGAATACCTCAAAGAGGATGGTGAAGATTACCGCAGTGCCTTGAAAGGAATTACCGGTCATAAAGGAAGGGTCAATATTGCACTTGGAAACGTATTGAATCGCCGCTTGGAGCAGATCAAAACAATTGAGAATAAAAACGAAAAAGTTCGAGCGCTTTCTCAATTGATTGATCAAGAAATGCACCAGTTGTACCGCTTATGGCCAACGAATTACATTGCCTACGACCTGTTGTATGGGGATAATAAATTTACTCATGAATACTCAAGAATTCAACGAATTACCTTCAGTAATTATTTAAGAGGAAGGGTATTGAAACTCGCTCTAGCTAAAAAGAAACTCTTGAAAAACGAAGGTTTTAGTAAGCAAGTTCGAGAAGTGCTGCTGAGGATGTATGCAAATCCTGTGATCAACAAATTGCACGCAAAGCAGGAGCAAACGGAAAAGCAGCACTAGGTTCGACTCAATTCCGACATCAATAAGGCTCCTGCGATCCCTACATTTAAAGATTCAGCCATTCCTTTTCCAGGGATCTTGAGGGTGTTTGTTAATTCTGCCCTCACAGCATCGCTCAAGCCTGTGCTTTCTTTTCCAAGCACATAAACAGCGCGTTCTTGTTGATGACCGTACAAGGATTCTCCAGCCATATCTAGTCCATACACCTTTAAGCCTTGTTCAGACAACCACAGCGGAAGATTGCATCTAAACAAACGAACTCTAAAAAGGCTGCCCATGCTGGCTTGTACTGTTTTTGGATTGAACTCATCCACGGTGTCTTCTGAACAAACCAATTGTGTTATTCCAAACCAGTCGGCCGTGCGAATAAGGGTGCCCAAATTTCCAGGGTCTGAAACTCCGTCTAAAGCTATAATTGCTCCTTTTTCTTCAGAGTAAGACCAGGAGGGTATACGTACCATCGCTAAAACTCCCGGAGGTGTCTTTAAGGCGGTCATCCGCTCCATATCCGCCTTGCTCGCTTCAATGGCCCCGGGAAACTGTGCAAGCAGCTCGCCTTGGGCATAAATTTCCATCACCTCAAAAGAAGAGCCCAGCAGTTCTTCAACAGGCTTGCTTCCCTCAACAATAAAAGCACCCGCTTCTTTTCGGAACTTTTTTTGATGAAGAGATTTTATGAGTTTTATCTGATTTTTCGTTACCATTGGCTGCAAGTTCGAAACTTTGCTTCGAAAAACCGCTGTCGAAGAGTACATTTGTCAAAATATGCGCATCAAAAGGGTACATCTGTATTTTCTGTTTTCTATCTCCTTAATCATGCTTGCCTGCGCGCCAACAAAACGATTAAAAGAGGGGGAGGTGTTTCTTAAAAAACAGCGAATTACCCTGGTAGATCCCCCAAAAGAATTTAGCATCGACAACGAAGATCTTCGCGGTGTGTTGAAGCAAAGAGTGAATAGAAAAATCCTCTTTTTTAGATTTCACCTTGGCGTATACAATCTCGTAAATCCCAAACAACAAGAGCGCGCTCACCAAAGAAAGGCCAAGCGTAAACAAGCCAAAATTGAGCGGAAGAGAAGCAAAGGGAAAAGCATTTCTGATGAACAGCTTGAAGCATGGAAAGCAGATACACTAACTTGGAGAGATTGGCTTACAAACACGGTTGGTGAAGCTCCGGTTGCTTTGGATAGTTCCGAGACACAAAGGTCTGCAAATCAGATTAGTATATTCCTTAAGAAACATGGATACTTTAAGAGTGATGTTCGCTATGATTTAAGTTTTAATAGGAAGGGAAATAAAGCAAAAGTGAACTACTTGGTAGTGCCAGATTCTGCCTATCGAATAGCAGATGTTCGCTTCAGGTTTGATGATGAAAATATTCTAGCGAGAGATGAGTTTTTAATGAATTCAACAGACCTCAAGAAGGGAGATGTTTTTGATATTGATGAGCTGGATGAAGAGCGCGATCGAATTCAGAAATACTTGAACAATCGAGGTTATTACACTTTCTCCAAGGATTACATTATTTACAGGGCCGACTCAACAATAGGAAATCGTCAGGTGGATGTAGAGATGATTGTAAAACCCTTGAGAACAGATCGAACAGAAGAAGGAGATAGTTTGGTTCTCACTCCACACCCTAAATTTTTTATGGGTGACATTACATTTTTCACAAGCTATGACCCGGCTAGGATTAATGCTATTCCATCAGATACAGTGTTGGTTAATGGGGTGACTTTTCTAAGCAATGGGGAACTTGAAATCAAACCAGATTTACTGCTTTATCTATTGAGCTTTCAGAAAGGAGAGTTGTACCAAAAAGAAAAGGTAGATCAGACCTATAGAAAACTGAGTCAGCTCGCCATGTTTCGATCGGTGAACATTCAAATGGTGCAACAGCAACGCGATGACGTTAATGTGCTCGACTGCAGGATTTATCTCGCTCCAGCCCGTCAGTACGCCTTCTCGGCAGAAAGCGGTGTAACGCATCGCGATGGACTCTTTGGTTTGTCTGGTTCTTTGGTTTTCCGAAATAGAAACATTTTCAATCGTTCTGAAAACGGGGAGTTCAGAATAATCGGAGCAGTGGAAGCTCAGCAGCCCCTCACATCGGTTGAGTCGCTTGGTGATGTTGCTCAAGACGTTAGCGAGAACATCAGGTTCAATACCTTTGAAATTGGTCCGCAAATCACCCTAAACTTCAACCATTGGTTTCCTCTAGGTTTAAGTAAATTCAAAAAATCAAACGAACCGAAGTCCAGCCTTAGTTTGGCGTTCAACTATCAAAACAGACCAGATTATGAACGGCAGTTGTATCAGCTTCGTTACGGTGTCAACTTCATTGAAAACCGAGCTTCAGGTTCAAGGATTTATGGTTTTGCCGAGTTGAGTACCATTAAGATTGACAAGTCGCCCGCTTTTGATAATCTCTTGAACAATTTGAGCGATGATTTCTTATCAAACTCCTACCAAAATCACTTGATTGCTAGTTTGCGAGGGGTTTGGGAAATCAATACGCAAAAACCAGGGTTTCAACGGCGATATAAGTTCAATCGCTTTTCAGCGGAGATGGCTGGACTAATGACCAGGTTGGGTTTTAATCTTGCGGAGCAATTAGGTTGGAGCCAGGCCGTTCGAGACGAGCAGGGTAGTTATCAGATTGGTGGAATTCGCTTTGCAGAATACTTGAAGTTTGACAATGATTTTAGGTGGTATTTTAGATGGGATGAGAAAAACATTACGGCTTTCCGAATACTAGGAGGTGTAGGGATTCCCCTTGCGAACCTTAACGTACTTCCATTTGAGAAAAGTTATTTCGCCGGTGGTTCAAACGGAATTCGAGCATGGGATCCACGAACATTAGGTCCGGGATCCTATCGCGATAGCACATCACAAGTCACCTTCAATAATATTGGAGAGCTTCGTTTAGAGGGCAGTGCTGAGTACCGATTCAAGCTAACAGAGACCTTTGAAGGAGCCCTTTTTGTTGATGCGGGTAACATTTGGTTCTTGGAAAGTGATGAAGACAGGCCGGGAAGTGTTTTTAATGTGGCCGATATTTACGACCAACTTGCCATTGGTGCTGGGGTCGGATTTCGTTTCGATTTCGACTTTTTCTTACTGAGATTTGATGTTGCTATGCAAGTTAAAGACCCAGCCAAGATCGCAGGGGAGCAGTGGTTCTGGGAGCCGAAAGACGAATACAATTCTTATCTCGAAACCGTGTTTCCAGGGCAAAATGTAAGCTATTCTCCCGTCTTGAATTACAACCTCGGAATTGGTTATCCCTTCTGATTCTTGAAAACTAAATTTGAATTGAAAGTTGCTCCCCGACTAGGATAACTATATTTGCAAATTAAATCTGTTCTAACACTATGGGTTGGTTTAAGCGTATAAAAGAAGGAATTACAACAGAGTCGAAAGACAAGAAGGAGATCCCAGAAGGAGTTTGGTACAAGTGCCCAAGCTGCAAAAATGTGACCACCTCAAAAGAGCATCACGAAAATCTTTCTGTGTGCCGTCATTGCGGACACCACGAAAGAGTCGGGTCTGCGGAATACTTCGATCTGTTTTTTGATGAAGGGAAATTTAGAGAGCTCAATGCCAACATGGTATCTGAAGACCCCTTAAATTTTCACGACACGAAACCGTATAAGTCACGTGTTATCGCCTCTCAAAAGAAGACAGGCTTGAAAGACGCCTTACGTTCTGCTACAGGCAAGATTAATGGACAACAAGTGGTGATTAGCTGCATGGATTTTTCCTTTATTGGCGGGTCGATGGGGAGCGTTGTTGGTGAGAAAATCGCCAAAGCAATTGATTATTCACTCAAAACCAAGTGTCCGTTCATCTGCATTAGCAAATCTGGAGGAGCACGTATGATGGAGGCCGGTTTTTCACTCATGCAAATGGCCAAGACCAGCGCGAAGCTGAGCCAGTTATCCATCGAAGGCATTCCTTATATTTCATACCTCACAGACCCAACAACGGGAGGGGTTACTGCGTCATTTGCTATGCTTGGCGATTTGAATGTGGCAGAGCCAAATGCGCTCATTGGATTCGCTGGTCCGCGAGTGGTTAAAGAAACCATCGGTAAAGACCTGCCAGAAGGTTTCCAGAGATCAGAGTTTGTGCTTGAGCATGGCTTCTTAGATTTCATAGTAGAAAGGAAAGAAGCCAAAGAGAAGATAGCTCTTGCGCTTAAAATGTTGTCCTAGATTAAGGTAGACTCGAAATTAAAACCTACCTTTGCAGCTCAATAAATTTCACTCAATTCAATTACATTAAAATTATCTAACCGATATTGGTATGTATTTAACAACAGAAAAGAAGCGAGAGTTTTTCGAAAAATACGGAAAAAGCGCTGAAGACTCAGGATCTGCAGAAGGACAGATCGCCATGTTTACTTTCAGAATTGCTCACCTTACAGAGCACTTGAAGCAAAACAGAAAAGACTACAACACACAACGATCATTGATTCGTTTGGTTGGTAAACGTAGAAAGCTCCTTGATTACTTGACGAAAAAAGACATCAACCGCTACAGAGCGATTGTAAAGGAACTTGGACTACGTAAGTAAGACTCGAATTATTAGAAGTTATCATAAATAGTTACCAAAAGGGGGCAATTGAAAGGCAATTGCCTCTTTTGGTATAGTCTTGTACGTAAAGATGAATTACACACTACACACAAAGACCATCGACCTAGGAGATGGCAAGCCGATCACTATTGAGACCGGAAAACTGGCTAAACAAGCCAATGGATCTGTTGTTGTAAGAATGGGTGACACCATGCTCTTGGCAGCAGTAGTATCAAATAAGGATGCAGGAGAAAACGTTGATTTCCTCCCGCTTACGGTAGATTACCGCGAGAAGTACGCATCTGCTGGACGCTTCCCTGGAGGTTTCTTCAAAAGAGAAGCACGTCCTTCTGACAATGAAGTATTGACCATGCGCTTGGTTGACCGTACACTTCGTCCTATTTTCCCAGACGATTACCATTCGGATACGCAAGTGATGATTCAATTGATTTCATCAGATAAAGAAAATATGCCTGACGCACTTGCAGGTTTGGCTGCATCAGCAGCTATTGCCGTGTCAGACATTCCATTTAACGGACCAATTTCTGAAGTACGTGTTGCACGTATCGACGGAAAGTTTGTGATTAATCCAACTTTCGCTGAGTTGGAGCAAGCAGACATGGATATGGTTATCGGTGGTACAGCCGAAAGTATCGTAATGGTTGAAGGTGAAATGAGCGAGGTGTCTGAAGACGAAATGGTTGCGGCCATTGAGGCGGGGCACGCTGCAATTAAAGTTCATTGCCAAGCACAAATCGAACTCGCAGAAGCTACAGGTAAAGCATTTCCGAAGAGAGATTACAATCACGAGAAGCACAACGACGATTTGCGCAATCGTATCAATGACGCTTTGTACAATAAGTATTACGAGATTGCTAAAAATGGCGCAACGAAAGCTGAACGTAAAGAAGCTTTTTCAGCTGCGAAAGAAGCATTCCTCGAAACAGTATCAGAGGAAGATAAAGCGGAATGGGGCTTCCAACTTGGAGCTTACATCAAATCTGCAATGAAAAAAGCAGTGAGAGATGTTCTTCTTAACGAAGGAATTCGTCTTGATGGTCGTAAGACTACAGACATTCGCGATATCTGGTGTGAAGTTGATTACTTGCCAGGAACTCACGGTTCTGCTGTCTTCACACGTGGAGAAACCCAATCTTTGACAACCCTTACTTTGGGAACAAAGATGGACGAGCAGATGATCGACGGAGCCCTTGCGCAGAAATACGAGAAATTCTTACTTCACTATAATTTCCCTCCATTCTCTACAGGAGAAGCTAGACCAATTCGCGGTGTGAGTAGAAGAGAAGTTGGACACGGTAACTTAGCACTTCGTGCATTAAAACAAGTTTTGCCTCCAACAGAAAAATGTCCTTACACTATTCGTATCGTAAGTGATATCCTAGAATCTAACGGTTCTTCTTCTATGGCAACTGTTTGTGCTGGAACCTTGGCGATGATGGATGGTGGTATTCCAATTGAAAGACCAGTTTCAGGTATCGCAATGGGATTGATCATGGACGGTGAAACGAAGAAGTACGCAATCCTTAGCGACATCCTTGGTGATGAAGATCACTTGGGTGATATGGACTTTAAAGTAACCGGTACAACAAAAGGGATTACAGCTTGTCAGATGGACATCAAAATTGATGGTTTGTCTAGCGAATTGTTGAAAGAAGCCTTGTACCAAGCGAAAGACGGTCGTTTACACATCTTAGGTGAGATGATGAAAACAATGGACGCTCCTCGAGAAGATTACAAGCCACACGCGCCAAGAATCGTTTCTTTCGATATCCCTACGGATATGATTGGAGCTGTGATCGGACCAGGTGGTAAAATCATTCAAGAGATTCAGAAAGAAACCCTTGCAACCGTTTCTATCGATGAGAAAGATGGAAAAGGAATTGTTGAGGTTTCGGCTGATAATAAAGCAGCAATTGACGCTGCAGTGAAACGCATCAAAAACATTGTGTTCCCTCCAACTGTTGAAATAGGAGAAGTGTATGAAGGTAAAGTTAAAACCATCATGCCTTATGGAGCTTTTGTTGAAATTCTTCCTGGTCAAGACGGACTATTACACGTGTCTGAGTTAGATTGGAGCCGTGTTCAGAATGTTGAAGACATCTTGAAAGAAGGAGAATTGGTGAAGTTCAAGGTGACTGGAAGAGATCCAAAAACCGGAAAAGTGAAGTTGTCGAGAAAAGTACTTTTGCCGAAGCCTGAAGGAGCTTCAAATGAAGGATAGTTAAATTTGTAAAGATTTAACGTTACTTAATTCGATATTTTACGTTAATAGTTAGAAACACATAAATTCCTGAGGTAAAGCACTATGAGGCAACTAAAAATTACCAAGCAGGTAACTAACAGAGAGACGGCCTCTCTCGATAAGTATTTGCAAGAAATAGGTAGGGTAGATCTTATCACCGCTGAAGAAGAAGTTGAGTTAGCTCGACGTATCAAGCAGGGTGATCAAGTCGCTCTAGAAAAATTGACTAAAGCAAACTTGAGGTTCGTAGTATCTGTTTCCAAGCAGTATCAAAATCAAGGATTATCGCTTCCTGATTTGATCAACGAAGGAAACTTGGGACTTATCAAAGCAGCACAACGTTTTGATGAAACCCGTGGTTTCAAGTTCATTTCTTATGCAGTTTGGTGGATTCGTCAATCAATTCTTCAGGCACTCGCAGAACAGTCGCGTATTGTTCGTTTGCCTTTGAATAAGATTGGATCGATCAACAAAATCAATAAAGCCTTTGCTCGATTAGAGCAAGAGTTCGAACGCCCGCCAACGGCAGCAGAACTTGCTGAGGTTTTAGAGATGACACTGGATGAGGTTAAACAATCGCTCAAAAACGCAGGTCGCCATGTTTCCATGGATGCGCCTTTGAAAGATGGCGATGACAGTTCTAGTACCATGTATGATGTACTCCAAACAGGAGAAACACCATCGCCGGATACAGAATTGATGACTGAATCTTTGAGAAAAGAAATCGAAAGATCATTGAAGACACTCACTACACGTGAGGCAGATGTGATTCGTTTGTATTTCGGATTGAATGGCGAACACCCAATGACCCTCGAGGAAATTGGAGAACGCTTTGACTTAACACGTGAACGTGTTAGACAAATCAAAGAAAAAGCCATTCGCCGTTTGAAACACACATCGCGAAGCAAGATTTTGAAATCGTACTTGGGTTAATCCCTGCAGTAAATCGCTAATTAAAAAGTCCTTCCATCATTCTAAGTGATGAGAAGGACTTTTTTTATCGCTAAAAAATAAATTACGAGACGAAAATGCAATAATCAAGCACTTCAAACGTCTTATGAATACCAAAATGATTGCATCTTTGTAGCCATGTTAAAACATTGGAAACTTTTATTTCTGCCTTTGCTTGTATTGATGGCTTTCTTCTCTTCATGTAAGAAGGATCAAGTAACTACAGATCCAAATGCGCTATTGAACTTTTCGGCAGATACGGTACTTTTCGATACTGTGTTTTCGACCATTGGCAGCACCACACAGTTACTTAAGGTGTATAATCAAAACGACCAAACGATTTCAATTTCTAATATACAACTAGAGGGAGGTAACAACTCCATGTATAGAATTAATGTAGATGGCACTCCTGGGGTAAGTTTTTCTGATCTTGAAATTGATTCAGGAGATAGCCTTTTCATTTTTGTTGAAGTCACCGTTGACCCTGGAAATCAAAACTTGCCCTTTATTGTAGAAGATCGAATTTTATTTAGAACCAATGGCAACGATCAAGTTGTGCAGCTCGTGGCTTGGGGGCAGGACGCTAATTTCCATGGCGGCTTGGGATCAATATCTTTACTCGACTGCGATGAGATTTGGAATGCAGACAAACCTCATGTTGTTTACGGGGTGGTTGTGGTAGACGAAGATTGCTCGCTTACTATCAATCAGGGAGTTCAGGTCTTTTGCCACAAAGGTGCTGGTATTTATGTGGGAGGAGGGGTCCTTGATATTCGCGGAGCATTAGGCAATGAGGTTTGTTTTCAAGGAGATCGCTTGGAACCTGAGTTTTCGAATGTGCCCGGACAATGGGGGATTGAACTGAATTTTGAGTTTGAAGATCAATTTGGTGTTCAACAAGCCACGGTTGTAAGGGGAGGAATTTGGCTCTCTGAGTGTGAAGGCAGTACCATTGATTACGCCATTTTCAAAAACGGCTCGATCGGTATTCAAGTAGATACCGTCAAAACAACAGGAGTGGATGCACTTCAAATCACCAATACCAAGATTCAGAACATGAGTGCCATCGGCTTGCTCGGACAAGGCGCGGAAATGAGCGGTTACAATAACCTCATTACGAATTGTGGACGAGCGTGTGGTGCATTTACTATTGGAGGGAGCTACCGTTTCGATCATTGTACCTTTGCCAATTATTGGAGTGGAGGAACAAGGCAAGATCCATCCTTCGTACTCAACAATTTTTACGTAGATTTCAATAACACGGTGCAGGTTCGTCCCCTAACAAATACCTTGTTTAGGAACTGCATCATGTGGGGGAATAATGCAGGCCTTACCGATTTTAATGAATTCGCAGTGGCTATACAGGAAAGTGAATTTGTTCCTCCTGCATCCTACTTCTTCTCAAATTGTGCGGTAGATACCGATGAAGCAGTTGACGACCCATTGTTCTACCTTAATATGCTCAATGGAAGTACTCCACCTTTTACAAGTGTGGCAAGCAACGACTTTCACCTGAATAACAGCACCAGCATTTGGCAATGCCCATTCGTTGACACAGCCCCAGTTGATATCGACGGAACAAACCGCTTCAGTAACATCGAAAAAGGCTGTTACGAAACACCGTAATCCTAAGTACCCACAATTATTTCAATTTTCAAGGAAGAGTTTAGCGCTGATCCTTTCCCTTATTTATTGTTTTGTGCAGTTGCTTCCAATCAGCTTTAATCAGATTCTTTGAAATAAACAGGCTATGTTCACACTGCATTGTCAATTTGTAAGTCATTGCCCACAAGTTCACCTGAAAAAAGTCTGTAAATTGTGGAACAAATAGGACGTGTTTGCGTAGAATAAAACAATATGCTACGCAGAAACCTTGAAAAAAATAACTGAACGAATGAAAGTAATTGGATCCATCTCCGCCCGAATGGCCATTGCCTTCTTTGGTGCTGCTGCCCTTGTGGGATGCGCTGAAGAGAATACTGGTAATGAGAATCAAGAAGCACAAGAAGAAATTCAGGTGCAAAGCGACAATGCTGTTGCTTCGAACATGATGAAGTTAGAAGGGGAGATTTTCTCCATTCCTTCACCAGTTCAAACAGCTATTCTTTTCAGGAAAATGAAAGTTCCTTATCAGGATGAGTTGCTCAATAGCCCTGATGCACGAGATAAGTACACTACGAGAGCGGCGAAAGCCCTTAATCTGGGTGTTTACGGTGCAGATTTGGCTTACTTGTCGAACTACAATAACAATCAACAGAAAATCCTTTACTTCAAAGCAATAGAGAGTTTATCTAATGACTTGAACATTCGAAATCAGATAGATCAAGCCGTTTTAGACCGTTTTGCGAAGTATGTCGATATTCCAGATTCATTGCATGCAGTAAATGCAGAACTCTTTAGTGCAGGAGACCGTTATTTAAAAGAGAACAAAGAAGACGCCACAGCGACTCTAATTCTTGCAGGTGGTTGGATTGAAGGAATGCACATCGCTTTAAGCGCCGCCAAAACCAACATGGCCCTCATGTCTAGAATTGGTGAGCAGCAAAGTGCGATTAATTCGATCATCGCTTTACTTAATAAAATGGATGATCCAATGAAAGACACCTTGCTTCCTCAATTTGAAGAATTGAAGGCCGTTTATCAAGAGCTCGAAATGACCTATAATTTTGTTAAACCGATTACGGATACGAAAGAGAAGGTGACCTACCTCAATAGTAAAAGTGAGGTTAAAATGACCGAAGAGCAATTTGCTGCAATTCAGTCAAAAGTTCAAGAAATTAGAAATATCATCACCCAATAAACCACCTATCATGAAACGTTTTTTAACCCTCACTTTCGGATTATTCTTGGTGTATGGTATGAGTGCACAATGTGACAGTATCGCTGGTTACTGCGAGCACAATATGTCTAGAGAATATATCTCTGATGGACAATTTTATCGCGCCTTGCTTTATAATGATCAAGTTGCGGAATTTGAAACCACCTTGTTTGGAGGAAGTACTTACCGCATTGCAGCTTGTTCTGGAACAGAAGATGGCAACCTTATTTTCCGAATTTACGACGAAGAAGGAAACCAACTTTTTAGCAACCAAGACCACTCCAATGCGCCGTATTGGGACTTTGTAGTAGAATCTACAATGACTTGTACAATAGAAGCAAATCTCGACAACATTCGTCAAGAATCGGGTTGTGCAGTCTTGCTGATTGGATTTAAGCAGTAATTACAGGAGCCACACTTAAGAAGAAAAGAGGAATATGAGCGCAGGAATACTCAAGGCCTTGATGCAACTGTTTGCCATCATTGCACGCGAAGGCGGCACTGAAGGACAAGTAGGACAATCGAGCAGAGAGATTGTGGCCATTTTCCTTAGGCAACAACTCAACCAGGAACTTGTACACAAGTATTTGGCTGTGTTTGAAGGTTTCGCTGAACCCAATGCTGCAAAAAAATCACGTAGAAAAAATACAGATCAAAAAAGAACCTCGCTGAATTCAGTAAAGGTTCTTCGTATTTGCACACAAATAAACGAGGAACTAGCTCAAAAGGAAAAGTACTATGTGCTCATCCGTTTGATTGAGTTCATCACAGCTTTCGAAGGTGTTGATGAGCAAGAATGGGAATTCGCAGAAACCGTTGCTGATACTTTTAACATCGAAAGAGGTGTTTATCTCAACATCAAAGCACTTGTTCTTGCTAAAGAAGAAGAGCTGAGTTTTAATGAAGACTTCTTGATTGCTTCTTTGGATCAAGCTCAGTTTGCCCATCTAGAAGCTCGGACAATTGAAATTCCAGGACTCGATCACCCACTCATATTCTATCGAATAGAGAAAGAAAACATGTTTTTCTTACGTGGCTTTGGAACTCAAGAATTGTTTTTGAATGGACAAGGATTGAGTAAGAACCAGTGCCATGTTTTTAATCAAGGATCTAGCGTTCGAGGACCCCGAATCAATCCGATTTACTATTCCGATGTCATTCATCAGTTTTTAAATGATGATTCACATTCTAAAATTGAATTCAGAGCTGAAAACGTCTCTTATTACTTTCAACCCAGCAATAAACAAGCGCTTCATCAACTCAACATTAACGAAACTTCAGGAAACCTCATTGGAATCATGGGGGGAAGTGGATCTGGGAAGTCTACCTTGCTGAATGTATTGAATGGAAACTATACACCAACTTACGGTAAGGTATCGATCAATGGTGTAAATATTCATAAACAAGGAAATGAAATCGAAGGCGTTATAGGCTATGTTGCACAAGACGACCTCTTAATTGAAGAACTAAGCGTTTTTCAAAACCTCTACTATAATGCGAAACTCTGCTTTGCTGATAAAAGTAACGAAGAGCTGAAAGCTATTGTTTTGAATATCCTGCAGCAACTTGGATTAGAAGAAACTAGTAGCTTAAAGGTAGGATCTCCAATGGAGAAAACCATCTCTGGCGGCCAGCGTAAACGATTAAATATTGCCCTTGAGTTAATCAGAGAACCAGCGGTACTTTTTGTTGATGAACCAACATCTGGATTGAGTTCAAGAGATTCAGAAAACATTATGGATTTGCTGAAAGAGCTCACGCTAAAAGGCAAATTGATCTTTGTGGTAATTCACCAACCTTCGTCAGACATTTTTAAAATGTTCGATAGTTTGTTCCTTCTCGACCAAGGTGGATATCCCATATATTACGGCAATCCTGTTGAGAGCATCATTTATTTCAAGCGCTTGGTGAACCACGTAAACTTGAACGAAAGTGAGTGTCCGAAATGCGGTAACGTAAACCCTGAGCAGCTTTTTAACATCATTGAATCCAAAGTTGTTGATGAATACGGAAACCTTACTGACCATCGTAAGGTAACGCCTAAAGAATGGAATAACTTCTATAATGTCATGATTGGTAACCACATCAATGAGGATGAATTGGAAACCACTCAGCCCACAACGGCATTTAAAATTCCCGCCAAGCTGAAACAATGGACGGTGTTTTTTAAGCGCGACATATTGAGCAAATTGTCAAACCAACAATACATGCTCATCAACATGCTTGAAGCCCCTGTTTTGGCTTTTGTTTTGGCATTTTTCGTTCGTTATTACAAGTTTGGTTCAAGTAACGAAGGCGAGTACATCTTTAGAGAGAGTGAGAACATTCCACAGTTCCTGTTTATTTCAGTGATTGTTTCCTTGTTCTTGGGCTTGACCGTAAGTGCAGAGGAAATCATACGCGATCAAAAGATTTTAAAGCGAGAGAAGTTCTTGAACCTCAGTCGCGGAAGCTATTTGTTATCCAAAATAGGAATCATGTTCCTTATCTCTGCATTTCAAAGTTTGTTGTTTGTGCTTATTGGGAACTTCATTTTAGAAATTAAAGGCATGATGCTTCCTTTCTGGATGATTCTTTTCAGTACTTCCTGTTTTGCCAACATGCTTGGCTTAAACATCAGTGCGAGCTTCAATTCGGCCAAAGTAATTTACATACTCATTCCAATCTTGATTATTCCACAGTTGCTTTTTTCTGGGGTGATTGTGAAGTTTGACAAGCTTAACCCAACATTTAGTTCTCAAGCTGGAGTTCCGTTTATAGGGAACATTATGTGCTCGCGTTGGGCATTTGAGGCTTTGTCTGTTTTCCAATTCAAAAACAATGAATATGAAGAGCTATTCTTTCCCTACGAAAAGGAAATGAAATACTTCAATTGGAAAAAAGACTTTTGGTTAGAGGGGATGAACAACAACATCACCAAAGCTAAAAAGGCCTTAGAAGAGAATGATCAAGCTGCGCTAAATGGAAGCCTAGAGATTTTATATAATGAGGTGAAGAAGGAGCAAATGACGGCTAAAGGCTTTGTTTTCGAAGCCCTTGATCAACTTCACCCGGAGCTTATAAGTGTTGAGGTTTTGAATGGTCTTAAACTGGAGCTTCCGAGCTTGCAACAGTACTATATTGATAAGTTCAATGCTGCCAGAGAAAAGCACGACCAAGTAGAAGCAGATTTTTCAGCGAAAGAGGGCGGAAGAGAGCAACTTCTTGAACTAAGAGATAAACACTTCAACATGCAACTTGAAGAGTTTGTGATCAATAAGAACGCCATGTATAAAATTGTAGAGTACGAGGGCGAGTTGATTCAAAAGAGTAACCCAATTTTCATTGACCCAATTCATCGTTCATTCTTCGGAGCGCACTTTTACGCCCCAAGTAAGCAACTCTTTGGTAAAAGCATTACCACCTTCTCGGCTAATTTACTCGTGATTTGGGGAATGGCATTTTTACTTGGCGCTCTGTTGTTTGCTGACGGACTAAAACGCCTTCTTGAAGCTATCAGCAATACAATAACTTGGGCGAAGGACAAGTTAAAACCGCAAGAAGCCTAAGTGCATTTCTGATATTTTTGGCCCCAAAAAGCGAGGTAAAAAAAAGTGCTTCTCCGAGGAAAAGCACTTTGGTATGGATTTACCGTGATTATTCTATTTGAATTGTCTTAGATTCCCTCAGAATTCAAGATTTCAGCACTTAAATTTCTTCTACCTCAATCATGTTGAACGGAAGGTTAATGATGGCGTCGTAATCTTCGCCCGCTTCTAACATGTCTTCATCGTCTTCTTCGTAATACCACTTGATGAGCACATTGCTACCAACACTTTCAAGCTTCTTAAAAACATCCAAAATGCACTTAGAAGAGGAGGTGTTGAAGTATTCTAGTTTGATGCTTACAACAGTATTCTCTTGAGGACTTTGCGCATAAGCACCAATCCAATCAATTAAAGGCTTGTAAAACTCAATCGAGTTTTCCGGAATTGAACGTCCTTTAATTAATAAAGTCCCAGTTGAATGAAAAAATTCAACGGTGGGTGTTTTAGGAGTTCCTTCTATTTTAATGTCTTCCATATCGCAATGCCAATTTTCCCGAAGGCAGTTAAGGTTTGTCTAATTAACCAATTTATACAGATAAAGTGTCTATCTGATCGACTCACCTAGAACAAAAGTCTATTTTTGAGTCGACAATCAAAGTTAGCAATGAATTTCTATTTACAAGGACTAATTGCTGTCAGAATATTCTCAAAGTAATGTCAATAAATAGCTCAAAAGATAATTGGTTCGGTGAATGGTTTAATTCGCCCTATTATCATCTCTTGTACAATTACAGAAATGAAGAAGAAGCTAAATCGTTTATCCAGCGTTTGTGCGAACTGGAGGAGTTAAAGGGCAACAAACGCGTTCTTGATTTAGCTTGTGGTAAAGGCAGGCATTCAAAAACACTTCATCAGCTTGGTTATGACACAAGTGGAGTAGATCTGGCACCAGAAAGCATCAAATCAGCTAAAGAAAGCGCTTCAAAAGAAATACACTTTGAAGTGATGGACATGAGGAAGCTGTCTTTTCAAAAACACTTTGATATTGTTTTCAATCTTTTCACAAGCTTTGGCTATTTTTCTGACACAGCGGATAATCAAAAGGTCATTCAAGAAGTGAGCTCAATTCTTCATCCGAAAGGGCTTTTCTGTATTGATTTCCTTAATGCTGATTTTGTGAAATCAAATTTAGTGGCTCAAGAAGAAACTTTTAGAACATTAGAAGCTCGAGAAATCAAGTTCAATATCACCAGAAAAATTAAAGAAGGGTTTATTTTGAAAGACATTGCGTTTGAAGATGGAGAACAAAGCTATCATTTTCAAGAGCGCGTTCAATTCATTCAATCGCATGATTTCATTCGTTGGCTGACGGAATTCAACTTTGAAATTATTCATACTTTTGGCGATTACCTTCTCAATCCATTTTCAGTGGAACAATCTCCACGCTTTTTAGTTGTTGCAAAGAAGAAATGAACGAAATTTTAACTCACGCAGGTGTATTGCTGCTCTCTGCAGTTATCGGAGCTTTGGTTGTTATTGCCTTTGGTAAACGTATAACTGGAGCCTTCAAACTTTTACTCACCTTCAGTGGAGCTTACTTAATGGGGATGATCTTTTTTCATCTTGTTCCTGAAGTTTTTGTAGACGGTAACCCTTACTTGGGATGGTATGTTATTGGTGGATTTATGATGCAATTGCTTTTGGAATACATGTCACAAGGAGCTGAGCACGGACACATTCACATTCATCCTGAAGCGAATGGTGGTAAGGGGAAATTCCCGATTGCTGTTTTTATAAGCCTGTGTTTGCACGCTTTGATTGAAGCCATGCCACTGGGAACACATCACCACCACGATCACGATCATAGCCATGCTTTACTTTGGGGCTTGGCCATTCACAAGCTTCCTATCGCTATTGTATTGATGAGTATGTTTGTTGGTTTAGGCAATAGCATGAAGCGTTCTTTTTTCTTGCTGATGATCTTTGCGCTAATGGCGCCCTTAGGTATGTTTATTTACAGCGGAATTGAAGCGAGTGAAATTGGAGATCCAACGATGCTCTTTAGTGCTGTAAACGGTATTTTGATTGGTATTCTGCTTCACATCAGTACAACAATCATCTTTGAGTCAAGTGATGGGCACCGTTTTAATTCATTGAAATTGCTAACGATTGTAATTGGAATTGCCTTGAGCGCTTTGAGTATTCATGCACATTAATGCGAACTACTGGAGGCCATTATTGTAACTTCTGAGGATGTTTTGCGTAAACGAGGGTAACTTACCAATACCTAACCACCCGTGAAACGTTGTAAAGTCAGAATCAATCTGCGCAAATTTGAGTGCATCGAAATGTATAAGAAGAATTATACCTTCAAAACATTCAACCATTGCCTTAACTAAATTGCCTCACAAAGGCTAATTCCTTCGTTGTTCTTATGATTAGTGATTCATCAGGCTCGCAGACATTTGCAAGGCCTCATTGAGGATCTTAGGATCAATTCCGTGAGCAAGATCATTTCTCTCCATCCAAGAAATTACATTTTCCGTGGCCATATTGCCCGTTAATGAGTCTGCCGCCATCGGACAACCACCAAATCCTTTTAAAGCACCATCCATTCTTCTGCAGCCTGCCTTGTAGGCGGCGCTTACTTTCTCCTCCCAAGTATCAGGAGTAGTGTGAAGATGAGCGCCGAATTCAACTTCGGGAAAAGCAGGAATTAAATCTTGAAACAGAGCAGTGATGTTTTGTTCATTTGATACCCCTATCGTATCGCTTAAAGCAAGAATACGGACGTCGAGTTCGCGGTAGAGTTTTTCCGACCATTGCAGGGCGATGTCTGGATGCCATAGATCGCCATAAGGATTTCCAAAGCCCATTGAGATGTAAACCACCAAACGCTTGTCGTACTTCAAACACAAGTTTTGAATTTCTTCAACACGAACTAAGCTAGCTTCAATACTAGAATTGGTATTTCGTTGCTGGAAGGTCTCAGAAATTGAAAAGGGAAATCCTAAATAGGAAATCTCATCAAAGGCACAAGCATCAATAGCTCCTCGAGTATTGGCTACAATAGACAAGAGCTTCGATGGTGTATTACTTAGATCAAGCCCTTTTAAAACTTCACTGCTGTCTGCCAGCTGAGGAATGGCTTTCGGTGAGACAAAACTACCAAAGTCAATGGTGTCAAAACCTGCTTCTAGTAAAAGATTGATGTAGGCAATTTTCTTTTCAGTTGGGATAAAGGTTTTTATTCCCTGCATCGCATCTCTAGGGCATTCAATCAGTTTCATGATGTAAAGGTAAGGCTTGTAGGACAAATCCCACTATCACAAACCGCCACAATCCTACAATCCAAGAAGATCAATTCGTTCATCTTTACCTCGTACTATCGGCAAATAAAATGAAAAGAATCCTACTAATAGATTCCGATCAGGTAACTTCTGAATTAACAAAGAAGTACTTGGAGGACTTTGGCTTCGAGGTAAAACTCGCAGTTAATGGCAAACAAGCTTTAGATCAACTCAATTCTGAGGGAACTGATTTAGTGATTTCTGAAATTAATTTCTCTGGATTAACTGGCTTCGATATTCTGCAACTCATGCGAAAATGCATGATTAAGGCACCAATGGTTTTCTTTACTTCTTCAGACGATGCAGTAACAGAGTTGGAAGCACTTTCTTTGGGAGCAAGTAAGCTTATTTCCAAGCGAAAAGACTTTATCAACCTCCCTCATATTGTTAGCGGTTTATTCGCATCAACACAAAATATGGTAGCGTAACCAATTGAAATTGAATACGTATACGGTGGTAAGTGCTTTTGCACGACAAGAATGTCGAACTAGCATCACCCACTATTATGACTATTCAAGAATTTAGCCAGTTACCGCTTGATGAGATGACCAATTACCTTTGGGATAACGGTGTTTGTATTTCTCAGCGTAGATTCAGCAAGCTCAACGTGGTTTGCATTTTTCAAATCGACACCTTCTTTGTTGAAGCTACCTATTCTTCGCAAGACAATAGGGTAGAAGTAATTCAACCCATTATCGAACTTAGAGAATGGGAAGCTTACGTCGATTGTTTACTCCGAAATGAGCTTTATACAAGCTAGTCTTGGTTGTTAGATAAATTAAAACTCTTCCTTTCCCAGTAGATTGTGCCATTTCTCAAGGCACATTCAAATGGCATAAAAAGCATCGTGTCTGTTTCCACAGCAATCATTTTTAAGTCTATTCCGTAGTACTTCTCCCAATTTCTTTGAATTTGGCTGCTTTCAAACGCACTCTTTTCTGAACTTATTAGGATACCTTCTTTATTATTTTGTATGATGAAGTGTTTATCTCCATTTTTTTGAATGAGCAATGAACTTTTGTGTTGTAAGTAGTGATCTACTTTCATCGCTAAAACAAAAAGCAGGCACAAAGAGGAAAACAGGAGCACCTGAGTGAATCTCTTATTGGAGGCATGAATTTTAGTGGAATGAATGAGGACTGCAATCATTGCGAAACCAAGAATTGAAATCCATAAACGAGGATGTAAGCCTTGTATCAATGCATTGGGCAAAGAAATAATGAACTCATTTATTCGAAGTGTCCATTCACTCAAAAAAGAAATCAATTCATAAAGTAGCTCGAATTGAAGTCCAAGTTCATTTAAAACAATCAAGCCCATTAGCAGATAAATAATCACCACAAGTAGAGGGGCAACGATTAAATTACTCAGCAGGAAATAAGTGGGAAACTGATTGAAGTAGAACAAACTCAAAGGAAGCGTTGCCACTTGTGCAGCCATAGAAACGGCAAGCCCATCTCTAAGGTATGTGCTCAGTCGATATTCACTGTTCCAACAAGATTGGAAAACGGGCATCAATAAGAAAATCCCCACCACGGCGGAATATGAAAGTTGAAAACCTACATTTCCAAGCCAAGAAGGTTCGATTAAAAGAAGGATGAAAGCAGAAGCGCAAAGGACATTGATTTTCTGGTGATT
>Ga0209652_1001365_pt1 | contig 19944 bp, 21 predicted proteins | sample SaaInl74LU_5_DNA_FD_184641 | JGI IMG/M metagenome (GOLD analysis project Ga0209652, IMG submission 184641) | Marine microbial communities from expanding oxygen minimum zones in the Saanich Inlet - ESP_74LU_5_DNA (SPAdes) (version 2) | ecosystem: Environmental > Aquatic > Marine > Intertidal zone... | reverse complement strand
TGGCACGTGAGTGATCAGTGGGGAAGACTGCCTGGATCGTGGAGAGACATGAAGAGAGGGTCCCAAGAGTCAGACACAGAAGAAGATCCCGTTGCGAATCAAGAGGTTTTGGATCTGGCAGTATCCGTAACCGATGACTATTTCGACTACACGGACATCGACTACGTCATTTTTGCGATTCCCCGGAGCGGAACGCTGACCGTAGAGGGCACGGAGGTTGGTGATGTTGTCTTCTATGCAGGCCTTCACGGCTTTGAATCTTTCATCCATCCAAACCCTGACCCGAAAGCCACCTCGGTAAATACGGAAGAGGGTGCTATCGGAAACTGGGCTTTGGCGGGAACTACCTTTCAAGACACCCAGAACCGAAGCCCCGCCTGGGTGTTCTGGACTCATGAGATGGGCCACATGTTTGGCTATGTCTCACACTCTCCTCAACCAGGAGCGGAAGACAACGGTTCTGGTGGACAGTACCTTTTTAATCCGATGACATCCGGTGGGATATTTGCCCACCAGTGGAATCCCGTGAGGGCGGTATCGGGCTGGACATCCTGGGTTGCAGGGTGGTTGGAAGATGATCAGGTTCACTGTGTTGACGCCGCGGATATCGAGGATGAGGTGTTTGCAGTGAATAATCGCCGCGAAGTCGGCGGAGCGACAAAGGCCGTCATCATTCGAACCGGTGAAACCACGGGGCTTGTCATTGAATCCCGAGAGTGGGATCCACTCATCGATACTCCCTCTGCAAAAGGTGAGAGCGGCTTCTACGACGGAATTTTCATGTATTACATCGATTCATCGAGGCGAATCAGTGACATGAGCCTGATTCCGCTCATGCCACACGGGACGGGACAGGTATGGGATGACGATCTTTGGCCAGGGCCAGCAACTTCCTCGGTGGATTCAATGTTCCAGGAGGGTGAGTCTGCTGAATATCAAGACTTCACAATCGAGGTATTGAGCTTGCAGGACGGCGTTGATTTTGTGCGGGTAAGCCGTCCCACAACAGGCGAATAGTGGCAATTTCGAAAAACAGTGCTTTGAAAAAGCCGACGTAGGGGTGAGTGGAGATTTTTTAGACCCACGCGATTTCCACCCGCTATCGCTGCCCGCTGCAGGGAGGTTGGTAGTGTCGAAGTATGAGCGAGTGGAACTACACGAAATGCACAAAACCTTTTGCTAGCGCGGAAGCTGCCGAGAGTTACATGGTGGAAAAAGACTTCGCCGGTTATGTTCTCGAACGCAGCGAGGGGTTTGCGGCGGCCTGTCCGGCGTATCCAGAGGGTTTTTACCCCGATGCCATGGTGGTAGGTGAGGTTGAGAACTCTTCTGGGGAGTTGCGATCAACCCAGGCCACTACCCTGGCCACTTCCTGTTGCGAAGGTTAAATGGGCACGAAAATCCCCGTTAGCCCCGAGTGCTCAGTTTCCTACTTTCCCTCGAAGAAGCCGATGGCGGTAGCGTGCCAGTCATGAACGACACGGTGCGCGGCCCCCAGAGCTACTTCCCCTCTATTGAGGCGACTTACGGGAAACCGGTTGAGCACTGGTTCAGCGTGTTAGAGGGCCACAAGGACAAAGCCCATATGGAGATGGTTGCGGAGCTGAAAACTGCTCACGGTCTTGGGCACGGGCACGCAAACGCACTCGTGGCGTATTTCCGAGCACAGACCCCGACGAGCTAAACGCCAGCGGCCAACACAATCGCGAGCAGAACAAACACCGCGGCGACCGAAAATTCCATTGCGATTGCCACTGCGGGTCTCATGAAGAACCCCCGCGCGGCGCTCGCCGCATGAATGAGCGGAATAAGCCACGCGATCGTGACCAGCAGAAAAGTCACGCTGAGCAGCGTCAGTTGCCAGATAGCGCTTTCGGCCACTCCCAGGAACTGCGGGAAGAACGCCAGATAGAAAATCAGGACTTTGGGGTTTGTGACATTGGTAATCATGGACACCCGGAACGGTCGGTCGGAAGAGGGGCCCGTAGATGGCGTGGATGCTTCAGACGAGCGCATCAGCCCAACACCCGTTGTGATACTCATCACCGCGAGCATCAGTAACACCGCAATTCCGACAAGTTTCACGACATCGAGCGCGAAAGGAACCTGCGAGATCAGAATCCCCATGCCGGAGATCAACAGGAGTGAGACCACAGACAGCCCGGCAAGAATTCCCACCATGGCTAGATAACCGGCTCGGGGGCCACCTCGAATCGCAAAGCGCAGCAGCAAGAGCGTGTCTGCTCCAGGAGAGAGGATGACGACGAGCGAGGCGAGCACAAAAGGCAGAAGAACACTGGTATCGACCACCGGCGTCCTTTCCTCAGCAGGCACAGTCTAGGGCGCAAAAAGCAGCATTCGACGTGCGAAAAACGCTGGATTTTGGGCGGTCAAGTATGCCCACTTTCTCTACTACGCTGACCTGGTGCCTAGAAAAGCGTTGTTCCTCTTCCTCTCCGTCGGAGTCATTTGGGGAACCCCGTATTTCTTCATCGCTATTGCGGTCGAGCACTTCCAAACTCCCAGCATCGTGTTCCTTCGGGTGCTATTGGGAGCCATGATTTTGCTGCCCATCGCTATTGCACGAGGAATGATGAGGGCCACGCTCAAAGCATGGCCAGCGGTCCTGGCTTTTGCGGTTCTGGAGATGGTCGGCCCCTGGTTTCTCATAACTGAGGCTGAGCGCACGATCAGTTCCAGCCTGGCTGGCCTGCTGATTACGACGGTTCCCTTCATCGCGGCGTTCTTAGTCGGTTTACTCGGCGATAAATCGGCGTGGCATCCCGTGACCGTATTGGGTCTGGTTCTCGGGTTCGCCGGAGTTGTCTCGTTGGTAGGGATCGACGTGTTTTCTGGGGACTTGGTCCTCACCCCAGTTCTCATGATGCTGGCTGCAGCCGTGGGGTACGCGATTGCCCCGATTATTGCCAACCGCATGCCCGCAGAGGTACCGACCCTGGGGGTTATCGCTGTTTCCCTCACGATGGTGTCCTTTATCTATGTACCCTTCGCTGCGGTGAGCCTTCCCCAGGACATTGCTGCCAGACCAAGTCTCGAGGCGTGGGCTTCTGTAATCATTCTCGGAGCAGTGTGTTCTGCGCTCGCGTTCGTGATTTTCTTTGCGCTCATCCGTGAAGTTGGGCCCGCCCGAGCGAGCTTGATTACCTACGTGAATTTGGCTGTCGCGGCGCTGCTGGGCGTGGTTTTCCTCGGGGAGACTGTGACCACGGGAATCCTCATTGGACTACCTCTTGTGGTGGTGGGTAGCTATTTGGCAAGTCAAGCCAGGCAGGCTTACGTGCGCAAAGGACTGCGACAGGGCCAGGAAATTCCAGAGACGCTGTAGGTGGCTACCGAGCGCGGTGGCGCTCCGTCATGGTCGCGTATAACCCGATCGTAACCAGCAAGATCAGCACCACAGCGGGCGCAAAGTCTCCGACAACCCAGTTGAGGGAGATCGGCAGGACCTCCCACCCGGCGTAGTCGAAGTTGTAGTCGCGGAGATCCTCGAACGCACCGATGCCAAACACAAACGCCATCACGGACACCACCGCGCCAAAAACAATCGACAAGACAAAGTTGAGGTTCCACGCTCCACTTGCCCACGCCGTTCGTGGTTTAGCAGGAGCAGGTTTTTCCGCCTTAGCCATTCGCGCGTAGTGGGTGCCGAGGATAATTCCGGCGGCGATAATCACCTGAATAATGACCCACACCCAGGCCTCAAGGGAGGTTCCTGTGACGTCGTAAACAATGAGGCCGAAAATCACGGCGATGGCAGCCGCGATGATGGGAATTGCATACCCCAACCCCAGGGCTTTTTGTCGGGGATCGAGCCCCTTCTTGCTGGCGGAGCGGTCCTCGGTTTTGTCATCGCGAAAGACGAACGCGAGGAGCAACACCGTGACCACCAGGGCCGTGGCCAAAAGGATCGGCAGGTAGACACCGACGAGTCGCTCAAGGAGTGATCCCTCTGCTGTGGAGCCACCGAAAGCTCCAAAGAAGTTCGCCAAGGCGAAGATCGCCCCCCCGGCCAGCGCAATGATGACAGTCAGGTTGCCAAAACGGTAGGCGGCAAGCGTCAGCCCGTCCTCGGAATCGTTGCGTGCCCGCTGGGCGCCAGAGGTCTTCAGGCCACTGAGCGCTGCCAGTGCAAAAGCTGTAATCCCGGCTAAGTACAGGAAGGTTGAGGGTCGAACAATCGGTCCATCACTTATCCACGCACCACCTGCGTCATACTCCGGCTGCACATACAGGTTGGACCAGGCGGCAAACATAAAGAAAGCCCACGCGATGACCAATCCGACGAGGGGTGTGAGGATGGCGCGCTGTGAGAGTCCCATGGGGCGAGTCTAGGACTGAGGCCGCCAGCCAAGCTCCCATGACAGGGCCTCTGCTGATTCCCTCACGAGACCCCCCAAAGCTTGGTAGCGGTCTTTGATTCTGTCTTTTCTCGCTCCCACCGCAATGGCTCCCACGACAAGACCGAAGCTATTGCGCAACGGTGCCGCCGCATCAACGATCGTGGGGGTGAGCTCCCCATCAGAGATGGCATATCCACGCCGCCGGGTTGTTTTCACGGTTTTCTCGAGGCGCTCGAGCGACTGAATAGTCCCCGGATTTTTTCGCAGGCGCTTCAAACGAGCAGGCTCAGGAGGTCTTTCCGCCTGCAAAACACTGGGAACATCGCGTGCCTCCCCGTGTTCTCCCCACCACGCAGCGAGCTCATCCTCGGTAAATGTCGCCAATATCGCTCTCCCGGATGCAGTCTTGAGTGCTGGGATAGATACGCCATCGAAGCTATCGTCACGCTCGGGATGCTGGGCAAGTTCTGTATGAACGGTCATGATGGCACCGCCGCGGAGCACTGTCAGGTGGGCAGATTCTTCTGCTCGCGCCATCAGATCAAGCAAAGTGGGGCGGGCGAGCAACGCTAAGTGAGCCTCTTGGGTGCGCATAGCGAGCGCGTAGAGGTGGTGACCCAGTGTGTACCGTTTGGTCGACCTGTCTCGATTGAGCAAACCGGCGCGAAGCAGTGTTTGGCACACCCGAGAGACTTGGCCCTTATCGCGGGTAAGCAAATGGGAAATTTGTTGAACGCCGTAGCCGCCGTCCTCCCAGGCGCCTCGGGTTCCCAGAAGCTCGAGAACTTCCAGGTCGCGGGCGAGACCCGAGGTATGAGTACTCATCTCCCCAGGGTAGGAGATTGTTGACATATAGACAACTCAGTTAGCCATTGGCAGGTGGCTTCCCTACGGTAGAAATATCGAAACTAGAGGAGGAATGCCGAACTAATGAAGAAATCGCTAAGAAATGTGATGGCCCTTGTGGGCGCTTCAGCACTATTTGCAGTCGCCGGGTGTGCAGCAGAAGCCGAGGACACAACCTCAGATGCTCCTGACATGTCCGCCGAAGAAATGGCCAGTGGCCTGGCGCAATATGACCTTTCTGGAATTGACATTGCCGTGGGATCGAAAGATTTTGACGAGCAATTGATTCTGGGAAAAATGATGGTCGCCGCTTTTGAAGAAGCAGGTGCCACCGTTGATGACAAGGTCGATCTGGGTGGAACCAACATCGCTCGTGCGGCGTTGGAGTCCGGTGACATTGACATTTACATGGAATACAACGGGACCGGGTGGACTGTTCACCTTGGCCAAGAGGACCCCAGCTTTGACTCTGATGAGTTGACCACGGGCGTTCGCGAGATGGATCTCGAAGAAAACGGCATTGTGTGGGTGGGTCGATCCCCCTTCAACAACACCTATGGCTTCGCATCCTCTCCCGCTGTTACCGAAGCCAACGGCGGAGCATTCTCGCTCCAGACCATGATGGAGTACGTCCGGGATAACCCTGAGGCGACTGTCTGCATGGAGTCTGAGTTCCCGTCGCGTCCCGATGGACTGATCCTGACCGAGACTGCAACCGGAATCACGCTTCCTGTTGACCAGCAGCTCATTTTGGACACGGGAATCATCTACACCGAGACCGCAGCGGATAACTGCGACTTTGGCGAGGTGTTCACCACTGATGGTCGTATTCCAGCTCTCAACTTGACTCTGGTCAACGATCCAGGCGTCAACATTCTCTACAACGTGTCGGGGACGATTCGTGAAGAGAAGTACAACGAGGCTCCTGACGCCTTTGATGGAATCATCAACGACGTCCTTGCTCCCCTCGATGAGGTGCGCATGGCAGGACTCAACGCGCTTGTCTCTGCAGAGGGACAAGATCCAGCCGACGTTGCTAGGGCATTCCTTGTTGAGGAAGGCCTTATCTCCGGCTAGTTCGATGGTCAGTGACCGGGGGCAAAGCCCTCGGTCACTGCACCGAACAGCAAGGATTACCGATGGAATTTCTCGATAGCTGGTGGGCGTTCATGTCCACCCGAGTGGACCAAATCCAAGTCGCGCTCGCGGAACACAGCGTGTATGTCGTCACGGTCCTCGGCCTTGCGAGCTTTTTCTCGGTCGGGCTTGGAATCCTGACGCGGCGCAATGTTCTCGCACGGGAACTCTCGCTGGCGGTGACGTCAGTGTTCCTAACACTGCCCTCACTCGCTCTCTTCACCATCTTTATCCCGCTGGTCGGACTGGGCTTCGCCCCATCGTTCATCGCTTTGTTTCTCTATTCACTGCTGCCCATCCTCCGAAACACCATCACGGGTTTGGACGGCATTGATCACAGCGTCTTGGAGTCTGCGAAGGGGATGGGCCTCACTCCCCGCCAGGTCCTGATCAGCGTTCAGTTACCGCTCGCGTGGCCGGTTATTCTCGCGGGAATCCGAGTGTCGTCCATGTTGATCGTGGGAATTGCCGCGATTGCCACCCTGGTGGCTGGTGGGGGTTTGGGCGACTTCATCAAGAGCGGTCTTGCGCGGCTGCCGTTGCCGAACTCTTTGGAGTCCATCTGGACCGGCACGCTGCTGTGCTTACTTCTTGCCTTAGTTATTGACCTCATATTGCAGGTGCTCAAACGAGCCACCATATCGAAGGGAATCCGATGAGCGAGCCGCTTATTCGTCTGGAGAACGTTACGAAGTCTTATCCCGGCGCCGAAGCTCCGGCTGTGGGAAATCTCACTCTGGACGTCCACGAGGGCGAAGTCCTCGTCTTGGTCGGCCCGTCGGGCTGTGGCAAGAGCACCACGCTGCGCTTGATCAACCGGCTTATCGAGCCGACGAAGGGGCGCATTTTCCTCAAGGGCGAAGACGTTACTGACATTGATTCCAGCCAATTGCGCCGAAAGATTGGCTATGTCATCCAACAGGTGGGGCTCTTCCCGCACCGGACAATTGCGGAGAACATTGCCACCGTGCCAAAGCTCTTGGGCTGGGACAAAGCGCAGACTGCCGCGCGCGTGGATGAGATGCTCGAGTTGGTGTCGATGGACCCCAGCATCTATCGCGATCGCTACCCGAAAGAACTCTCCGGAGGCCAAGCCCAAAGGGTGGGAGTCGCGAGAGCACTCGCCGCGGACCCCGATGTTTTGTTGATGGATGAGCCTTTTGGCGCCATTGACCCCATCACGCGCGACCGCCTCCAGAATGAATTCTTGCGACTTCAGCAAGACCTGAAGAAGACCATCGTGTTTGTTACGCACGATATTGATGAGGCCATCAAGATGGGGAACCGTATTGCCATCTTGCGAGAAGGCTCCGAGATTGCGCAGATCGATACGCCAGAGGTGATCCTCTCTGACCCCGCGGATGAATTTGTGGAGAACTTCCTTGGCTCCGGCGCAATCCTGAAGGGTCTGACCCTGAAGAAAGTCCGCGATATCGACCTCCACGACATTCCGGCTCTGGAGATGCCCGTGATGCGAGATGAGGCGTTGCGAGTGTTGGAAGCCTCTCCGGAAAAAACAGCAGTTCTGCTGGACAAAGACCACAAGCCTTTGCGCTGGATCAGTGAAGCGTCCTTGAACCGGACAACGCAACCGATCGAGAAGAGTGGCAAGCCGATCACCATCGACTTGCAACCCGAGGACACCCTGCAAGACGCCTTGGGAGTGATGTTGCAATCCTCCGTGGGCATGGCGGTTGTGGTGGACCGAAGCGGCAAATACCTGGGCTGTTGCAGCATTGAGAGCCTGGCTTCGCTGATTATCAGTGATGGTGGAGGGGCCACACGGTCATGACGATGGTGAGCCCACCCCGGGTGCAGCGAACCTCTCTCGCCGAGCGGCTGGATCTCATCGTCGCGCCAATTTTCGCCACAATCTTGGCGGTGATTGGCGGTGCGGTGTGGCTGTATTCCGACATCGATGACACGACCCGTGCAATTTTGGCTCCGGAAAAGTTACAGAACCAGCTCGTCCAAACCTTGGTTCTGGGTTTTGCCTCCTCTGCTCTCGTGATTCTTATTGCCATCCCGATCGGCATCGCGGTCACTCGACGCGGCCTGCCACGGCTCAAGAACTTCTTGGTCGACACGTTGGGTTTAGCTCAGGCGTTACCCGCGTATGGATTGATCGTGCTGTTCTTCTCCTGGCTGGGAGCGGGAATTGGAACCGTCATCCTCGCGTTGGCGACATTTTCACTGCTCCCGGTACTCCGGAACACGATTGTTGGGCTCGAGCAGGTTGATCAAGCCGTGATTGAGGCTGGACGGGGTATGGGCTACACCCGCCGACAGGTTCTGTTTGCGATCGAATTGCCCCTTGCCGTCCCCGTCATCATCGCGGGGATTCGAACAGCCATCGTGATCAATATTGGAATGGCGGCGCTGGCGTTTCTCATCGGCGGAGGAGGGCTTGGGGAAACCATTAACTCTGGACTGAAGCTCGATCGAAACCCCGCCATTTTGATCGGCGCCGTACTCGTCGCCATCTTGGCGCTGGTATTTGATTTCCTGAGCGCTCTCGCTCAGCGCTATCTCAAACCCAAGGGGATGTAGGACTTAGTCCTCGTCTTCGACCCACAGGTCGTCGTCAGCCCGGAGGGTCTGCCACGCGGCGTATCCTACGAGCGCCATCGTAATCGCACCGATTGCCATCAGAACGTACACAAAAGGTTTTGAGGACTGGCGCGCAGGGGCGACAGGGCGCCAGGGCATCCGAGACAATGCGGGTTCAATAGTGTCGCGGTATGTGTCGTGGGCGCGAGGAATGAGGTCGCGCTTGGCAATATCGCCTGCGCTGTGAGAGGCGTGGCGGGCAACAGTCTTGGCGTGAGCGAGGACGTCTCGCTGTTCGTCCCAGAGCCTTTTTGCTTCCTGAGACAAGCGAGCTAATTCACGTTGGGTTTTGCGGTCCATGGTCCCCCGCCCTTTCCTGGTGCTCAATGGCCTCAAGTCTCGCAGAAATTCTTAGGAAGTTCCTGGGCTTGCCTCTGGAGGGAACCTTCAGTGGTCCCTGACAGAATGGAGACCATGACTCTACATACACACACCGCGACTTTGCACACCAACCACGGAGACATTGTTGTTGGCCTTTATGGCAACCACGCTCCGAAAACAGTCGAGAACTTTGTGGGACTCGCTACCGGAGACCGGGAGTGGACGCACCCCACGTCGGGAGCTGCAGGCGAGGGCCCCCTCTACACCAACGTCATTTTCCACCGCATTATTCCCAGCTTCATGATTCAAGGTGGCGACCCCACGGGGACCGGCATGGGCGGACCCGGCTATCAGTTTGATGATGAAATCCACCCCGAGCTGAATTTCACCGAGCCTTATGTCTTGGCTATGGCAAACGCGGGAAAGCGCGGCGGGCAGGGAACCAATGGAAGTCAGTTCTTCATTACGACAGCCGCGACAACGTGGTTGCAGGGCAACCACACTATTTTCGGCGCCGTACTCGATGACGAATCGCGCGCGGTTGTCGACGCTATCGAGGGTGTTGCCACCGATGGGAACGATCGTCCTCACGAGGATGTTGTCCTGGTGAGCGTGAGCGTCGCTCCCACAGCGTGACAACAGGGTCCCGCAACCGCGATGACTTCTGTTATCGCCACCCCAAGACAGAGAGCTTTGTTCTCTGCCAGCGGTGCGGGAATACCATTTGCCCCGAGTGTCAGATTCAGGCACCGGTGGGGTTTCAATGCCCTGATTGTGCTGGCGTTAAACGGTCAGGAGGTTTGGGTGGGCTGTTCCGCCGGAGCTCTGGCCGCGCCGTCGGTGTGAGAACCCGCCCGGTTGCGACTTATTGGCTTTTAGGGATCATCGTCACGGTGTATCTCGCCCAGTTACTCTCGGGCGGGTATGTGACGCAGCTATTCCTGTATTGGCCGCCCCTTACGGCGATTGAGCCGTGGCGGATGGTGACCACAATGTTTGTTCATTCGTCATCGTCGGTGTTTCACATCCTGTTTAACGGGTATTCCCTGTTCATTCTCGGAACGTTGGTCGAGAGAATGATTGGACCAGGTCGTTTCGTGACGCTTTTTCTGATGTCGGGTTTTGGCGGGTCGGTGCTGGTGCTTCTGTTGGCACCAATGTCAGCCGTTGTTGGGGCTTCGGGAGCGATTTTCGGGCTTTTCGGAGCCCTTTTCGTCATCCAGCGATCGTTTGGCGGGGCGAACACCCAATTGTTGATTGTTTTAGGCCTGAACTTGGTGATGGGCTTCATCGTGCCGGGGATTTCGTGGCAAGCGCATATTGGCGGGCTCATCACGGGCGCCGTTGTTGCCAACGTGATGGTGAAAACCCGAGGAGAGGCCCCAAGGCGCCAGCAACAAGGCCTCGGACTCATCGGACTCGGGCTCGTTGGCCTCAGCGTTCTGGGCGTATTGATTTAGCTGTTATCCACAGCTTCTCCCCAGTGGGGAGAACTACACCGGTGTAACTAAAAGTATGTTGATTATTTCCATCGGGTGGTCATGAGGAAACCGACGAACATGATCCCAAAGCCCACAGCGATGTTCCAGGCACCAATGACGGGAATTGGCCACCCGATGCCGGAGATGTAATAGGTCAAGATCCACGCGAGACCCAGAAGCATCAGCCCAAACATGACGGGCTTGAACCAAACCGGGTTGTCGTCACTCTCCTCATAGGTGGAGCGGTTCTCGATGGGATCACGGGGTTGCTTAGCCATGCGCAAGAGTCTACTGGGCAACCGCTGCGCTCAGCACTCCCCTGCCTTAGGCACAGGGCAGCCTTGGTAGGCTGTGCCCGTTGACGAGAGGGAACGATAGGCCATGACCCACATTCTGGTGGTCGATAACTACGACAGTTTCGTCTATACCCTCAACGGGTACCTCCACCAACTGGGTGCCACAACCGATGTCATTCGTAACGACGAGGTAAGCCTCGAGGATGTCCCCGAGCTGGTCGGAGAGTACGACGGGATCCTCGTCTCGCCTGGTCCCGGCGCTCCCGCCGACGCCGGGATATCGATCGCCATAGTCAAGGAGGCCCTCGCGCAGAATGTTCCCCTCTTGGGCGTGTGTTTGGGCCACCAGGCCATTGCCGAAGCGTTTGGCGCCACCGTTGCCCACGCGGACGAGCTCATGCACGGCAAGACCTCCCAGGTCACTCACGATGAGAGCACCCTTTTTGTTGGTGTTCCTGAGGAATTTCAGGCCACCCGGTATCACAGCCTCGCAGTGGTGGACGATACGGTTCCCCCGGAGCTGGTGGTGACAGCCCGGACCCGTGGGGGAGTCATCATGGGGCTGAATCACCAGAGCGCACCGGTTTATGGAGTGCAATTTCACCCTGAGTCGGTCCTGACCGAGGGTGGTTACACGATGCTGGGCAATTGGCTCGAGGTGACCGGACTCTCCGGCGCTGCCGCCATTGCGCGATCGCTGAGTCCCCGGGTAGCGGGCGTCTAACCGACAGGGACAGGTTCCTCATTTGCCACTGCTCCGCAGTAGGTCAAGGTAATTTCTGAGCGCTGAGGATGTTCGCCCGGAACGAGAGATTGGCTCCGCACCGTTTGGCCCACGCAGTCTGTGGCAATTTCGAGGCGGACAGACAGTTGCATCGACGGGCCAGTCAGGAAAGGGTTCGCCTCGCCCACGGTGAGTCCCACCACATTGGGCACGAGAACCAGCCCGTTGGAGACCGTGAGAGTGATGGAATCACCTGGACGGACAGGGGTATCAGACTGCGGAGAGGTTGCCATAACCAAGCCTTCTTCGAGGCTCGGTGAATACGTCTCGACCACGGACTCGACGACGAGCCCTCGAGCTTCGAGCAGGGTGCGGGCCTCGTCGATATCGATATTGCGCACATCAGGAAGATCGAAACGCGCGATACCGCTGGAAACCACGATGCGCACGGGCTCACCGGGGGCGACGCGAACTCCCGCTTCGGGGTAGGTCTCGATGACGAGCCCCTCGGGAACGGTGCCATTGGCCTCGTATTCCACGTTGGGGGTGAGGCCCAAGGCGGAGATCGTTTGGGAGGCAACTCCCTCAGTTTGGTTGACCAAACTCGGAACCGCGGGTGCGGCGGTGCTGGCCGTTGTGGCGGGGTTCAGGGTGAAAACCCACAGCACGACACCGATGACAAACAAGACGGCGAGGACTGACCCCATTCCAATGGCGAGCGTGGGAACACTCTGCTGCTTGATTCCGCGAGATTCGAAAATCTCAAATCCCTCGACATGCTGGCGGTACTCGGGTTCCACCGTCGCCTGCGGGACACTTCCGGTTAAAGCCGGTTCGACCCGGACCCGCGAACCGGGAACAGGAAGCTTCGGGGTTCTCCCCTGGGCGACATCCTCGATGGCGGCGCGGAAGGACTGTGCGGTGGGGAAGCGATCCTGGAGGTCCTTTTTCATGGCCGCTTCGACAATGAGTGCAACATCTTCTGACACCGCAGGATTGACCTCGCGCAGCGGGCTGGGGTCAGCGCTGATGTGCTTGTAGGCGAGAGAAACCGGTGACTCGGCAGAGAAAGGTGGCACACCGGCGAGCAACTCGTACATCACGACACCGAGGGAGTAAAGGTCGGTTCTGGTGTCGGGCTCTTCACCTTTGGCTTGCTCAGGCGAGATGTACAGTGCTGTGCCGAGGATTGAGGTGGTCTGTTCCAGGTTTCCGGTGGCGTCGCTGACGGCTCGAGCGATACCGAAATCCATCACCTTGACGGTGCCATCCTCAGAAATCATGATGTTGGCAGGCTTGATGTCCCGGTGGACGATCCCTGCTCGGTGAGAGACCTCGAGCGCGGTGAGAACGCCATCGGCCACCTTCAGAATGTGGCGCTCCTCCAACTTTCCCTGCCGCATCAGGGTGCTCAGCAAGTGGCCCTCGACGTGTTCCATCACGATGTAGGGGGTCGTGCTCCCGGGGGGAGTTTCGCCGGCTGGCCCGTTCTCTCCATCGCCGGCGTCAAACACTCGGACAATCGAGGGATGGGACATTTTTGACGCGGACATGGCCTCGAGCCGGAAGCGGTTACGAAACGTCGGGTCCGATGACAGCGTTGACTTCAGAATTTTGAGGGCGACCTGCCTGCCCAGCCGGGCATCAACGCCCAGATAAACATCGGCCATTCCGCCTCGGCCAATGACGTCGCGCACCTCGTAGCGACCGCCCAAGAGGCGACCGGTCCACGGTCCTGGCGCGTTCGCGTTCACACAATCCTCGATCTCATGCTGGGGGGCGTAGTTATTCTACGGGCGCTTCGGCTGGGGCGTCAGGGTCGGGCGTTGTGATTCCGAGGGTCACTTCACTCGAGAGCGGTGATGAGAGAGTGCCACATTTCACCAAGTAGCTCGCTTTCATCGTTTCCCCTGTTCCCAGCCGAACGTTGATTGCGGTTTGTTCAGGCTCCAGCACCGTCGCTCCGTTGTTGTCGAGGATCGTTCCGCCGACAATTTGGATTGTGTAGCTGGTGAGGTCAAAGCCTGCGGGACATTGGGCGTATCCGGGCCACTCCAAGAGCACGTCATCGCCGGGTCCCCATGGCCCGACCGCGGGTGTCACAACAAGGTCGCGTGGTTTGGGTGGTTGAGGGATTGCGGCGTAGAAGTAGACGGCAATGAGGGTGTCGGAGGCAACGGTGCCTTGGGGATTGACCCGGTAGGCGGTCGCGACCAAATCCTGGGACGGCGCGATGTTGCCCGTAATGGCGTCAAGGCGCAACCCTTTTCTCGTGAGTGTCTCCTGAACCTGAGACTGCGTCTTTCCCACGATCTCCGCTTGCGTGATTTCGACTGTCGTGATTTGTGGGTTATCGGGCTTCTCGATCACCGCGGGTTCGTCCGCTGGTGTTTCCGGGACGACAACCTCAGGAGCCACGGGGATGATGGGGTCCTCGATCACGTCTTGAGCGGGGGATTGGAGCAAAACCGTCAGGGAGGTCGCAATGAGGGCAAGAGCGACAAAGCCACCAATTCCGCTAAATAACCAGAAATTTCGGCCAAGTTTTCGAGGGTGATCGACCGATCCGGTGTCGGTCGTGGCCTCACGGGGTTTCGTGCGTTTGGCGGGCTCTTCGCTGGTCTCCTGGGCAGGAATCAGAGCCAGCGCACTGGCGTCGTCGCCTCTGGATAAAGCCAGCGCGGCCTGGGAAAGGTCATGAGCCGACGCCGGCCGTCCCTCAGGTTTCTTCGCCATGCACGACATCACCAACGCGCGAACCGCGGAGGGGATAGACGAGGGCAATTCGGGCGGGGTCTCTTTGATTTGGGCCATCGCGATGGCAACCTGCGATTCCCCTCGGAAGGGTCGCTTTCCGGCTAAAGCCTCGTAGGCGACAATTCCCAACGAATAGACGTCCGTCGCCGGGGACGCTGGTTTACCGCCGGCTTGTTCCGGAGCCAAATATTGGACAGTTCCCATCACTTGCCCAGTTGCGGTCAATGGGACCTGATCAGCCAGTCGCGCGATACCAAAGTCGGTAATCTTCACACTGCCATCCGGGGTGATCAACAGGTTTCCGGGCTTGATATCCCGGTGAACCAGTCCCGCCTGATGCGCGGCGTGAAGAGCGGAGGCTGTTTGCGCGACGATGCTCAGCACTCGACTCGAGGGCAGAATCTTTTCCCGCTCAATGATGCTGCTGAGCGCCTCCCCGGGCACGAGTTCCATGACGAGGTAAGCGCTGCCTTCCTCCTCGCCGTAGTCGAAGACGTTAGCGATTCCCTCATGGTTGACCAGTGCCGCGTGACGGGCTTCGGCCCGGAATCTTTCGCGGAACCCAGAATCTCCCATGTACTCGTCTTTGAGGATCTTGATGGCCACAGTTCGCCCAATGACAGAGTCATTGGCTTTCCAGACTTCGCCCATGCCGCCAATGGCGATGCGCGAGATCAGCTCATACCGTGATCCAAAGACTTGTCCTGCCGTGGGTCTCATCGAGCCAACACCGCCTCCATGACAGCCCGCGCAACGGGAGAAGCGATTGCGTTCGCTGTGCCTTCCACACTGGAGCCCTCGATGACCACTGCCACTACGACCTCCGGGGCATCGGCGGGAGCAAAGCCTGTGAACCAGAATGAGCGACCATCACCGATTCCTGTCTCTGCTGTTCCTGTCTTTCCCGCGACGCTAACGCCTGGAATTGCTGCAGCGCTGGCGACACCCTGACTGACGCTGACGACCATAAGTCGTGTCAACTCCTGCGCAGTTTGCCGGCTGAGGGGTCTGGAATAGATGGTGGGTTCAAAAGTCTGCAGGACTCGGAGGTTAGGAGCGATTACGTCATCCACCAGGTGGGGCGTCATCAGGACACCACCATTGGCGACTCCAGCGCTCATCATCGCGACCTGGAGGGGTGTAACCCTCACATCGAATTGCCCAAACGAGCTCAACATCAGTTGAGCGTCATCCAGACCTCGAGGGAAATTACTTGCTGTGACCGAGAGGGGGATTTCCAAAGTCGCACCGAACCCGAAGTCATCGGCCATGGTGCCAATCTGTGTTTCTCCCAGCTCGAGGCCGAGCTCGGCATAGGGAATATTGCAGCTCAGACGGAACGCAATCTCCAGGGTGACGGTCTCCTCTCCGCCACAGAGCCTGCCGCCCGAGTTTTGAATACTCCGGTTGCTCAGCGGCAGGGGAAGTTCGGAGGGGTTGAGGAACTCACTCTGCGCGGTGTAGTCACCGGATTCCAACGCGGCCGCGGTCATTAATACTTTGAAAACGGAGCCGGGGAAGTATTGGTCACCGGCAATAGCTCGATTGGCCAAGGGATTGTCGGGATCTTCTGAGAGCTCGTTGTAGGCACCAAGGACTGACGAGGTCGAATGGGCCGCGAGCAGGTTGGGGTCAAATGATGGCTTCGAGACCATGGCGAGGATTCGACCCGTCGCGGGGTCCATAGCGACGACAGCTCCTCGACGATCTCCGAGTGCGTCGTAGGCAACCCGCTGAATCTCAGGGTCCAGAGTGAGCTGGACACTGGCGCCCTCGGGGGTGGAGCCTGTGACGAGGGCGGTGAGCTGGTCGAGAATCTGGGAGCTTGCCCGTCCCGTCAAAACCGGGTTCAGAGCACTTTCGATACCGGCGTTGCCCTGGTTCAGGGTGTAATACCCCACAACGGGGGCGTAGAGGTCGCCGTAGGGGTAGGAGCGCAGATACCGGAACTGGTTGTCCACGGGGAGAGACGTGGCCACGGGGATTCCACCGGCGAGAATTTGACCCCGCTCAGCGGAGAAGCTTTCGTACAGTTTTCGCACGTTCCGGTCGTCATCGGCGATGTTCTCGCTGGCCACCACCTGGATGTAGCTGGCCGAAATAAAGAGCGTGATGAACAACGCCATCACGGCGATACCCACCCGGCGAAGCGGCGCAATCATGCCCTCACCCCCGCTTCCGCTCGAACCGAGGCGCGCGCTTCATCGCTCAGGCGCAGGAGCAGGGCGACGATAATCCAGTTCGCCACAAGGGAGGATCCTCCCGCGGCGAGGAACGGTGTCGTAAGACCTGTGACCGGAATAACCCGGGTGATTCCGCCGATGACGACAAAGACTTGGAGGGCAAGAACGAAGCCCAGCCCGGAGGCGAGAAGGCGACCAAAATCGTCGGTTCCCGTGAAACCAACCCGGAGGCCCCGGCTGACGAGCAGCAAATACAGGGCAAGGAGGGCAAAGACGCCGAAGATGCCGAGTTCTTCGCCCAAAGCGGCGACGATGTAGTCCGAATTGGCCAACGGGACAAAATCTGGCTGGCCCTGACCGAGCCCTTCGCCAATAAAGCCACCCTCGGCAAACCCAAATAGGCCTTGCACCAACTGGTAGGAGCCCCCCACCGCGTTATAGACCTCGGGGTTGAACGAGTCCAACCAGCCTTGAAGTCGACCTTGGACGTAGCCCAGCTGACTCGCTGCCACTGCCGCTCCAACAACAAAAAGCGCTCCTCCAATGCCCAACCACAGGAGGCGATTTGTCGCGATGTAGAGCATGGCGAGGAAGAGCCCGAAATACAGCAGCGAGGTACCCAGGTCGCGCTGGAAAACCAGCACTCCCATGGCGACAACCCAGACAATCAACAGCGGGCCAAGATCTCGAACCCGAGGCCACCGAATACCGCCAAAGGTTGTCCCTACTTTTTGCAGGCTTTCGCTCGCGGTCATCAGATATCCGGCGAAGAAGACAGCGAGTGCGATTTTGGCGATTTCTCCCGGTTGGAAGGTCATGCCGGCGATATCAACCCAGAGCGTGGCGCCATTGACGGTTCGACCAATAACAGGCCACAGCGGCATTGTCAGCAGAATTACGCCCACCAGCATCGCGAGGTATCGGTAGCGCAGGAGAACTCGGTAGTTCTTGACCAGGAGTAGCACTCCAATGGCGATGACAAGTGCGACAGCCGTCCACGCCATCTGGCGAACTCCCGCTGCCTCCCACCCGCTGGATCCAGCCGCAATGTCGAGCCGGTGGATCATGGTGATACCGAGGCCATTGAGCATCGTGGCGATGGGGACGATAAAGGGGTCTGCATCTCTGGCGACCAGCCGGAGCACGAGATGTAACCCGAGAGTGAGACCCGCGAGCCCTGCTGCGTAGGTCAGCAAGCTCCAGTCCAGTGCACCGAGGGCGCCCCACTGGACTAGCGCCAGCGCCAGCGCACTGAGGCCCAGCGCAATCACCAGGAGGCCAAGTTCAAGATTGCGCAGCTTTTGGGGCATCCTCACCCGCAACACAACGCGACCGGTGACGGGAGCGACGGGGGGAACGGTGCTCTGTGTCATCCGATCACCGCCTCAATCGATCGACAATGGCCTGGGCGTCGTCGAGGGATTCGGCCGGGAGAACGGAGGTGACTCGTTCCTGTTCAAAGATTTGGAGCGAATCCAAGGACACGTCTGTCTGCTCATACAACGTGGAGAGCGAGAGTGGCCCGACGTTTTCTGGCACTCCCTGGTAGATCGCAACGAAACCGTTGCTTTCGCCCACGAAGTAGCGCGTCTGGGTCCATTCGTAAGCGGCAAAGGCGGCCCCCACAAGTCCGCTGATCACCAGGAGAACGGAGAGCGACCACGCCACGCGTCGACGCAGAAGGCGACGGCGGTCCTCGCGGATGAGCTCTTCGAGGTAGTCCGCTTCTGGCTCGAAGTGTTCGTCTGCAGGGGGCAGCGCCCTCAGCGGATGGAGCAACAGCGCGGGAAGAGCGGGCCTTCTCATCAGCGGGCCAGATTCGTAGGTTACGGGCCCCGCTGCCGCGCCGACCATTCGGGATTCTGCCGGCGGTGATGTGTCCAGCCCCTCGGCAACCCGGACGATGACAACCGTGACGTTGTCGGGTGCTCCCTCGCTCAAGCTTTGGGTGATGAGTTTGTGAGCTGCGAGCTCGACATCATCGACCGTGAGGAGTGTTTCAGCGATGTCGCGCTCGGAAACATAGCCGCTGAGCCCATCGGAGCACAGCAGCCACCGATCGCCAGGCAGGGTGTCGACGATGTGGGTGTCAATTTCAGGGTCGGCGTCGACATCGCCCAAAACCCTCATGAGGACACTCCGGCGAGGGTGGACGGCGGCTTCTTCGGGCGTGATGCGACCGCTGTCCACGAGGCGCTGGACGAACGTGTGATCTACGGTGATTTGTTCGAGGACACCCTCACGAAGACGGTAAATCCGGGAGTCTCCAATGTGGGCGATGACCATCTGGGATTTCACCCGAATCATCGCGCTCACGGTGGTGCCCATCCCCGTCAATTCGGGGTGCTCTTCGACAGCATTCGTCAGAGTTGCCCCGGCGTCCAAAATCCCGCGGAAGAGTGCTTCGCGCGCTTCCTCCACAGATCCGTACGTGGAATCGAGAGCAAAGAGGTGCTTCACGGCCAGCGCGCTGGCCACGTCACCTCCGGCGTGCCCGCCCATTCCATCGGCAACCACAAAGAGGTTGCGACCCACTGATCCTGAGTCCTGGTTACTCGCGCGAATCTTCCCAATATGGGAAGACGCTGCGCTCAGCACGTGCTCAGGAGCCATGGCGGTTAAGTCCGCAGTTCAAAAGTCGTATTGCCAACGCTGACGGGAGTATTGAGAGGAACGGGGGTGGGAATGCTCACGCGCTTGCCATCCACGAAGGTTCCGTTCGTGGAATCGAGGTCTTGAATCATCCACTGGTCATTCCAGAGCATCAGCCTGGCGTGATGGGTGGAGGTGACGTCATCTCGGATGACCAGGCTGGAATCTCCGGAGCGACCAACGGTGAACTGCTCCTCTGGGAGCAGTTCGATCTCCAGTCCTTCTTTCGGTCCCGCCGTCACGACCAGTGACTGAGCAATTCCGCCGGGCGTTGTGGGAGCGGGCGCCATCGTGGGGGGCTGGCCGGCGGGAACTTTGGCCGCAGCCTTGTCATCCTCCTCCTGGCGATAACGGGCCGGGCCAAAAAGGTCGGTGCGAAGCGCGTAGACGATGGCAAAGATGAAGGCCCAGAGAAGGCCCAAAAACGCGAGTTGCAGAAGAAACAGCGTTAGTTCGCTCACGGTGTCTCCTCTGTGCGGGTGGGGGTGTGGTGTGCGAGGGCACGATACGAGGCTTCAACCTGTGGGACCACCTCAAACAGGATACGCGCCTGGCCCATAACAAGGGTGCACCGAT
>Ga0209652_1001364_pt1 | contig 19946 bp, 16 predicted proteins | sample SaaInl74LU_5_DNA_FD_184641 | JGI IMG/M metagenome (GOLD analysis project Ga0209652, IMG submission 184641) | Marine microbial communities from expanding oxygen minimum zones in the Saanich Inlet - ESP_74LU_5_DNA (SPAdes) (version 2) | ecosystem: Environmental > Aquatic > Marine > Intertidal zone... | reverse complement strand
TCTGCAAACAACCGAATTCTGAGTGTCTTGAAAGACGAAAACAAGATCAAGAAAATATTACCCCTTTGCAGCGCTGTAACGGCGGGAAATGCATATCTCGCTGATTTTGCCAAGCAATACAACCCACAAGTCCACATCATTCCTTCCACCATTGACGAGGGCATTCACAAGCCCATTCAAGTCGATAAAGAAGACAAAAGGATTTGCGTGGGCTGGAGCGGCAGCCTCACCACCATGGCCCATTTTGAATCACTCTTGCCCGTTCTCGAAAAACTACGCGCCAAGTATGGCCAAGAAGTGAGGCTCTTAAGTATCGGCGCTAAATCGAGCAAAGCAGAAGAATTAAACATCGAATACCTGCCTTGGAATGCCGCTAGTGAAAACGAAGACTTAAATCAAATCGATATCGGCTTAATGCCTTTGCCAAACAACAAGTGGACAGCAGGAAAGTGTGGTATGAAAGCCCTGCTTTACATGGCTGCGGGCAAAGCCACTATTGTTACTCCGCTTGGCGTAAATGCAGAAATTATTCAACATGGGCTTAACGGTTTACATGCAACAAGTCAAGAAGACTGGCACGAAGCAATTGTAGATCTGCTTGAAAACCCCAGTAAACGCAAGCAATTAGGAGAAGCAGGGAGAGCAAAAGTTGTTCAACACTATTCAAAAAAGGCTTGGACAATACCCCTCATTGATGTGTATAAAAAAGCCATCAACAAGCACTAAGAAGGACTAGAATTCACAGATATTAAGTTTCTTTGCACTTGTAAAACGAGATGATATGTCTGTAGAAACAAGCTTGAAGCTAACTTCACTAAACGATAAGCACATTTCCCTTGGTGCTAAAATGGTTCCTTTTGCTGGTTATAACATGCCGGTTCAGTACACAGGAGTAACAGAAGAACACTTGCTTGTAAGATCGGGTGTTGGTGTTTTTGATGTTTCTCACATGGGTGAATTTTTCATTAGTGGTCCGAATGCCCTTCAGCTTATTCAAAAAGTATGCTCTAACGACGCTGCGAAATTAACAGACGGAAAAGTGCAGTACTCTTGCTTCCCGAATGAAGACGGAGGAATTGTAGACGACCTTTTGGTATACAGAATTAGCGAAGAAGAATACATGTTAGTGGTGAATGCTTCCAACATGGATAAGGACTGGGCTTGGCTTCAGCAACACAATGATTGTGGAGCCAAAATGGAAAACAGAAGTGAAGGAATTAGCTTATTGGCTGTTCAAGGACCAAAAGCCGCTGCAGCGCTTCAATCGCTTACCAGCATTGACCTTGCTAACATGAAATATTACACCTTTGAAACAGGTGAGTTTGCTGGAGTTCCTGATATTCTCATAAGTGCTACAGGCTACACGGGTGCCGGTGGTTTCGAAATTTACATGCCCAATGAAGTGGCGGAGAAAATCTGGGATGCCATTTTCGAAGCAGGTAAAGCTCAAGAAATTCGACCAATTGGTTTAGCTGCAAGAGATACCCTTCGTTTGGAAATGGGCTTTTGCTTGTATGGAAACGACATTAACGACAGCACCTCTCCTATTGAAGCCGGTTTGTCATGGATTACTAAATTCAGCAAAGACTTCATCAATTCTAGCGCATTAAAACAACAAAAAGAGCAAGGCGTTACGCGCAAGCTTGTTGGTTTTGAAATGATTGATCGAGGAATTCCTCGGCACGGTTACAAAATTGTTAATGCCGAAGGTGAAGAAATTGGTGAGGTTACCTCTGGAACTCAAGCACCATCGCTTCAAAAAGCCATTGGAATGGGCTACGTTCCTACCCACCTTTCTACGGAGGGAAGTACCATTTATTTAGCCATTAGAAATAAGCAAATCGAAGCTAAAGTTGTAAAACTTCCTTTCTATAAAGGATAAACCAAAAACTATGTACAAAAATCAACAACTGGTTGAGGTTTGTTTTTCGCCGCGCCAATTCGATCTTTATAAAGGCCAATTCGACATCTGTGTTGTTATTGATGTTCTTCGCGCCACTTCTGCCATTTGTGCCGGAATCGAAAACGGCTTGAACAGCGTTATTCCTGTTGCAACTATTGAAGAAGCCGCTGAATATCAAAAAAAGGGATACATCGCAGCTGCAGAACGCAATGGTGAAGTTGTGGAAGGTTTTGATTTTGGAAACTCCCCCTTTGCCTTTATGGACCCCAAATTGAAAGGCAAAGACGTTGTATTAAGCACCACAAATGGTACACAAGCCATTAATACCGCGCGCGAGATGGACGTGGTTGTGATTGGTAGTTTGAATAACCTCAACGCTTTGAGCGATTGGTTGATTGAACAACATCGCCCTGTGCTTGTCTTGGCCTCAGGATGGAAAGATAAATTCAACTTAGAAGACACCATTTGTGCTGGAGCTATTGTTGACGCCTTGATTGAATCTCACAAATTTAAGAGCGAGGAAGACAGCAGTATTGCGGCCAAGTTTATCTATCGTTCAGCTAAAGAGAACATTTTCAGTTTCTTAAAAGCGAGTTCACACCGCAGAAGATTGCGCCGCTTGAATCTGAATGAAGATGTTAAATTTTGCCTCACCCCGAATACAAGCACTTGCATTCCTATTTTAAAAGACGGAGCAATTGTTAAATTAGAGCATGAGAAAATCGCTACTCAATAAACGCGTACTCGCTTGGTGCCTGATTGTCTTGTGTGTCTTCTCAAGCATTGGCCCTGTTCATGCTTGGGGGTTTTTCGCTCACCGAAGAATCAATGAACTGGCCATTTATACACTTCCTACAGAAATGTTTGGTTTCTATAAGGAGCATAGAGATTTTCTGAGTGAACACGCCGTAGACCCAGACAAACGACGCTACGGTGTTGAAGGAGAAGCGCAAAGGCACTTTATCGACATCGACCATTTTTGCGATGGAACACCGCATTGCAACCCCTTTCTAAAAATGCCCCGCTCTTGGTTTGAAGCAGTTAAACTCCATAGCGAAGACACCCTGCAAGCCTATGGTATCGTTCCATGGCATATTCATGTGATGGTGAAGCGCTTGACCAAAGCATTTGAATCCAAAGATGTCAACCGCATTTTACGAACTTCTGCTGAACTAGGTCACTACATTGCCGATGCCCACGTTCCCTTGCACACCACCGAAAACTACAATGGGCAAATGACCAACCAAAAAGGAATTCACGGCTTTTGGGAAAGTCGCTTGCCTGAACTCTTTGAAAACGACTACGACTTTTTTGTAGGCAAAGCGCAGTATGTAGAAAAACCACTCGACTTCGCCTGGGATTTTGTTGAAGACAGCCATTGGGCTTTAGATAGTGTCCTTCGCTTTGAAAAAGAACTCACTGAAAGTTACCCTTCTGATCAAAAATACAGCTACGAAGAAAGAGGCAGGGTAATCATTAATACCTATTCTGAAGGATTTAGTAAGGCATATCACGAAAGGTTAAACGGACAAGTAGAACGTCGGATGCGCGAATCTGTTATTGACGTTGGAAGTTTGTGGTACACCGCATGGGTAAATGCTGGTCAACCAAATTTGGACAATCTTGATGCAGACATCGACTCCATCAAAGAAGAAATTGCCAAAGAACTTGATGTACCAGAACAAAATGCTCTGAAAAAGCGCGAGCACGAATAAGACTTGTAGGTATTTTCTGAAGTTTTTTGTAGGAAAATGTAACCTTCCGAGAATCAGTTAGGTAAAAGATAGCATTACTAAAAACTGAACTCATGAAACGTCTTACTCTCACCCTTGCCATTATATTGGCCAGTATAGGCGCTCAAGCTACTGAAGCAAAGATTCTTCTCTACGGATATGTAATCGAAGGCAATGTTGATGAGCTTTTTGCCCAAAAGCAGAAAAATCAAGCCCCTACATTCATGAATGATGTTCGCATCCAAGTTTATGAAAATGATTCTTTGGTTCGCGACTTCACCAACCGTAACAGTGGTTTTTATGCACTCGTGCTGATGGCCGGAAAGGATTATGAAGTAGCCTTCTCACATGAGGGACATATCTCTAAGCGTGTCTTGATTGAAGGATCGAATATTCCAGATAAAGAATACGATCAGGCATTTAAAATGTTCACAGACATCACCCTTTTTCCGAAGATAGAAAATGTTGACACGCAAGAATATGGCAGTCGCGTAATTGCACGTTGCGTCTTCAATGATTCAAAAGAACGAATGACGTGGGACATGCCTTATGCTCAGCATGCCTTTGATGATTTCCTTAAAATTGCTGGTGTAGAACCTGAATAAGCGAACAGATCAGCTAATAGATTTTTGAGCCAACAACAATGCAACGAGCATGGAGACCTTAAGTGTGTTTCTTTGCTCGTTCGTTTTTTGTGCGAAGCACAAAGAGAAAATGGGCTAGTAAAACAAGAAAATCTGTTTAGGCGAAGTTGTTTTCTCCTCCTTCAAAATAAGGCCTCAGTTTTTCAAGAAGGTAATCAGGACATCTTTTCGGACGTTTGTTTTCCATATCAACGAAGACCAAATCTGTTGATGCACTTGCCAATAGCTCGCCTTTTTGATTAAAAAGTTCATAATCGAAATGAATTCGAACCCCGGGTAAGTCCTTCAACGTAGTTTTAATGGTCAACAATTCATCGTACAAAGCAGGCTTTCTAAAGTCAATATTCAAGTTCACCACCGGAAGCATAATCCCAGAATCTTCCATAGAACTGTAGCTCACGCCAAGCGACCTCAACATTTCAACTCGAGCTACTTCAAAATATTGAGCGTAATTCCCATGGTACACCACCCCCATTTTATCTGTTTCTGCATAACGCACTCGGAGCTGGATTTCGTGGATGTACATCTTTTCAACAAGTTTTAAGAGAAGGTTAAGAACCTAAATTAGAAAACGGATTTTAGAAAGTGTCTAAGGTCGCCAAAAAGTAATTTACTACACCAATTTTATAGAGAATAAGTGTATCTTTCACTGAACGAATGTTTTGGCAAGAAGATCTGTGTGTTTTTTACACTTGAAACGTCCACTTTTTACGGAAATCATTGATTGACGTGGACTCCATGAACATAGCCTTCTAACTAAAAAAAAGATAAAATCAAGGGCTTTCGATTTTTTTTTTCACTTTTTTATCAGAATATTTGCTCTCCTGTTTGAGAAGGGTGTGCTAGTTCACCTCCACTCTTTTTAATCAGTTAAGAATGTGTTAATCAAATTAATTTCTACTAGTCGTAATGAGCAAGAATCACAATCAGGTTTGGCAAAACTGTATTGACATTATTAAGGATAATGTAAGCACTCAAGCATTTAAAACTTGGTTTGAGCCCATTAAACCGATTAAGTTGGAAAAGAACGTGTTGACCATTCAGGTTCCATCTCAGTTTTTCTATGAGTGGTTAGAGGAACACTACGTTTCCCTACTCAAGAAAATCATCAGAAAAGAAATTGGTGCAGAGGGTCGCTTGGAGTATTCCATCATTATGGAAAACAACTTTAACAACGCGAATCCATACACCGTAAAAGTCCCCACAACAAACAAAAAAGCGATTAGGAATTCAAGCGTGACGATGCCAATCAACACCAACGATAACCCAATCAGAAACCCTTTCATCATTCCGGGACTAAGAAAGTTAAATATTGATTCGAACCTGAATCCGAACTATTCTTTCGAAAACTTTATCGAGGGCGATTGCAATCGTTTAGCCAGATCAGCCGGCTTCGCAGTTGCAAACAAACCAGGAGGCACCGCCTTCAACCCTCTCCTCATTTATGGAGGAGTTGGACTGGGTAAAACCCACCTATCTCACGCCATTGGGATAGAAATTAAAAACAAAACGCCGGATAAAACCGTGCTTTATGTTTCTTCTGAAAAATTCACACACCAGTTCATCGACGCGGTGAAGAATAATAGTGTGAACGACTTCAGTCATTTCTACCAAATGATTGATGTATTGATCATTGATGATGTTCAGTTCTTCTCAGGAAAAGAGAAAACGCAAGACGTGTTCTTCCACATTTTCAATCATCTACATCAAACTGGTAAGCAGATCATTTTGACTTCTGACAAGCCACCGGTGGAAATGCAAGGAATGGAACAACGCTTACTGTCTCGCTTTAAATGGGGACTAAGTGCCGATCTTCAAGTACCTTCATTGGAAACAAGAATCGCTATCCTTGAGAAGAAAATGTACGCCGATGGTATTGAACTTCCTAAAGAAGTGGTTGAATACCTCGCTTACAGCATCACCACCAACATTAGAGAACTGGAAGGTGCTTTGATCTCACTTATCGCTCAGTCTTCTTTGAATAAAAAGAGCATTACGCTCGATTTGGCGAAGCAAATGATCGATAAGTTTGTGAAAAACACGGCAAGGGAAGTATCCATCGACTACATCCAAAAAGTAGTTTGTGATTATTTCGACTTACCTATTGAACTCTTGAAATCGAAAACACGTAAACGCGAAATCGTTCAAGCTCGTCAGATCGCAATGTACTTCGCTAAGAAAATGACCAAGTCGTCATTAGCGAACATTGGCTTGCACTGCGGAGGAAAAGATCATGCTACTGTTTTACATGCTTGCCGAACGGTAAACAACTTGCAAGAAACAGATAAGCACTTTAGAAAATACTTGGATGACCTCGAAAAGAAATTGAGCATTCAATAAAACAACAATCAAAAGGCCTTTCAATCAACGAAAGGTCTTTTTTTTGTGCTGTAGAGATGTAAAACGAAAGAGCCATTCAACAATGAACAGCTCTTTCTCCCCTTAATCCAAAGTTCATAAACCTAACGTCTAGGCGTAAAAATTGAACCCTTTGAATAATAACGTTGTGCAGGTGGCTTGTTTTTCGAAATCTTATACTTCTTCTTTGTGAAGTCGTTCTTCTGAACTGCACACCCACTACCAAGGCCTATGATGAATACCATGGAAATACCCAGGTAAATTGCTTTTTTTAAATATTGCATACTTTAAAGTTAAGTCTGTTTCTCTTCATTTACGCCCAGAGTAAAACCAAGTCTGTGGGCCTATTTCCCAAGGGCTTGTAGGACATTTCGACAATGAACTATTGGCAATTCAGTGCATCAATACATCACTGATTCGCATCGCTTGATTAACTTTACAAAGTGATATTCGCAGTAACAGACATAGAAACCACAGGAAGCCACGCAAGCGGAAATTCCATTACAGAAATTGCCATCGTGCTCACTGACGGCAAAAATGAACTTGACCGCTTCGAAACCCTTCTTCGTCCAGATCATCCCATCCCCTACCACATTACAACATTAACTGGTATAGACAACGAAATGGTTGCCGATGCCCCTTTGTTTGAAGAGGTGGCAGATGAAATTGAGTCATTTCTTGCTGAGGGTATCTTTGTTGCTCATAACGTTGGTTTCGATTACAGCTTCATCAAAAAACAATTTGAAGAAATTGGGAGATCATGGAACCCAACAAGGCTGTGCACGGTGCGCTTAACAAGAAAACTTGTACCCGGCCTAAGTTCATACAGTCTTGGCAATTTGTGTCGGCATTTTGGAATCCAAAACAACAGTGCCCACCGAGCTATGTCCGACACCTTAGCTACAGTTGAACTCCTTCATCACCTGGTGAGCATTGACCAAGAAGCCTACATTCAAACGCAAGCTCAAAAAAATTCGCCGAATGCATGGCTTCCAAATAAGGTAAAGGAAACAGATTATGACGCCTTAAGCGATGGGCCAGGCGTATATTACTTCCGAGATGAAAAAGGAGAACTGCTCTACATTGGCATGTCTGGAAACGTTAAGAAAAGAGTAAAGCAGCATTTCACGGGAAAAATGCAATCGAGCAGAAGGCAATCGTTTTTAAAAGACATCGCTCATATTGAATGTCAAGCTTGTGGATCTGAATTCCTTGCTCGACTGCTTGAAGATCATGAAATCCGACAACACTGGCCCAAGCATAATAAAGCTCAGAAAACGGCCAATAGAAGGTTTGGTATTATTGAATATCAAGACCAAAAGAATTATTTGCGTTGGGGAGTTCAAGCAATGAGAGTTGGCCAGTCGAGTATTATTTCTTTTCACTCAGCAGCAGCGGGCAGAGAGTGGCTTCATCAATGCGCTAAAGCCCATTTTGTAAATCCTGTCTTGTTTGGTTTAGCAGATCTAGAAGACCAAACCAAGGATTCCCCTGAGGAACACGCTAAAAAATTAAGCAAGATTAAAACTCAAATTCAAGTTCAAAAAGCGAAAACCATTTTAAAAACCCACGGAAGAACTCGTAATGAAATGGCCATCGTTTATACTGAAAATGAGGAGGTGCTTGGATATTCATTTTTTGACCTTGATGAAGTAGCTCACTACAAGCCGGAGGACATCTGGGAAAACATTCAAGAAAGACTAAGTCATAGCCCTACTGCAGGGGCCATACTTCGACAGCATTTATTACAAAGCAGTTTGGCCGACATTCACCACTTGGTATAAAAAAAAGTCCCGCTATTAACGGGACTTGGTTTAACTTTAGTTCAGTAAGAACGAAATATTGCCATTCGTTCTGGACCTCCTTACGGAAAGAGCTTTGTTGTAAGCTATAATTCGCTCGACAGATTCTTTCCTTGGCTCCTTCTCCATTTTGGGAGTTTCTACCATGGGTTCGTCATTTAAGAGCCCTAATAAAAGTGCTCGTTCATTTTTTGATAATGATGATTCTTCAAAAGTAAAGTCGTGCATAGGCGCTTGTTAAAAGTTTCTGTTTGACTTCTAACGCTCTTAGCTTTCCGATTATTGCACATACGTGAAAATTTCAAGAAAGCGTTAACACAAGATTTCTTTGTTCAACCAGTTTTCTCAGATTAATCAATGCGTAGCGCATTCTTCCGAGAGCCGTGTTGATTGAGATATCATTACTTTCTGCAATTTCTTTGAAGCTCATGTCGCAGTAGTGTCTTTGGTAAACCACCCTGCGCTGATCTTCTGGAAGAAACTCAAGAAGGTCTTTCACATCATTCAAGATTTGTTCCCAGCACAATTGATCTTCAATGGTATCTCCATCGTGTTGAATGCTTGCGAACACATCGTTGTTCTCATCGCTTCTAACAGCAGGCATTTTTTTGCCTTTTCTGAAATGATCGATAACCAAGTTGTGAGCAATGCGCATTACCCAAGGGAGAAACTTTCCTTCTTCGTTGTACTTCCCTCCTTTTAAGGTCTGTAGAACTTTAATAAAAGTGTCTTGGAAAATATCATTCGCCAAATCCTCATCTTTTACCATGATGTAAATCTTAGTAAAGACTTGAGACTTGTGACGCAATAATAATTTTTCGAAAGCGGATTCTCTACCGTCAAGAAACTGACGTACCAACTCCTGATCTGTGATTTTAGATGCTTGCATACTCCTCCTTTTAAATAAACACTTGCCCTGCGGGCCTGAATACGTAGAATTAAAAAAGTAGAAGTTTATCTATACAGCTCTATTTAAAGGTTTATGATCGGTGTTGTTCTAAATATATAACGTTAACTCACATCACTATATTGTGTGAAGCAACATATGTTTCGTAAATATACGCACTTTCTTCCATAGAACACAAAACAAAGTAACTTTGGGTGTGTTAAAAAAGCCAACACGCGCTTTAAGCTAAGCTCACTATGAACGTCGAAACACCTATCAACACAAAAGATTTCATCATCATCCGTGGTGCGAGAATGCACAACCTAAAGAACGTTCATGTTTCCATCCCAAGAAAAAAGCTTGTTGTTATTACCGGTCTTTCTGGCTCTGGAAAAAGTTCTTTAGCCTTTGATACGCTATATGCAGAAGGACAGCGGCGTTATGTTGAAAGCCTATCTTCTTATGCTCGTCAATTCCTTGGTAGACTTGACAAACCCGATGTTGATGCCATCGATGGTATTTCTCCAGCAGTAGCGATAGAACAAAGAGTTACCTCAAGGTCTTCGCGATCAACTGTTGGAACAAGCACGGAAATTTACGATTACATAAAATTACTCTATGCCCGTGTGGGAAAAACCTTCTCTCCTATTTCTGGCAATGAAGTTAAGCGTCACACCATTACTGATGTGGTAGATGCCCTTCAGCAATTCAAAGAAGGAGAAAAATACCTGGTGCTTTCGCCTGTTCCTCTTAGAAACGATCGTAATAAGTCGCAACAAATTGAAGTACTCATGCAACAAGGTTTTGCGCGAGTGTTGGTCAACAAGGAAATGCAACGCATCGATAAAGACCTCGTAAAATCCATAAAAAAGGACGACGAAATAGAATTAGTCGTAGATCGCTTGAGCTTTTCTAATTCAGAAGAACATGATTCTAGGTTAGCTGATTCGGTGCAAACTGCATTTTTTGAAGGACAAGGTGAATGTATCATTGAAAAAAATAGCGGTGATCGCATCTCATTCTCAAACCGTTTTGAGCTCGACGGCATGCAGTTCGAAGAACCTAGTCCGCACTTTTTCAGCTTCAACAACCCTGTGGGCGCTTGTAAACGTTGCGAAGGCTTTGGCCAAGTGATTGGAATTGACGCGGATTTGGTTGTACCAGACAAGAGCAAAACGATTTACGACGATGCTATTGTTTGCTGGCGAGGTGATGTGATGGGGGTATGGAAAGACCGTCTTATCAAGCACGCAGCAGATTTGAACATCCCGATACACCGACCGTTTCACGAGCTTAGTGATGAGCAAGTTGAGTTAATTTGGACGGGCAAAGGAAAGTTCATGGGATTGAACGCCTTTTTCAGTTACCTCGAAGAGAAATCATACAAAATCCAATACCGCGTCATGCTCTCACGCTATCGTGGTAGAACAGACTGCCCTGATTGTCATGGAACCCGACTGCGTAAAGATGCCAATTATGTCTTGATTGGAGGAAAGAACATCTCGGAATTGGTGAAGATGCCCTGTGATGAGTTGCTGAACTTTTTTCAGAATTTAAGTCTGAATAAGCACGATGAAAAAACAGCATCTCGCCTATTACTTGAAATTACAAACAGGTTGCATTACTTGTGTGAAGTGGGGCTTTCCTATCTAACTTTGAACCGACTCAGCAGTACGCTTTCTGGTGGCGAATCACAGCGCATCAGTTTATCTACCTGCTTGGGTTCCTCATTGGTAGGCAGCATGTATATATTGGATGAACCGAGTATTGGTTTGCATCCAAGAGATACCGAACGCTTGATTTCAGTATTAAAAGCTTTAAGAGATTTAGGGAATACGGTGATCGTAGTTGAACACGATGAGGAAATCATGAAAGCTGCCGATCATATTATCGACATGGGGCCCTTAGCCGGAATTCATGGAGGCGAGTTGATTTTCGAAGGAAATATGGACGCCCTGATGTCCACTGAAGGAAGTTTAACCGCCGACTATCTCAGTGGGAAAAGGTCCATCGCACAAAAATCGAATCGAAAAAGTAAAGACAGCATTAGTGTAATTGGAGCGCGCGCAAACAACCTCAAGAACATTGATGTAAAGTTCCCCTTGCGAAGTCTTTGCACCGTAAGCGGTGTAAGCGGTTCTGGAAAAAGTACCCTAGTTAAAGACATTCTCTACCCAGCTTTACGAAGACACCTAGGGGAAATTGGTGATCAGTCAAAAGAGCACACCAAGATTGACGGCGATATTTCTACAATCAAGGCCGTTGAATTTGTTGATCAAAATCCAATTGGGAAATCGTCGCGCTCAAACCCTGTGACTTATGTAAAGGCTTTTGACGAAATCCGAGCCATCTATTCTTCGCTCAAAATATCATCAAACCGAGGGTATAAGCCTGCGTTTTTCAGTTTCAATGTGAGTGGAGGGCGATGTGATAATTGCGAAGGCGAAGGAAACGTTACCATTGAGATGCAATTCATGGCCGACCTCAAGCTGCAGTGTGATGTGTGCAAGGGTAAGCGCTTTAAAGAAGAGATTCTCGAAGTTCGTTATCGCGAGAAAAACATTCATGATGTACTCGAAATGACTGTTGACGAGGCCATTGAGTTCTTTTCTGAAGAAGACAATACCGTTAATAAACGATTGGTTTCAAAACTTCAACCGCTTCAAGATGTTGGACTGGGTTACATCGGTTTAGGCCAAAGTTCGAGTACACTTAGCGGTGGTGAAGCTCAACGAATAAAACTGGCTTCTTTCTTGGCCAAAGGAGAACGTCAGGGCCACACTCTTTTTATTTTTGATGAGCCTACTACAGGGCTTCATTTCCACGATGTTCAGAAATTGATGGACAGCTTTCACGCTTTGCTCGACCAAGGTCATTCATTAATCGTAATTGAACACAACATGGATGTCATCCGAAATTCAGACTGGGTTGTAGACCTTGGTCCGGAAGGAGGAAATGCAGGCGGTAACCTTGTTTTTCAAGGCAAAGCAGAGGATTTAACAAAAGTTACCGCATCATACACAGGGAAAGCCCTGCTTTGATTGTTACTTAGATATAAATACTAGGCAGATGAAAAGTGTATTCGTACTTATGTTCTCCTTGGTGATGATAGGAAGTGGATGTTCGCAAAATAGCCAACAAGAGAAATCAATTGTTGTTGCGCCTGACATTTTCCTTGAATACTCTGGTGAACGCATAGAAAAAACTGATAATGAGTGGAAGGCCATTCTTGAACCTGAGGCGTACTATGTTTTGCGTCAGGCTGGAACAGAACGTGCCTTTACAGGGAAGTATTGGGACAACAAAGCAGATGGCCTTTATGTCTGTGGAGCTTGTGACTTGCCTTTATTTTCTAGTGAGACTAAATTCAAATCCGGGACCGGTTGGCCAAGTTTTTTTGAACCTATAGGTTTAGGCTATGTCGCTGAAAAGGTAGACCGCAGTCATGGTTGGCTTAGAACTGAGGTGTGCTGTGTCAGATGTGATGGACACCTCGGGCATGTTTTTGAAGACGGACCAAGACCAACTGGATTAAGGTATTGTATCAATTCAGTTTCACTCAAGTTTATTCCCGACAGTGTGAGACATGAGTGACCAATCGATTCAAACTTGATGGTATGAAGAAAAAAAAGCCCATTCCTTAGAATGGGCTTTTTCATAATATCATTTTTCGTGTGCTCGATATTTTTCTATCCAGCAGTGAATTTAACAGCTCTTTCTTCCCATACGTGTGGTACCAAGTTACCTTCTTCATCTCTTGAATGCCAACGACCGTGGAGGTTGAGACTTCCGGTTACTTTGCCTTTTGTCGTTAATTGCATGAGCAAAACCCGGTTTTTATCGTCACCTCTTGCTTGAAGTTGGTCTGGTGTTACAAACCAAGCGCCATCGGAAACAAGAATATTTTTACCCTTCTCGAAGTCCAATCTAAAGTCTTTTTCAATAGCCACAGAGTCAGTAGTCATTGAGCCAAAGAACATTACGGAATTCATGTAATTGTTATCGTAACCAATCGTTACCCAAGAATCATATTTCAACTTCGGGAATTGGCTTAAGCTAGATTTTTGAATGTCTTTTGCAAAAGCACCTCCATTGGGATGCTGATAGAACGGACTTGTGCTATTGATTGTAATTGGGTTAGGTTTTTCTCCGAATACAGCATCAAGCAAATCACCTTTGCTCTTGAGTACTGCATAAACGCGATATGTTTTATAGCCGTCAATACTTGTTACCTCTTCAACTTCTAAACGTTCAAATTGAGCATGAGAGGCAAACGAAAATGCCATAAAGAGCACAAGAAAGGAAGTGATTTTTTTCATAGTAAGTTTTTATATTCGATTCGAGGTTTACAATAATGTTGCCAAATTATTTCACCAACCTTCCTCCTCCCAATCTTCTTGGTCCGAGTATAGATTTTTGTGTAAAGTTCCCATTTCTTGGCAGGAGATATCCTATGGTTAATTCGTGTGTATGCGGACTAAAGGCGCGTGCATCGCTCACAGTAATGTCATAAGCATAAGAGAAAACAAAGGAGTTAAACTCAGTACCTAGACCGAGAGATACAGCATCATTATTTCTATAGCTTACACTTGCCCAGAACATATCCTCATAAATCGTTCTAACATAGAAATCGAACTGCACAGGTGTATTTGCCGTGAATTTAACCAAAGCAGAGGGTTGAATACTAATTTGTTCATTCAAATAATAAAGGTAGGACCCCATAAACATGTAATGTCTCACACGTTGATTATCATCTGGAAGAAAGCCTTCTAGGTTCAGCTTAGTTTGTAGTAATTGAGGTACTGATGCACCAAAAAAGTAGTTCTTACCATAGACCATCATACCAAAATTAGCATCGAAGGCTGTTTCAGACTCCACATTTCCAAGAATTGCAGGGTCATTTTCATCAAGAACCGTAAGTACTGTATTGTCGAAACGATATTGTCCCACAACAGCGCTCAAACCAAAAGAAACTGCGTCTTCATTGTTCAGGTCAACTTTATAGCTACCCGTTAATTCTAGGCCAGTATTACTTATTGCACCTCCTGCATCGTCTCTAAAAAACACTCCTCCAATACCAATTTTATTAGGTAAAGCAGTATGTCCAGAAAGTGTGTAAGTGACAGGAGCTTGATCAAAACCAGTCCATTGATTTCTATAACTCGCCATTATGGGAGTATATGGTTTTGTTCCTGCCACAGCCGGATTCACTAAGTAGGTATTAGTTAAAAACTGAGTTCTTCTTCCAAGCTGTTGAGCTGAAACTTCATGCACAGAAGCCACAAGAAAAAGGGCAATCGAGAATGTATATAGTAAGTTACGCATGACTTTTTTCCTAGTATTTGATCGTTACTGTTCCAGTAATTGGATCTTTATCTTGATCGTAAGAGATAATGAAGTAATAGTCTGCCACAGGCAAAGCACTACCATTATAAGTTCCATCCCAAGGAGTATTGTATCCTGTTGATTCGAAGAGCAATTGTCCCCATCTGTTAAACACTTGCACTGTTGATTGAGGGAAGAACTCTAAACCTCCGATTGTCCAAGTATCATTAGCACCGTCACCGTTTGGTGTAAGTGCCGTTGCAATAAAGAAGCATCCTTCTGTAGGCTCTACTTCCACCGTTTCAGTGATGGTACATCCAATTGCGTCAACAATTGTTACGATATATACCTCTTCAGCCAAACCAACCGCTGTTGCAGTTGTTTGTTGTAGTGGATCATTCCACTGGAAAGTAATTGGTTCAGTACCTCCAGACACTGCTGCAGTTGCTGTTCCATCACCTTCATTCCAACAAGTAACTTGTGAAGAGAACATGGTAGCGCTCATATCTGTGATGATCGTTGCTCCTACGATAAGGACGGTGTCTGTGCTGCAACCAATAGAATCAATAGCAACAAACTCATACTCCCCTTCAAACAAATTATCTAAGTCCAGTCCTTCGGGCACAGATTCCCAAGTCAAAGGTCCTGTTCCTCCTACGGGAAAGATATCTATGCTCCCATCGTTCATACCTGTGCAAGTTACAGGAGTAATGGTATTTAGAATTTCAAGCGGATCTGGCTGAAGGATTTCAAAATCAACCGTTGTTTCACAAGCATTTTCATCACTAATTATGGTACCCGAGTAGTCTTGCGCACACAATTGGTTCAAGTTCAATTCTTGTCCTTCATAAACAATGCTGTAATCACCTGTACCACCAATGATGTCTAATTCAGCATCACCGTCACATTCACCACCACAGCCAACGTTTGATGTGCTTAAGACACTAGCCTGAAGTAATTCTGGCTCTAGAATTTCAATGCTTTCAGTTACGGCACACCCAGACTCGTCTTGAACGCTGACTGTGACAAAACCAGGAGGTCTATTTTCAATAATCGTTGGCACCACGCCTGCAAAAGGTTCAATAAGCGTTATACTTCCTGTACCTCCAGTAGTGCTGACTTCAACAATACCATTATTTTCTCCGAAACAAGTGATGTTTGTTGCATCCAGAATCAGTTCAAGCGCTTGTGGTTCTATAACCGCAATGCCGTTTTGACTAACCGTACATAGATCGTCGGAAACGCTTACACTGTAATTGCCAGCTGCAAGATTGGTAAAGCAATTGTCTATCAATGTTCCACTATTAGGTACTATTTCATAAGAGATATCTCCTATTCCTCCAGAAACAACAGTTACGCAAATTTCTCCATTGGTTTCGCCAGCGCAAAGTATATTAGAAGTAGCTGTTTCGAAAATAATTTGTTCAGGTTCGAGTACCTCTAGGGTATCAATCACAAAGCAGTTGTTTGCATCGAATGTTGTGTGAATGTATTCTCCTGCGCACAGGGCATTTTGGTTTGGTGCTGGCACCCCATCAAGATCGGTAATTAAGAACGTGTAATTAGGAACACCTCCAAGTACATTAGCAGTGATTTCACCATTACAATCACCAAAACAAACGGCGTTGGTGATGTCGTAGGTAATGGTCATTCCTTCCGGCACCGTAAGGTCATACGTATCTTCAAAGGTACATCCGTTTTCATCCGTGATTGTTAAGGTATAAATGCCGCTGCAGATATCAGTAAGGTTCAAATTCACGGGTGAGCTGCTCGGTGCGGGAACATCTAATGGAGGGTCAAAAGAAAGGCTCAAAAGACCAGTTCCTCCAGTAATTTGTCCAACAATAGCTGCTTCGCAAACACCTGCACATTGTATTAGGGTCAATTCAGGATCGAATTCTAATGATGTAGGACAAGCAATGCTGAAATCTTGAATTTCCTCACAAAGGTTGGCATCTCGGACTCTTACACTGAAATCGCCACAATTATTGACACAACTGATATCGCTAAAACACTCATTGTTGTTTATAGTAGCGATTACATTATCGTCGCAATCGAGAAGTTCAATTGAATATGGAGGAATCCCTCCCACCACATCAACACAAATCTCCGCCTGATCTTCACCAGCGCATAAGTTGTTTTGGGTGAGCGTCATTGTAGGAACCATTTCTGTTGGTTCAATAAAACTAAATACCGCGCTAGTATCTCTGCAGCCGTAGCCGTCGATCATGCTAACAAGGTAGTCTCCTTCACCCAATCCTTCAAATAGTGGATCATCGTTTTGCACGGTAAGTTGAGTGATAGGCTCTCCAAACTCGTTCACGCTCCAGAGCTGGTATTCCAGACTTAGGTTTCCGCCACCACCAAGTTCTACCGTGGCTGTATTTCCGAAGCAATCAATATCTTCAACAACACTAACTGACTCGTCGATAGGCAAAGCGTCGCATGGGTATTGAATACACGTTTCTTCCATGTTAAATTGGCTCACGTTATTTCCATCGCCATTAATGAAGACTTGAGCCGACATGTCGAAGCACACTTCACCACAAGCAGTAATTTGTGCTACCAAAATTCGAAGATCTGGTCCTGCTATAACGTTGGGTTGGTCGTTCGTAGTGAAAACAACCCCATCATCGACAATTTGAGTACAGATGCTTGTTAACTGGTTTGATGAAGTTCCATCAGTAGGGTTGATCACCACTGTATGCGCCTGTAAAATAGAACCTGGATCACTTGAGTTTTCCATACCGATGGTCCAATAAGTGTCCAAGCATACATCTTCAAGACCAGGGATTAAACAGAGGTTAGCGTTTACTTGAGAACCAAGGACACCTGCAGATGGAGCATTAAAACAACCACAATCGCTATTCATGTATAAGTCATCTGGGTTTCCCGGATCAGTATCATCTAATAGTCCGTAAATTGCAGACAACCGATCGTTTTCATTCTCTACATTAACATACACCCTGTAAGTAGCATATTCATCAAGATTGGTTGAACCAATAGTTCCATAATAAACCTGCACTACTTCAATCGTAATGTCTGTTATCTGTGCTAAAGCGAAAGTCGAAATGCACATTGCAAATGCACAAAGCATTAACTTTTTCATCATCATAGTTTCTTTTTCAAGACTAGTAATTGGGTCTTGCGGCATTCAAAAATACCAAACCCTTTATAAAGTATCGCTTTTCGCAGCGAAAAGGTTGTTTGATTTAGATTTGAAATCGTCTGTGAAAATAGAATATTTGCATGACATTTATGCAAGATCAACCTACTCCCTTTGAAGCATCTTGGATTCTTTGGCAAGATGATGATTATCTAGCCGCCTGGAAGCCTAACCATTTGTTGGTTCACAAGACGCATTTGGATTTTTATACCAAAGACAGTTTGCGCGACCGTATTCAGCTAGAAACTGGAGAAGCATGGGAGCCTTGTCATCGATTAGACAAGCCCACCTCTGGTATTGTTTTGTTCGCCAAAGGAAAAGAAGTGCTTCATGATGTTCAAAAACAATTTATCGAAATGAGCATTAAAAAGCGTTACTTGGCCCTAATGAGGGGTTTTGTTCCCGAGTGTGTTGAAAATGAGCGACCACTAAGGGCAGAAAATGAGCTCGAAGAAAAAAGTGCTCATACCATTTTCGAACAATTGGCTTCAATTGAACTCCCATGGTCTGTTGGGAAATACCCTCATTCTCGATATAGCCTTGTGAATGTTTATCCTCAAACCGGTCGATATCATCAAATTCGTCAACATGCGGCTCAACTGAGGCATCCCATTATAGGAGATCATCGCCATGGTGACGTGAAGCACAATAGTTATTTCAAGACACATTTCACCCCAGGAGCATTATACTTACACGCATATCAACTTGAATTTAAACACCACAATGGAAGCACGAAAAGCATCTCAGCACCACTCCCTTACTTTTGGACCCCGTTTTTCGAAGGTGCCGGCTGGATTGATCGTTTTGACTTTAAGTTTAACCCTTCTGGCTTCTTGTCACCAGAATAGAACTTACGCTCCCCTGTCTTTTCAAGAAGCAAGAACTAGCCCTGCTCCTGACTATTCAGAATTAAGCTCTTGGGCTGCCCACCCATTGGTTAAAGATTTGAGCGACAGTCTGCCAAATGGTATTGAGCACCAAAATATTGAGCAAAGTGTTGATGTCTTTTTCATTCATCCTACAACCTTTTTAGAGAAGTCAGAACAATGGAATGCAGACTTAGAAGATCCTTCTATTAATTTATGGACTGACGAAGGTCCGATTAAACATCAAGCTTCCGTATTTAATGATGTCGCAATGGTTTATGCTCCTCGATATCGCCAAGCCCACCTCAAGAGTTACTTTACTTCTCCAGAAGATGCTCGCTTGGCTTTTGACCTCGCTTATGATGATGTTTCTAAGGCTTTTGAATATTTTTTGAGCATTCGAGAGCCCGATCGTCCGTTTATTCTTGCTTCTCATTCTCAAGGAACTACTCATGGAATCAGACTTATTCAAGATTATCTTGACGGAACACCGCTCAGCAAAAATATGCTTGCGGCATATTTGATTGGAATGACTGTTTTACCAGAAATGTTTGAGCATTGCAAAGCTTGTGAAGATTGGGAGGATAACTCTTGTTACATTACTTGGATGACTTACGACCGCGGTTATCACCCTAGTTTTTATAAAGATAAGATGAACGAGATTGTGGTATTCAACCCCATTCTTGGAAATATCAGCGATGCTGAAAACGATAAAATGCAGCATTTAGGAATCGTCAACAAATCATTTCAACTGAAATATCGAGGGAGCATTCTTGCACAGCAAAAAGATGGACTCCTTTGGATACGAAAGCCTCGGGTACCTTTTGGTTTTTTAATGAGTAAAAACAACTGGCATATAGCCGATTACAATTTGTTTTACGAAAACATAAGGAAAGGATTACAGATACAAGTAAATCACTTCTTTGTTCAAAAAAGAGATTAAAAAGATGTAAATTGTGCTCTTGTGACTTAACCAAAATTACACAAATGAAGCATACTCTATCTTTGATAGGTCTAATGATAGGCCTTTTCTGCGGTGTTGAAACTTACGCTCAAAACGCAATTGAACTTAACTTAAGCACCGACTGTTGGGGTGGCGAGGTGAGTTGGAATATAACAGACAATAACGGAACTCAAGTTGCCAGTTCAGCGGGAACCACTTATGGGAATTCTCAGACCTACCTTATACCTTTAGATCTTCCAAACGGATGTTATTCATTTAACATTTCAGATTCATACGGTGATGGAATGTTTGGTTCTCAA
>Ga0209652_1001363_pt1 | contig 19987 bp, 17 predicted proteins | sample SaaInl74LU_5_DNA_FD_184641 | JGI IMG/M metagenome (GOLD analysis project Ga0209652, IMG submission 184641) | Marine microbial communities from expanding oxygen minimum zones in the Saanich Inlet - ESP_74LU_5_DNA (SPAdes) (version 2) | ecosystem: Environmental > Aquatic > Marine > Intertidal zone... | reverse complement strand
TGCATCCTTCGGAGCAGGTACCTAACAATGAATCAACGCAATTCTCGCACTGAACCATTCTTCGGTGGCAGTTCTCATTCTTACAATTCGATACTAAATGTGTCTTGCTTCCGCAAGTATAACATGTGCCAAGTTGATCATCGGTGATTCTTCGCCCCATTCTCGAATCAAAGACATAGTTCACACCCTGACAACAGATTCAATTTGTGTTAGTGATCTCTGGACGAGTCCGACGAGCAAATGTTACATTGACAAGACATACCTTAAACATCGATTCTTCCGCTGGCGCCTGCTCGTTGAGTGTACGATCGTAGGAAATGATTCCACCTGCCAAACGACTAACATTGGTCATGCCCATTTCCTGTGTAAGGTACGCATTTACTTTGACACAACGAATCCCACCAGTGCAATACGTCATGACAGGAGCGTCCTTGGGTACATCTTTCAGCCTATCTTTCAGCACATCCCAGCTGTCGCGAAAATTCTCAGTATCTAGTGGCTCTGCTAACTCAAATTTACCGACTTGGGTCTCATAGTCATTCCGACAATCTAAAACAATGGGTAATGGTGCATTATCTACACCCTTCTCATTAGCTTCTCTAGCCTCTTTCAATTTTTGATGCCACTCCAACGGTGGCATATCATAACCGGCACTTTGCCAATCAAGTGGTGTTGCGAACCCATCTGCTACGATCTGACTTCGTACACGAATGTGTAGGTTCTTGAATGCAGGCTTTGCTTGAAATTCTTTCATATCAACAGGGATAGGATCAATATTGATGCCATTTTCCATATAGGTTCCCAATACATGGAATAATTCTCCACCGTCCTCTGGTTTCACCGTACAACACTGAAGAAAGTTCGTCAACACATTGGTAGGAACTGACATTTGAGCATTCACACCCTCTTTTGCGACATAGACTCTCCCAAGCGCACGGAAGGGGCGCCAAAGACGTTTCAATTGATCGGCAGTTGACTCAGGGTCACTAATCCCTCCATCGGGAGGGAATGCGTAGAATGATAACATGGTCATGGTAGGACTCGTCAAAGGATCAGGCATACCTACCAGGTATGGCGGCGGTGGAGGTGGAGGAGGCGCATCAGGATCCTTAGTTACATGAATAACAAGCGTTGGTCGTTTCATTGACGTAGACTCATTCTCTTCCTGATGCCTTTGATAGAATTGTTCTGCTTCCAAAAATGCATTTTGTACATCCTCGTCTGTTTCTAGACGCCACATTCCGAAAGATGAGTTATTGTCATTAGTATTCTCATCATCATCATCTCCTTCTTCCGACGTCAGGACATTTCCATCTTCATCAAGGATTGGTAGACTAGCCGATAGTATATATGTACTCTTCTTCAAACGACGGAAGAATTCATGGATAGTTTGTTTCAATGCTTTGAGCGACATGCACGCATACTCGTTATCATCGCTTGCATCATCATCACGTTGTTCTACCTCTCCTTCACCACCCTCATTTTGCATGGCAGAAAAGATAGATGGTCGTTCCACAAACATTCGTCCACGCTTCTCTCGTCCATTCATTCTCAATTCCAATCGTAACGTTCGACATGTCACAACTTTAACAGCAAACATGGGCGGAATAGAAGACGAATCATGACTACTACTACTGGAACTGTCATTTTGTTTCTCCTCCATGAACAAATTGCGTAGCTTCAAATTTCGTTCTCTATCTTTGTCCAAGGCCTTTTGACGAGCTTGTCGTTTTTGTCGATTGATTTCATTCCGCCGTGCGACTATTTGTTGATTGGCACTGGCGTGATAGGCAGCTCCAGATGATGATGATGATGTGTCGGCGGGTTTGTTGGATACATAGAGCGGTTGCTTTAGAAACGTAGGCGATAATTTGCATTGTTTGTGACGCTGATTGAGAACAAATGCTGAGATACTCCTATTATGAAGCCGTTTGTTTGTTATCTGGGCGAAAGTAGGTGCAAGAATTTTGCCCTGAATCGACCTCCTTGCCAACACTGGCATAACTGATGCCAAGAGGAACGACATCGTTAGTATCAAGATATGTTGTTTGTTGATTGACGACATGATAAGTCGTCGTCGGATCACCAATTCTTCTGCGTCGTCTGATCGCCGGCAATGAATTGCTGCTGTCAGGCGATGCTGCTGCTAGCTGCTCTCTCACTGCTGCCGACAGCTACTTATGCGCTATGATGCGGCTCGATGGAGGCTCGATGATATGATGGATGGATGAGAAGTGATGGTGCGAAAATTGTGGCGGGAAAGAACATCCTTCTTCTTGCCGAGCTTCCAACGCACATCTGAACACAACCAAGCAACAACACGTATTGTTCATTGTTCCTTGCATTTATCTTGCAACACGAAGTGCCAGCGACACGGAACATCCATCGACGAGGCTCATTAGCGCTTGTACCAATTCAAAATTTAAATTGCGGTGTTGCGTTGCATCACATACCATAACAAAACTTGCCGACATGTCCGCCGCCGATGAAGCCGTCGATCTCCCCCCACCCCTCCCCCCGGTTGTTTTGCCGCCACCCCCCATGATGGACGACGCTGCTGCTGCCGCTGAGTTTGTAGCAGCCGACGTTGCTGTCGCAGACACCAACGCAACTACTGCTGAACCGATTCTTCTGCAGGAGGCGTCAGATGGACTCATTAACTTCGAATGTATCATGACTGAACTTCAGAGTTGGCAGAGTGAGAATAACGGCAGTCTTGCAATCCCAAGTTCACATCCCGTAAGTTAGTGCTGTATAACATATCTTGCGTCAGACACATCTGATGTTCTACTTGCATATCTATGTTCTAACAACTCCGTCTTTCCAAATATATACCACACAGGCACTTATGCGTATCATAGACTCAATCACAGACACAACATTAGAGTCACTGGCCAACAAGCGATGGGAGGACCAACTTCTAGCACTCACATCCTACAAACAACGGTACGGAACTTGTGACGTCCCACTCAATCACCCCACCCTTGGAACATGGGCAGCCGAGCAGCGCAATCAATACCGTGCCTATGAACAACAGTTGCCTACTCCATTAACTGCTGAGCGGTATGAAAAATTGAAGAATATTGGCATTACCATCAATCGGTGGGAGAAGCGATTGGTGGAACTCAAGGCGTATCGAGCGGAACATGGCCACTGCGATGTCCCAATTGACCATCCGTCAGGACTGGGAATATGGGTCTCGACACAACGTGAACATGCCCACTGGAATAGAGACGAAATGCCCAAGGAACGGATTCAATCTCTCGATGCCGTTGGATTCAATTGGAATCGATGGGGGCATAGCCGCACCAAGAATCGTCAAGATGCTTGGGAGACGCAGTTTATCAAGCTTACCGAGTTTATTCAAGAACAGGGCCATAGTAATATCAGCCAGCATGACAAACAGAATGGAAAGCTTGGCAAGTGGGTGAAGAATCAGCGGTATGAATATCGAAAGTTTATGAATAAGGGATTGGGTCCATCAAGGTTAGGGAGGGATAGGATTGAGAAGTTGGAGAGTATTGGGTTTCAGTGGAGGTTGAGACCTGAGATTATTCCTTGGGAGACACGTTTTGAGGTAAGAGTATTTGAATTTGCCATATATTTGAGCAGTGGTGTTTCATGCAGTTCTTTTGTGATTCTCCTCACACACATTTCTCCCTTGATTTATCGCTTGTACTCATAACTGTTTCTCAGCATCTCAAAGAATACAAGAGTCAACACGGTGATTGTCGTATACCCTTGGACCACGCAGAGCTTGGCAAATGGGCCAAGTATCAACGTGATCAATTCTCTGCATTCCAAAAAGGGAGACCGAGCAAGATCACAAAGAAGAAATACGACCTACTGCAATCAATTGGTTTCGAGGAGTCAATTGACGAAAATGTCGATAATTTTGTAGGAGAAGCAACTGCATCCGCTATTATGAGTGAAGAACAGAAGAAGAAGCGTGCGGCGGCGGGTAAAACGGATGAATCACAATATGCAGGAGGGTTGGTAGCTCAGCCAAATCTATTTGTCAACCATGCAGGGCAACAGCAGTACGCGGAACATCACTTCTATCCGGGAGGTCAAGGTATTGGGGGTCAATCCTACGATGCTTACACGCAGCATCCTTCTTATCAACAAGGATTTGGTGGGTCTTCGTATTAGTTATGCCAGAGTGAATCTGTCTATCATGATTTGATCTAAGTAATTAATTTATCTCTACGCAAACGCTACAAAGTCCATCTTCCCGATCTTTCAATACAAGCACACTACAACATCATCGCAGTAACAATAGTCACAACGATAGGGGCGATGTATCTGACCGCAAAGAGAGCAGACTGCATGTTGGCAGAATTGGCGTCAAACTCCCTCTCAAGCTGAAGATCAATGACGAAAGGGGCCTGGTCACCGAACCTTTTCACTAAAGCACGGGTGGATCCAGCAGCAGCAGCAGTGGTTTCGACGATGGATTGCACAGTGATCTCAACAGCGAGGCGGCGCTCCAGCACGACCGCCACAAGACCAGACACTTTGGCAGAAGTATCCTCATCAAAACTGAAGAAGCCAGCAGGAAGTTTGGAAGTGACGTGCAAACGATTCTCTGCTTGGTTCTTCGTCTTGGAGGAAATAGTTTCGTCCAGGAGAACATCGTTTTGAACAATTACAAACTCGTTGTCACCTTGGGTCACGGATAAGGACGTGACATAGTCAACCTTCACTCCAGGGAACTCGGTATAGATGCAAATGTTCAAATTAGTGTTCAGTCCGACCTTGTCTGTGTTGCACACGACGGAGTCTGCTCCATCGCAGATGCATGCTTGAACGTAGCTACTGAGTTTCCCAGTGAACTCTTGTCCTTCCAGGGCCTTCTGCTCAAGTTGGAGGGGGTCGTTGGTATTATCAAAGCTATCCTCGAAATCAAACTTGATAAAAACGTTACGGGAATCCTCAACGATGGCAATTGAGTTAGCAGTGAACAACTGAACCTATAAGAAAAAGGACCAAATTGAGGATGTAAGGAATGAGGAAATTGTTATTACGAGTGCAATGAACAGTGGAGAGATGACATCTGTACCTTGGTGCAAAATGATAGCTTTCCCGAAAGGGGATCATAAAAGGTATTCTGCGATGGAAGCTGTGCCAAGTCCACGTTCACTAAGATCTCGAGGGTGTCATGGTTGTCATCTTTGGCAGTAATCGATGTTCCAATCTCAAAGATGGGTGCAGAGATGGCTTGAGTGCAGCTCGTATCAAAGAGTTCAACTGTGTAGGAGGAGCGGGCTGTACCGATCTCGTAATCCATCTTGATGTCATTCGTATTGCCGTTTTCGAAATCAGCTGTGGCAGTGAGAAAGTTGATATCCCAGTTGTTTTGACCAGATGCGTGAGACGCAAAAAGGACGGTACCCATGGCAAAGGACTTGAAGATAGAGGAGACCATCATGATTCTGTTGAGTAAATAAAGTAGAAGCAAAATTGATGTGTTAGACTGGGGATACAATAAGAATCTAATATTACTGGAAACGATACCGCATCAGAGGCTAGCACGCTAGATGAGACAGATATGTCTGCTCCTCAAGAGTGTGACGAAACAGCTGTCAACTCCAACAACTTTCCAAGCCCAAAGTGCACCCAGCAAGTCCAGCCGATGGCAGCAATAAAAATAACAAACTTGATGCAACCCAAGCCGGTGAAATACACACATCATACCGATACCGCGACGAAGATGAATGCGGGAGGCGGAGCTTGGAGAGCTACCCGCTCGGCAACAAGAGCTCTGTAATGAATAGTAAATACATAAGTAGTTGCACATTGCACATACCTTTGTTATCGTATTGACAAGTTGACTAGAGTATTACTACGGAAGGAAAGTTGTTCTCGGTTGATGAGGAAGAAATTTATGAGCATGCTACATGATAAAAAGCCAAGCAAAAAGCAAGGGAGGTATCGGTTTGTCAAATGGGAGTCCAGACATCAAATAAGTGGGATTCTGAGTAGGTGTATCGTAGGAGAATGCCTGGGCTGGGACATCAATCACTCATTGAGATGAATTGGATGAGGTATCGTTCCCATCAAAGACACATAAATCGTCAGTTCATGAAGCTACCGATAGCAACTTACTGCCTGTAATCATGATAGTAAAGAGAAATGATGTTCGTCGACCTCGTATCACTCGTGGAGGACTGAGAGTAAGCTTTTCTGATGTACCGGAGGAAGTTCGGGAGGTAATTGTCGCACAGTATCCGTCCAATTTTTTCTATACTGAATGCGATGTGATAAGGTAAGCGCTTGTGATCGTTTGATAAAGCTTCCTTAAGATGTAACAAATTACTCACCCCATTATTTGTCACCAACCACGTCAAAGGTTCCGCAGGGAACTGGAGGGATGCGCATCAACTTCAGTAAAAGAGACCTCGTCTTCAACCTTGATCCTTATTGCAGTCATTGTTTTTGGACTGTCAATGGCCGCAATGGCAGCTTGTTTGCCTTTACTGATGGTCATCACGTTGGCACATGTTTTTCGTTCTCATGACGATGCCGTCGACGCCAGCATCTCTATAGGAACTCAAGATTTGGACTCCCGTCAACACGCTACTGCCTTGAAGGAATCTTGAACACATTAAACAAATGATAAGACTATAATTGAATACTATGCACGCAAAAGCATTGATCTACCGAATCTCAATCCGATACCTTATTTTATGTAGTCAAAATATAGAAATAATTTGATCGCTTGTATAATGCAAAAACAAATCTCATTGAGCACAGCTAGCCAGCAGGCAATAGCGCTCAAGCATAATTCATCATGGTACCTATTCCTCATCTTCCGCGTCGTCTTCATCTGCAGTCTTCTCAGCAGCCTTCCTCTTCTTGCTCGCCTTGGCCTTGGAAGGTGCCAAGGACGTGACAGACCCGACAGCTTCTTCTTCGGTCATGAGGTTGGCAATGAAGTTGAGAGCATCATCCTTCTCTAGAAGATGCAATGATGAAACCTTGTTTTGGTGGCTAATACCAAAGTGGCGATTGGCCGCAGCAACAAGTTCAGGACGGAAGGTACTGCAAATGAATTGGGTGCTCTCCCTTGGGTTCTCTTCGTCATCAGATGGAGAGGCCTGGCGCTTGATCAAGGATGCGACGGAAGCACGATACGCAGAATCAAGAGCTTGATCCAACTCATCAAAAAGGTAGAACGGCGCAGGATCACAACGTTGAATTGCAAAAATGAGGGCCATGGCCACAAGAGCCTTCTGTCCTCCTGAAAGCTGAGACATCATGAAATTTTCTCCAACACGGCTGAAACGGACTTTGATACCCACACCGCGGTAAAGGCTCACATCAGGATTGTTGAGATCAATCTGCTTCTCATCATCACTTTCCGCATCAGTATCAGACCCGGCTTCATCTACTGCAGTCCTCATGATAAGCTCACCGGCTCCATTTGGGACAAGTTCTTTGAAGACATCTTTGAAATGAGCACTCACTCCCCTGAATGTGCGGTTGATCGCTTCATCCTTCTTCCTGTCAAGAGATTCAATCAACTCTTTCACTTTGAGCCCACCATCATCAAGCTCTTCCTTCCTCTTGATGAGAGAATCACGCTGCTCACTAAAATTCACAAATTGATCGTAAGCCTTCTTGTTGACGTGGGAGTACTTCTTCAACTTTTTGTTGATGTCTTCCAAGCTCTTCATAAGAGCTGGTATGGACTTCTTTGTGAAAGAAGTGAGCTCAGCAGCTGGCGGTAACGATCCGAGCTCTTGAATCTTCCTCATGTAATCTTCACGCCTCTGAATGCACATCGATCGCTGGAGGAAAGGGGGTAGACACGATTTCAATGACAAGAATGAGCAACAAACGATAAAAGAACGACGTTCAAGCAATATCACACTTAACTCACCTTGTTCAAAAGTTTCTCTTGATCCGCGTGAGCCTTCTCAAGCTTCTTTTGGTAAGAAGAGTCCTCAGTTTTGAGCTTCTCAAGCTCATTCTTAATTGCCACAATTTCGGCACGAAGTTTCTCGTCGGTAGTTTTCACTTCACTCAGCTGCTTGTCAACGTCATCGGTGGTTTGAGCAGCTTCCTCCAACTCTCTTTTCTTTTGAGCTAAATCTTCCTTCATTTGAGCTTGCGATACATTGGCGTTGCTAGCACCGGGACGGGAGCGGGAAGAAGATTCGGTAAGCTCAGTGCGACGCATGATGAGGTTGTCTTCTAAAAGACTCTGCAACTTTTGCCTCTTCACGGTGGCATCTTCCAACACTTGAGTGTGCTGATCAATCTCACTATCAAGTCGAGTTTGAGTAGCTTTCAACTGGTCTAAAAGTGCCTGCTCGTCATCAGACAGCGTCGACGTTAGCTCAGTGCCCATTTCCTCCTGCAAACGAGCAATTTGTCCGTCAAAACTAGTGACCTGAGTTTCAGTATTTGGGACATCATCCTCAATCTGCTTCACTTGTTTGTTATGCCGTTCAATCGCTTTCTCAAGCTTGCCGACCTCATCCTCAGTGCGGCTCATCATATGATCGAGGTTAGCGTGTTTCGCTTCCAAGCGTTGCACCTCACCCATGATGTTGGAAACTTGCTGGTCCACGGCAGTCGACTTTTCCTTCATCTCCTTATGCTCCTTCTCTAACTCTTTCAAGCCTTCTTCCGCTGTCTTGAGAGCGTAGTGGGCCCGGAGCTTACTCTTTTCTTGGTCAACAAAACCACCCGTGAGGGCACCCTTCCGGCTGCACAAGTCACCATCAAGAGTAATCGCATCAAGGTGGCTCCTTGTGCTCCAAGTTGCTGCCACGTCCACGGAACGAGCAAGAAGCTTACGGGCAAAGACATGCTCCATTGCACGGCGTACAACTGGATCAAACGTGATGCACTGCTCCATGAGAGGAGCAACGTCTGTGCTCTCGGGATAGCGAACACTGTCAACTTTCAGCTGGTTGAGGGGAAGGAAGGTGACTCGACCGAGCTTTTCTTTCTCCAAGCGTTTCATGATTCTTGCCGCAGTATCATCTGTATCTACAATGATGTGGAACAGAGAATTCTGCGCAGCAACCTCCACGGCAGTCTGGTACTTTTGATCAGTAAGGTCGAAATTCTCAACCACCAATCCGAAATATTGCACCCCCACTGTGAGTTTCTCGGCAACAACAATGTGTTTCAAAGCATCAAGACCCGTGGCAGTTGCAAAGGGCATCGATCTCTTCATATCGTGAAGAGCTCTACGAGAAGCCTCTTTTGCCTCAGTGACTTTATCGGAGAGTTCACTAATAGAACGCCACTGCTCTTTCCTCGAGTCAGCCATTTCATTACGAAGACGCTTCTTCTCATCCACACTTCGCTTCAATTCATCCAACATTTTTGCCTTCTGCTGAAGATCTTTGCGTTTCTTCTCAACATCCTTGGCCTCACTTGCCACAGACTTGCGCAGACCAGACAGCTTGTCACGCTGACCGTTCAACAACTCCTCCTTCTCGGCCTTCGCAGCTTGGAGCTCCTTGACCTGAGTTTGTAGGTGCGCATCACGATCCTTCTTGGTACGGAATTGCTTACCACGGCCCTGCTTTGCGTATAGGCCCTCCATTTGTTTCCTAGCTTCATCACGCTCATTGGTCATTCGGACCATCGTTCCCTTGGCCTCTTCGTAGGCAGGCTGGACAGTATCGCCAAGCTCTCTTTCCACCTTGGCTATTTCTTCGTTCAACTTCTTCAATTCACGCTTGTTGGCAGCGACAAGTTCAGTTCCCTGCTGCAACTGTTCTTCGAGCTCCTTGCATTCCAATGTCAACTTGGTCTTGTGCGTCATGGCCGTGGTCTTATCCTTCTCAAGACCCTTGAGATAGACCTGATTTCTCTTGAGGGCATTCGTCTTGGTCTTTTGATCGGCCTGGACAGCCATGATTTGTTCATGCATATTCCTAACTTCTTCATCAAGTTGACTGAGTTTATCAACCTCATCATTACGGGAATGCTCAATCTCATCCAATGCCTCACGAGCCTTACGAAGCTCCTTATCATACAGAGTGTACTCGACGGCCCTACGACTCTTATCCAACTTTTGATACTTAGTCAACTCCTCCTTCTCCCCCCGTAAGTCCTCCAGCTTGGTCTCCATATATTCCAATGTCTCATCGATCTTTTCAATGGAGGCAGCATTCTCCTCCATCTTGGCCAAGGACTCCTCCTTCTTCTCATCGTAGACAGTCGTACCCGCCACCTCCTTCAAGAGCTGCAACCTCTCCCCATCACTCATCGTACAGAGAGCATTGACTTTACCCTGCTGCACAATAAAGTACGGGTTACTCTTACTAAATCCTGCCCCCTCGAGCAAACTCATAATTTCATTCTTGGTGGCACGCTTCCGTTGTAAGAAGAATTCATCCTTCTTGTGTCCAATGGTACGTCGGAGGACGACCTCGTCGGAGTTTTCCATGGAGAAGCGATTGTCGGAGTTGTCAAAGACGATTTCGACAAAGGCATTGACGGCTGCGGAGCCGGATCCTTCGTGGAGGAGGGCTTGGCGTTCTTCCTGTGGTATATAATGTTGTGTGTAGGGGAGGTATCGCACAGGCAGAATACATGTTAGCATATGTAATGCATAATTGATAGGTAGATACAGATAGTAGAGGCCTCGGCGTGACAACCATTGCACGCCGTCTAAATATATTTTCATCATCGAAGAACAAAGGCAATTGCGTTGCCCACTATGGAAAAGCATTGCGCTCCTCATCCAGATGTTACATGACACGTCTCAAAAATACAAAGATGATCCCCAAAGCAAATAGTCAAATAAATCAAAGGCAAAGACCACCTCTCCACCAAACTCTCCACCTGTCCATCAAAGTCTCTACAGTCCCCATCAAAACAAGAATATAGATAAAACTCACCGTCCTCAAACTCCAAAACTTGGGACACCCCAACACAAATTGCACCGCATCAAACAAGTTACTTTTTCCACTGCCATTCCTCCCAACGACGCAATTCATTTCTGGTGAGAAGGGGTGGATTTCAGGTTGCTGTTTGAAGGAGCGGAAGTTGGAGAGGGTTACTGATTTGATGTGCATTTTGACGGTATGGTGTTATGTTGTTGTTGTGGATGTGTGTATTATGTTGGTGAGTGCGGAATGAGCACGATTTTATCGGTATGCCGATGGTACGCCGATGATGATATGGCAAAGATGATGCGCTGGACTCTGATTGTTAGACCTTGAGCAATGGCAGTGGTTCTATGGACGATGCTTTATACCGGGAATGCAAGGATAGTGTGCAACTACGGTGCAATCTTCATGGTGTCGATGGTTCTTTTTTTCGGGAGCTTGTTTCGCGGTCATTTTTTACGAGTACTAATACACCTATCTACGCGTATGGTCGATGTACATATTGATACTCTTGCCCGGTGCAAAGCGCCAAGCTTTTGCAAGCAAGAAGCAGGGGGGCCAGATGAAAAATCCTTTTCTACGCACAGCCAAAGCAAACCTGACGGGCATATCCGCGTGATTAGGGGTTGGGGTTAGGAATATCATGGAAAGTGTTAGTCTCCAGGCTAAAGCATTAATGGGATGAATAGGATATGACGAGTTATTTCTCTTATTGTACACTATCTACTATTACTGCTGATGAAATTCCCAGCAAGATTACGCTGCGTCAGGCCAAGCTACCTTGATCATTTGAACCAACAACTTCCTGTAATATCCGCTCGTCTCCGAGACGACACGATCCTCGACTGTCTTGCTGGAGATATTGACATGTTCCACCATGACTCGAGGAAGAATATGCTGATACCTCAAGATGGCACAACTAAGTCCCAACTCGTCGGTACCAATCCCAGCGCAAGTGCTCTTGATATGCTCCGCACCTGTCTTGTATGGGTTCAACTTCATGTTCAAGTGAAAGATAGCAGCTTTCTTGCCTTTACCGCTCAACTCTTTCTCCAACGCTCGTTCAAGGTTGTGATTACGTTTGGCAACATATGCATCGTCGATCATTTGAAGATATTTCGGAGGAGCCTTACAAATAATGTCAAAAAGGGCAGCCTCATCCGTGCCCCACTTCCCTTCACCCGCAGCGTAAAATTCATCAGCATCTTCCACTGCTTTCGATTCATTATGATACGTAGGATCGTAGGTTTCCTCCATACCCTGGAGACATGCCAGGTGAAGCTTTTCCAGCACTCCACTCAATTCTGAAGCCACCAAGATGGAGAGATCTTTGTTGTATTTTTTGAAATACACCTTCTTCAATAACTCTATCTCTTCATTGCTTCTGCCGCAAATCACTGACCATAAAAGCTTTTCGTTTGTACCCATCCCTTTGGTTGCCATGTTGACAATTTTCGCTTCTGCATCTGGGATGGGCAACGCTAGTAGCTTGATTAGAACTCCAAAGTTGCCACTGGTTTCTTTGTTCATCAAATCCTTTAAATCTTGATTATACGTCTCCTTGTAACGGTATGCAATCAAGTAACGCTCATGAATGTCTTTCGACCCCAATGTTTGGATTAATGCATCTTCGTCGGTACCGAATCCTTTGGTAGCATTTCGTATCGTCTCCACGTAGGTGTCAATCTCTGGATAATATTCAGGATCACCCAGCAAAGATTTGTGCACTGAATCTGGGTACAAGTTGATTGATTGGATGCTCATGATTGTTGTTGTGTGTAGTTGTTGTTGAAGTTGTTGAAGTTTAATTTTTATGATATGTGTGCTAGGCCAACGTTGCTCCTGCACGACAAGTCTATGCTACCAAGATCAGAGGTGGCAGCACAAGAAGTATCTCGCATTGATTGCTGTCGTGCACTTCATGCCACATCGCATGCGTTGTGCTTGCTACTTGCGTCTTGCGTCGGTGGTCTTGCTTTGGGATATTCTCATTTAGGTGGGTCTCCCCATTCTCAAAGTCTCAAACAGGTAGGAGTACCATTTTGTCATCCGTGTTTTCGGCCGGCATTCTCTTTTGTACCAATTCCCAACGTAGACTTTCTACTCATCATCCGACTTTCGTCCCTTCAAAAGACGTGTTGGCAAGACCACCTCGACTCCACGACAGAGTTTGAAACTCCACTCTTGCGCTAATTGTGGCACGTGACGTGACGGATGTGATTAGGCCTCTCTTACAGCGATAGAAAATGATGAGTCATCTAACTACTATAGTAGGTCAACCATCGCTAAATATTTGCTCCAAGGCCTTTCCCACTCCTCCAAAACTCCATCCCGTCACGGCACTAGAGAACCCTTTCCCAAGGCAAACCTCCCCAATGCGATGCGGCCACAGCTTTCCTCGCTCATAAGTCCGCCATCTATCTATTGCCAAATAAAACACACAACCATGACGAGCCCCAACTTAAAATTACGGTATCAAGCCGCAGCAGGCAACCCCCAAGACATCGAATGGGGCGGTGGCTCCTCCGATTCCCTCGATGAACGAATAATAGACGGCGAGAAAAATAAAGAAACGGCACCCTCCTCCTCCTCACCCAACCGGTTCCTCTCCGACCTTAGCCCGTTTAGTCGCCGCATTGTTCGGTTTGTTACCCGTCCTGCGGCGGCGTTATCGAATAATACTAATGGAGGGGCGTCGTCATTACCGGATCATTTTGTAGCAGAGTGTATTACGGTAACACTGATGCGCATCCTCCCCGCAGTAGCTGTGTTGGTAGGAACCCCGCTGCTAATATGGGACTCTTACCCTCAAAATTGGGGGGTGTTTCACCTATGGCCGTTAATCCGACACTTTGACATGGTGTGGAGTGCACTACTCCACTTTTCCATCTGGCCAATTGTCGTATTTACCATTGCCGTGGTGGCGGTGTTGCCCCGTGGTGGGCTGTCGAAGAGCTTTGCCATGCCGACCACGTTTCGTTCCTCTTCTTCTTCTGGTGGTGCAGCACGTCTTGCCAAGATGGAGGCGGTTGTGAGATCGTTAATGGTGAATATATCACAGTCGAATTGGAAAATGTCATTGACTTTATCAATTGCAGTTGTTACTGCGATTGTTACCGTCATGACGCTTCAGATGGGTATGCCTTCGGCGCTTTGGAACCCTTTTATTTGGGGGTGGTATCAGGTTTATCTGCCTGGAAATGCCATTGGTGCAGTTCAGGGAGCGTGCTTGGATGTGGATAGTAGTCACAGCAGCCGCAGTCAGCCGTTGTGTCTGTCGGAAAGTCAATGGGATGAACTTAGCAGTGGACAATTGTCGTCATTGAAACGTGACGATGTTCAGACGGTGCAACGTGGATTGGACTACCTTAGGAATCAATCGGGTGGTCTTATTGTCAATGCTCTCGCACGTAATGTTGCCGATAGCATCCCAGCACTAAAACAGAATATGGATGCTCTTGCCCCCTTCTTCAAAGACCCTCATAACAAATTGTCTCTGGTGGTCTTTGAGAATGATTCAGATGATGGGACACGTCATCATTTCAAACAGTGGGCGAAACAAGAGTCTCCCTATTCTGTCGATATTATGGGATGTGGACCGACCAATCCCGATTGCAAACTTGGAGAAAAGGATCGGTATGATAACATGAACTTGTTTAAGAATCCTACTGCGTCGGGTGTTGGAAAATTGGGTGAATTCCGTCAGATTATCCTAGACTATATTTTGAAGAAGGAGGAGTACAACGATTTCAGCCATATGATTGTGTTAGATGTTGATCTTGGCGTTTCTGTATCACCACTTGGATTATTACATACGCTAGGTTTGGAGAATAATATTGCACAAGAGTATGTGGTTGCCAGCTCCTCTTCTCAAGTATGGCCTGGGTCAATGGGAACCATCATCCCACCGTACGACCTGTCGGCGTTCCGACCAAAGCCTACCGAGATGAACCAAAAAGTTCGTGGATTGCACAAATCGTTCTGTCATCTCATGCCTGCTGGGGATCGATGGCGTAACATGTGTGAGGCGGTGAGTCCCATGCAACTTTTTATGATCTCGCAGTCGGCGGATGCTACTGTCAATCACGAAAAGGCGCACGAGGTTGGATCAGCCTTCAATGGGATAACATTGTACCCAATATCATTGATCCGAAATAGAGGCAATGCAGCCCAATATGATTCAGGTGATGATAATCAGCGATGTGAACACGTTGGATTCCACTTCTCGTTGAGGGAATCCATGTTTGTCAATCCGAAATGGAGCATGAATCTGAAACCCAGTAGTCCTGGTGGACCTACTGGATATCGTGCCGTCACGACATTGTCCTACGCTATCATTGGACGACCCAACGTTATGTTTGCAGTTGTGGTGATCAATCTATTGTGCTGCTTAGCGTTTATATGTCCTCTGTGGATGGTCATAATTTCCATCAAGAGTTTATTGGTGTTGATGACTGCTAAGAAGCAAGAGAGAGTGAGAGAAAGGGGCGAATCATTTGAATGTTCAGTGATTGATGCTAGAGAAATGTGAAGAGTGTGGAATAAGTAGTGACATGGATGGAATGTGTGTTATATGTCTAGAGAGATTGTGTCTAACTTAAAGAACGTTATATATCATCATTGAACTATTCTTTCTTTCTTTCTCAAGCTTGTGAAAGGTCACCCATCTTAGTCTTGAGAGAATCATCTTTGCATCTTGAGATGAAGTCCATCATTCTTTCAACGTACAACTTCAACGCACACGAGTAGAAATTGAGTGTATCCAAATCAACTAAGCCGTCCTTCTTCTCAACCAACTGTTGCAAGTTTTCTGTAAAGGCCGTCAGTGTTGCTTGATGAGCCTCAAAGATGTCTTTTCTTGTAGAAGAGGCTTCATCAGTCGCTTCATCTTTCTGCCACGACCACGCAATGATAAACGAATTCTTCAAAAAGTTGCGACTTGTAATGAGACACTCAAAGACTTTTCCCATTGCACGAATGTCATTGTCGGCGCCACAGTCAGCATCTGCCATTTGCTTCAAGAAAGAGTCCAACCCCTTCTTTGCATACACCTCTCCTTCTGCAGATGCCTCGTACCGCGCCAGGAAGAACTCATCTCGGTCCTTTGCATTAAAGGTATCTCTTGGATCAAATTTGTTACATGCATGTCTTTCGAGCTCTTCGTAGCCGCTGATAGGGCTTAGACAAAGCCAACAGAAATGCGAGTTGCACTCTCTGCAAGTCATGTGGTTACAACCTTGATCCTTTTCGATGGGAATTTTGCAATGAGGGCAACGTTTAGAAAATTTCATGACACAGTACTCTGACGTATTGAAGAGCGGAAGGAACTCCTCTAAGTCATGGCAAGTCGCTGGGATATGAGGCTTCCCACCACAGCAGAAGCAAAAGCTTGTGTCGCACTTCGTACAATGCGCATCGCCTGATTGGATGTTTTCTGAAAATGCTACCATTGTGCAATCACTCCCTGGACAGAATTTGTAATGGCTACTCTGCGTTATAAATTGCCGGAAATGGTGCTCCTTCCATACTTTGAGCATCGTCGGCAATAGTTCTTTTACGTCAGCCTCGACGGCGACCTCGCTGCACCCATGATGCGGACAATTCAGCAGCTCTCGGCCTTCTACCTTCACTCTCAAATAGGTACTGAAGCAATCCGAGCAGAATGCATGTTTGCAAGGAAGAGAATGAATATCGTCTTTTGACAGCATGTCATCATAACATATCTTGCATGGTTCAACCTTCAAAACTGAAAAAGTATCATCATAACTAGAGTCGTCTGAACAAAGAAGCGATCGGCATCTGTGCCTAACACCACAAGACTCAAGAGTTTTTTCCAAGTCCACAGACTTCTTGATAGCTTCTAATGCTCGATCAAACGAGTAATGGTTACTCTGCATTATGACGGCTGCCCCATCCCACGATATTTGCAGGTTCTGGGCTAAAGCTTGAATTTCATTAGTGAGCTTTGTTTGCACTATCTCCATATCTAGCTCGTTTTCGCTATCAAAAAACATCGCGCCACTGCTTGCATCCTCTTTTGCAGCTTCCCCAGCCTTGATTGAACGAACGAGCTTTTTCGCTTGCGTTGATATAAATTTGTCACTATCTGTTGCGAGGCGAGTACAAAGTACTCGAGTTGCATGTTTGTCCAGAACTTGCATGACCCCTGTGCACCACTTAACTGCCAATCTCCGCGAAGTTGAGGACGAGGTTGAAGCAGTAAGCAGTAATGGCAACAATGGGGTAGCAAATTGAACAAGACGGTCTTCCACAAGGTAAGCTCCCTCCATTTCTGATCGGTACCTTGCCACGAACGGCTCGTATATGCCTAGCAACTCCTCCAGTGCTACTGCAATGTGTGATGAGAGTTCTCCATCTATCGCCAGGCACTTGAACAGAAGTTCTGGTACATCAAGGAATCTGTCTCTTTCAGTTGAATATCTTGACATTATTCGCATGATATCAACACAACACTTTCTTATTTCCAGAGGCGGCACAAGCGTGTCTTGACGAGATCGAGCTACCCTCCGTTCTCTCGCAAGTCTACCCCGATGGCGATAAGCAACTGGCGCCGCTCCTTCCGGTTGATCTTCCTCCCCTATGCCAAGTCCTTGAGCAATTTCTGCGCTCAGTAAAGGAAGAACATCCGATTTCAATATCTCAAAGGCATTTTCGTGAATCTTTTTGCACGTGTCATCTACAAAACCACTGTTTGTCTCAAACTCCAAGTCAGAAGATACGAGTGATTCCCTGGCAATACATGCATTGAGCCACTCCCCGAGAACAATCAATAATTTTGAAGCACAGATAGTTCCATCACCCCAACCAATTCGCATTCTCTTGTTTCGTCTCATTGCATCATTAGCTTCATTGAGCCGGAGAACCAATTGCGTTGTGTGTAGAGCCAAACTGATCAACTTAGCCTTGTCTTCACCCAAAGGACGAGACGGGTGTATCGATGCCTTACTAATTTGTAACTGCTCCTTCACAAAGCAAAGAACTGCATGGGTCTTAGTTGCAGAAAGAGGTGATCTGGAATTATTGGCAGCGTTGCTTGAAATCATCGCGCTGCTACTAGTGCCGACACTCGCATTACTCCAGTGCTCTTCGTGCGTTCTGATTGCACTGCACGCTTCTTCGTCGCCCAGAGCAAGACAAAGTAGCATTGATGCTGCACACACTATTGCAGAATCATCTTCAATTGGCAGTGACCGTGGCGATTGAGATCTTCTACCCTTTGCACTTTTCTTTATTGGAGCGGATGTCACCTTCTTATCCTCACCAGTTATATAGGCCTGAAGAGATGCGTTAGCAAAGTTTGCAATCCGCAATGCGTGCTTATCCTTTGATTGCCCTCGGCCAGATGCAGCAAGCACAAGCAGCACAATTGCTTGAGCAGTTCCATTGCAATCTTCATTGGCAAGTACATTCATCTCCATCTCCCCCCTCCAACCAAGCACTCCTCCTCCCTTCACTGCACCCGTGGCAACTTTCAACACTGCAAGCTTTAGCTCGTTCCAACGAGACAGTGGAATTGGTGCCAAGTCTATGATTTCATATTGTGATGTCCTTGTAGAAGTTAGTGCTTGCATTCTGTCAATACCGCGAGGGGACAAACCGCAAGTGGCCCCATTTGGTTGAAATAGAATCAGATCTAGGAATAGATTGTATGTAGCAGACCCAGCAAGATGTGCGATTGTTGCTACTGTTTTGGTGTAGCGCTGCGTATATCCCTTTTCATTGATTCGACTATATCCATCTCCATCTGATGGTGGTAGATCAAGTCCCAAGGGGTGCATTCCCATCAAAAGGGAGATTGAATCTAACACTAACCATCCAGCGACATCAAAAATACTTTGATTGTTATCTCTCATTTGATCACTCGACGAAGCACCGTCCATGCGTTCTATAGTTGCAATTGATGCCTTCAAAACGTTGATCAAAATATCAAAATTATCGGACTGTTCCTCTTCATTTCGCAGACACAATTGATCACTTGATCTGCTCAAACACAGCTTGAGAATCTTTAAAGCAAGTGTTAAGCCAAGAGTGATGAAACTTATATCCTCTGACGATGGCGCATTAGCCATCTCGGCAACAAATGCAGCCATTGATTCCACAATCGGCAACAAATTGGTATTGTTGAGTATCTCAATCCGATCAATAGCATGATTTATTACTCCAAAATACTCTTGATGGATTTTTGTTCTTAGCTGTTGAGTGCCGCCGCTGTTTCCACCGCCACTGTTTCTGATAATATCATCACGGTTGGAGTCCATCTTTCGCAAGAGACGAGGCAAAAGGAGCGATAAAACGCGAGGCAACGATGCGTCTGCAGAAGTTGCCAACCTCGCCCGAACGCGTCGGGATGCTTCCAGTTCTTGGATGAGCGCATCATCATCTTGCGCATTATCATTGCCGTCTTCCATGGGCCCGTCAGCGGCAGCCCCCCTGGAATTGTTGCTTAAAGAAGACATTTGAGCTGTCCGAGCTGATATGTCCCACCTCGCAATCAGAGATGCCAAACATATTACCACAGCATCGTCACTACTTATTCAATATAGCCAATAGCAAGAGCGCAAGCAGCTGTAGCTTTCTGATTTCTGATTTCTGACTTCTCTGGTCTCTGGTCTTGAGTCGTGACCTCATAGAGCGCTGTTTCCCCCAAACCCTGTTTGCCCCCCTTCTGTCCCCCCGCGTTGCCGTGACGTACTTTTCCCATGTCGTGACGACAAACTTCCTCTTCTCTGCGGTTTGGAGACATCGTTCAGCATTGGCTTGCAGAGGCAGAAGGAGGGTCAGGGCAGTGGTCGATGATAAGGTCGGCGCCGCAAATGGCGAAATGAGAAGGAGGGAGGTTCGAGTCCCCAAGGGTGTGGTTGGGCTGGTACTCGTGTCGAATGGCCGGAACCCAGCGTAGATAGTAAGCCTGCCTGACCATGTACTGCGATTGAAATTGCTTTGAGTAGCATTCTGATTAGCGTCTAGGGCATTGTTGTATCTAAATGAGAAAAAGATTTAAAGGTGTTTGTGTGGTTCTTTTTAAGAGCTAGCAGACATTATCTTACTTCTTGCTTGACAATCCAGCTCAAAATATTTGAGTACTAACAGACCTCTACATACTT
>Ga0209652_1001361_pt1 | contig 20001 bp, 17 predicted proteins | sample SaaInl74LU_5_DNA_FD_184641 | JGI IMG/M metagenome (GOLD analysis project Ga0209652, IMG submission 184641) | Marine microbial communities from expanding oxygen minimum zones in the Saanich Inlet - ESP_74LU_5_DNA (SPAdes) (version 2) | ecosystem: Environmental > Aquatic > Marine > Intertidal zone... | reverse complement strand
GCCAGGCTTCTAAAAACGAAAACCCCAGCCGATTGGCTGGGGTTTTTTATTGCTCGGCGTTTAGGCCTTACGGTCGGGTCGTAGTAGGGGCAGCATGTTTTAGGTGCTGCATCATTCAGACGTCTCACACATAGTGCTATTTCGTTATTGGGTGCTATTGGGCGTTATTGGGGCTGATATAGTCAGACCAACTGTGCAGTCTTACCCGCCAATTACCCTTCGAGTCTTGTGTCACAACATCAATATAATGTGCAGACGTTGTCGCGGCCTGGATGGCTCCCGGAGCCAGTTCGCCCGCACTTTCATCGGTTACATTCCGAGTGATGGTGTAATCATATTCGACAATCGCGGTCTTCCCTAGGACGCTTATTTTGGGTGGCGTGTCTATCTGGATTTCATAGCTGGCAGTAGCGAATACAGGAATAAGAAACGCGGCGTAATTTGATCTTCCGTCAATACCCGACACGCCGGGAGGTCGTAGGCTGATGTCGTCATGCAGAACGTTCACGTAGTCCTCTATGCTGCCGGTCTCAACGGCATTACGCCAAGAAGCGTACAACTGTTCGATTGAGGAATGGTGCCCGCCGTGCTCGTGTGCATGCGTTGCCGTGGTGCTCAAAATCAGCGTAAATAACGCGATTAAGACTGCTTGTGTTGACGCTCGCATATACTGTCTCCAATTGTATGATGAGTGTTTTTTTTGCAGACGTAAGCTTAACTCAGCTTCCCATTTATACGTAATCCTTTGATAAGCCTTACGCGGTCCTGTGATAAGCCTTACGCGGTCCTGTGATAAGCCTTGCGCGGTCCTGTGATAAGCCTTACGAGGTCCTCTGATTGGTATGCGTCGTATCAAGGCCGTTAATCAGAGGACCCGATTCAAAATTTGAGTGGCCCGCCGATCCAGTGTGCGGGACCAACGCCCGAATGACGCGTGCAGCGCTCAGAAGGCCTCTTGCATCTAGCAACCTAAAAGGCAATATGGTGTACTCTCAACGTTATTCGCGGCCATCTACGTTCGAGTGACATCGACGAAAAAATCCTATCGAAGTAGTGGGTTTGTTTGGCCTCACAACCGTTCGAACGAGCTTACATCAGCGTTTATCCGCAAAGATCGTGAGCGCTCGTGTCTACAATCCTGTCATGCCGTGTTTAGGGCCGCCTACTATGTTTAAGAGTTTGTTTACGAATCACCGCTTCTTGCCTCGTCTCGCCTTATCAATGGGAATAATAGCTGGAGTCAGCACACAGAGTTACGCTCAAGAATCTGCGTCAGTGACTTGGCCTGATGCCGAATACCAGAAAGAAATACCTACCGTCAGCGACGTGTTGGGCTACTCACCTGGTGGACGGATTAGTTGGAGTCACAGTGCTCGCGCTTACTTTGACGCGCTGCAGTTAGCGAGGCCTGATCAGGTAGTGGTGGAAGGTTTTGGGCGATCCTGGGAAGGTCGCGAATTGTTTTATGTCGCGCTGGGTTCAGCAGAGAACATCGCGCGTATCGACAGCATTAAGGAGGGCATGCAGGCACTGCTAGACCCTAGCACCGAGAGCCAGGAGGTCGATGCGCTTATCGCTTCAATGCCAGCGGTTACTTGGTTAGCTTATGGCGTGCACGGCAATGAGATTTCATCGACCGATGCCGCCATGATGACTGCGTATCATTTACTGGCAGCGGAAGATGACGCGACGGTCAGTTCAATAAAGGATAATACTGTTGTGGTCTTGGTGCCGATTCAAAATCCGGACGGCCGTGATCGTTTCGTGCAGTTCTATGAGTCTACCTTAGGTCTTGAAGCGAGCAGTGATCGCTTATCAGCTGAGCACAATGAACCCTGGCCCGGGGGCCGCACTAATCACTACTTGTTTGACCTTAACCGTGACTGGTTTATTCGAACGCAGCCAGAAATTAGTAGTCATGGTGATCTTTTACGCCAGTGGCTGCCTGTGGCGTTTGTCGATTTGCATGAGATGGGCTCCGACGCGACTTACTATTTTGCACCAGAAGCAGTTCCTTATAATCCCCATTTGGCGGGTGATCAGCGTGCCAGTCTCGAGCGGTTTGGTCGCAATAACGCCAAGATATTTGATCAATTTGGAATCGATTACTTTACTCGCGAGGTGTATGACGCATTTTATCCCGGATACGGGGCAAGTTGGCCGTCGTACTTTGGCAGTGTTGCTATGACTTATGAACAGGCTTCCACTCGCGGGCTCGTTGTTAGGCAGTATGACGGCGTTGAAGTGCCGTACGAACAAACCGTTCGGAATCATTTTTTAACATCGATAACGACTGCAGCAACCGTTGCCCGCGACCGTGAGCAGTTACTCCGCGAGTTTCGAGACTATCAATTGAGCGCTATCGAGGAAGGGCGCTCAGAGGCCGTGAAGGCATTCGTAATACCTAAGCAGCGAGACCAAGACGCGGTGCAGCGTGTTGCGCATTTGTTACAGCAGCAAGGTGTTCGTATCGAAGAGGCCCAGGAGGAGTTTAAGGCGTGTAACAAGCGCTTGCCGAGCGGCTCCTTAATCATCAATTTGGACCAGCCGGCGAAGCGTTTGGTGAGGACGTTGCTGGATCAACAGGTCTCGATGGATCCCGGTTTCGTCGCAGAGCAGGAGCGTCGTCGAGCTAAAAATCTAGCGGACGAATTCTACGATGTGACTGCATGGTCTATGCCGCTACTTTTCAATATTGAGGTTCTTGAGTGCGATCGACAGATTAGCGTTGCGTCCGCGCCCTTTGCCCCTCCAATCTCCGCCGAATCATTGCCTGTGGCATCTGTCGCATACCTTGTTCCGTGGGGGGAGCGCGACGCAGTGCAGCTTCTTGCCAAGGCGCTCCGCGATAACTTGGCGGTCAAAAGCAGTGACAGGGCATTCACTTGGTCGGGTACAGACTATCCTGCGGGTACGCTCATTGTTGATGTGGCCGACAATCCCGCAGATTTGAATCAGCGGCTGACAAGCTACATAGCCGAGACGGGTGCTGATGTCGTCGCGGTCAACGACAGCTGGGTAACCGCTGGCCCTAATTTTGGCAGCGGACATATTGTCCGAATGAATACCCCGCGTATTGCTATGCTTTGGGATACGCCAACGAGTTCCTATTCAGCGGGTAACTTTCGGTTTGTTGTAGAACGCCAATTCGGATTCCCTGTTACGGCTATTCGCACCCAGCAGCTGGCTCGCGCTGACTTGAGTCGATATCAAGTGTTGGTTCTGCCCGACCTCCGAAGCGGTGCATTTATCGAGATGATGGGTGCGCAGGCGCTGGCGAATTTGAGTCAGTGGGTGGAGCGCGGTGGCGTGCTGATTGCCTTGGGCGAGGCTACCCGTGTACTTACTGATGAAGGAATGGGGGTTTTAGCGGCCCGGCGTGAATACTCGCTACCTGTAACCGCCGATGAAGAGACTGGCGAGAGCCCCAAGGACTCTGATGATAAGGACTCTGGGAGAGTGGCGGGTAAAGCACTCGATGCCGATGGTTATGAGGCAGCAATTGCCGCTGAAGAAGTAGACCCGCCAAGCATTGGTGGCGCGTTCTTGCGTACCACTGTGGACTCCGATCACTGGCTGGCGGCGGGCGTAGCTCAAGAACTGCCATTACTTGCGCGCCGCGCCGAAATTTATGCGCCACTGGCACTTGATGACGGTGTGAATGTGGTTGTCTTTAGTGACGCTGAGAGCGTGCTAATGAGTGGGCACACTTGGGACGTTGTTAGGCGTCAGATGGCGTTCAAGCCTGCAGTTATGGCGCGACGTATGGGTCGCGGGCAGATCGTTGCTTTCACCCAAGATCCTACCGTGCGAGCCTATCAAGACGGACTCAACGTATTAGTAGCGAATGCGTTGTTTCGCGGAGCTGCACATGCACGCCCTGTACGCTAACCGCCCAAGTTTTAACGATCCGCATGCTACCGACCCGTATGGTACTGACCCCTCTGCGAATAGTTACTGGGGTAGCGAGAATGGGAGCCGGCGCATTCTATGATTATTGGATTACATGCGGTTCAAATCAGCGTTGCCGATGTCGACAGCGCAGCCGCGGACTACCAACGGATCCTGGGTAAACCTCCATCGTCTTGTCACGTAGATGGAGGCCTAGCTTCCGTCGATTTCGCGCTCGACAATACAATTCTTAGGCTCGTTGCAAGCAGCGAACCGTTAGGGCTCGAGCGACTGGATTTTTTGGTGACAGATATTAATTATTGGCGGAGCCGTCTAGGTAGACTCGGTATCTCTGTTGATGAGACTCAATCTGGCGATACACTGTTGGTAATACAGAAACCTAGCGCGCGCGGTTTAGGGTTGGCGCTAACGCAAGTTGATTCCGGAACGCATGATACGTCGAGTGACGATGCATCGAATGTAAGAGGGCTTGATCACGCGGTTATTTCAAGTGGCAACGGCGACCTTACCGCGGCACTTTTAGGCGCCAAATTACAGCTCGATATGCGGCTCGACCTCACTACCCCTGAGTGGGACGCGAGGCTCCTCTTCTTCCGGTGTGGCGATCTTATTGTTGAGGTTTTTCAGTCCTTATCAAGCGATATTCCCGGTACATCTGATGCCTTCTTCGGCCTAACCTGGCGCACTGCCGATATTGAGTCGACTCATAAGAGACTGACTGAATTAGGTGTTGATGTTTCACCTGTGCGGCAAGGGCGCAAGCAAGGAACAAAGGTTTTTACGATTCGCAACTATACACAAGGAGTGCCAACGTTAGTTTTGGGCACTACAAACAATGCAGTATTGAATGCAAGCTAGCTATGGCTGAAACATAAACCCTATGTTCGAAATCGTCATGCGCGCTAACGAACGTTTAGACCCATGTGCGATGGCTACATAAACAACAGCCAAATAAACAACAGCAAGAGACGCTTTTTATGCACACTTATTTAGTACAACTCATTGCCTTAGGAGCGCTTGTTAGCTTTGCGGCGGCTGCGCGTGCCGACGACACTATGTCGGCTATGGAATCGATCAGCGTAAACGTTCTCAAAAAGTCCACCACAATGTGGAATGATGACCCGTTGCCGCCTTACAGTGAAGGTCAACCCGAGATATCAGTGGTTAAAGTGACCATTCCTGAAGGTGAAAGCTTGCCTTTACATGAACACCCCTTTGCAACCGCGGGCGTACTGCTGCAAGGGCATCTTGAAGTGCGCACACCCGACGGTGACAGAACCGAACTCAAGGCCGGACAGGCGCTTATTGAGCTGATTAATCAACCTCACGCAGGCGCCAATATTGGTAACGGGCCAGCTGTTATTTTGGTGGTGTATGCAGGGATTGAAGGTCAGTCTGTCACCCGCCTAATCGACAGTGATGACAGTGATAAGGATTCTACCGATCCACTTTGATGTGGGCGGAAGTGATCCGTAGCAGCTAGTTCGGTTTACTTGGGGGATGTGGCTTAGCGCGCCAAGCGCGTGCACGCAAGCCTAGTTCAGAGGTGTAGCCCATGTCTCGACTAATCACGCGAAAGTCTCTGTCAAGAATGTAGTAGCTTGGGTACCCTTTAATACGAAAGATCGCTTTTATTTCATTATTGCCAAGTAGAACAGGTCTGGTCAGACCAACGTCATCGACAAAATCGTGGACAGACTGCGTGGACTCGTAGTCCAGTGCCACTACAGCAACGCGCGTAAATTCCTCGTCAATACCGTCCAAGTTATTGATGCTCGCTCTGCAGACACTGCACCAGGGAGCAAAGAAGTAGACGAGCGTATTACGCTGCGGATCGGGTGCGAGCAGTGTTTGCCCACCTTGAAGTGGGGTGAGTGAGGGGAGTGAAAGGAGTGTGATCGGTGCGACACGAATATCCCCCGAGTTATCGAGCATGTCACGTGTTTGCCAGCTAGAAACCAGGAACATTGCCGACGAAAGTACCAGCGCATACAAGGCAAACTCACCGAGCATTTTCATCTGTCATGCTCCATCAGTTCTAAGGGTTAGCTGTCGGACTTTTGTAAATGGACATCCATTTGTGGGAACGGAATGCTAATACCTTCTTCATCAAATCGAGTTTTAACGGCTTCTGTAGTCCCCCAAAGAACCGGCCAGTAATCGGCAGCATTAACCCAAGGTCGCACAACGAAATTGACGCTCGAATCCGCAAGCTCACTGAGCTGGATAACGGGTGCAGGCTCGGGGAGCACGCGGCTGTCAGAGGCGATAATCGACTCAAGAATCTGCTTTGCTTTGCGAATATCACCGTCGTAAGAGATGCCGAAGACCATGTCGACGCGACGCGTTGGGCGCGCAGAAAAGTTTGTAATATTGCTGCCAATGACGCTGCCGTTTGGGACGATAATCTCTTTGTTGTCAGGTGTGGTCATTGTCGTCGTGAAGATGCTAATGCTGTCGACGGTGCCCATTGCACCACCAGCCTCAACAAAATCGCCCTTTTTAAAGGGTTTGAAGACGATGAGCATCACGCCCGCAGCAAAGTTGCTTAATGAGCCTTGTAGTGAGAGGCCAATGGCCAGGCCTGCTGCACCGAGCAGAGCTATCAGTGAAGTCGTATCAACATCTAAATGATCAAGTGCCGCTATGACGACAAATAGAAGGCCGACCCAGCGCATAATTGAGCATGTGAAACGTATCAATGTCTCGTCATTGGCGCGCTTCACAAGTCTCGACTCAACAAGTGCGACGATGCGCGTGACAAGCCAACGACCAATCACGAAAATGGCAAGCGCTGCGGCTAACTTTACACCGTAATCGCTGACCATCCTCACGAGCTGTTCTGTATCAGTAGCGTCCATAGGTCTGCCTCGATTGTGTGCATTTTCGTTCATCGACGATTACACACGGGTGCGGGAATGTACAGAGAACTCCAGAGCGAGGCCCGAATAGTGCGGCACAAGTACCGTGCTATTTTTATCTGGGCAACCCAGGCTGTTTCAGCGGTTCCCAGTCTTACCAAATTTTAAAGAGTGCGCTGCCCACAAAAGTACCTACTGCGTACCCCAAAACGCCGACTAAAACTCCCGGGGTCACTTGATCATGCCAGCCTTTCGCCGCGGCCATGGCGGGCGCCGTTGTGGCGCCGAGAATTGCGGCATTTGATGCGGTGAGTAGTTCTGGCAGTGTCAGCCTGAACCAAGAACCCGCGATGAGAAGTACCGCAAGGTGTACGCTGAGTAGAATGGCAACAAGGAGTATAAGTATGGGTGCCACACTGACCATTGCTTCAAGATTGGCACCCGCTGCGATAGCAATGAAAAAAGCAAACGAAAGCGCAACGCCAAGCTCAAATGCGCCACTGAACCAGTCACGAATTTGCGGTACTGCAGTAGCTAGTGCCAGCGTTAGGACGGTCAAAATAATGAAGCGCCACCCATCTAGCTGAAAATAACTAACACTTGCATCGGTAATGACCACGAGTGACACCGCTGACGCGATTGCCAAGCAAAGTGACGCGGCCGAAACGGGACTCGGGTTCATATGCATTTCGGACGCAGAAGTGGTGCCTTCTTCTGTTTTTACAAAGCGCTTAGCAACCCAATGTATGCCAGGTACTAAGGCGATGATGCTGAGATAAACGGCACTGAATAGGTTGTCGGCCGCGGTCGCTGCGGAGAAGAACGACGCATCTTTATTAAGTCCCGTCATTTCTCCTAAGGCCGCATAGTTCACTGACCCTCCGATATACGTTGAGGCGAAAAGACCCACGACGGCCGCTTCGCGTTTTGCAGGGTCAATACCTGCCGCTATTCCGAGGTGACTCAAATCGAGGATGGCTGCTGCGGCGACGACGCCGGCAACGGTGCCAACGGCGGCTATCCCAAATGCCAATGTGGTTCGGGATGCCTCGCGCATTAGACGACGTAGATCGGCTTGAAAAAGAAATAAAGGTATAAGTACAGGAACGATGTAGCGGAAGATAAAGCCGTACGCTTGCGCGTCATGGGGAATGATATGAAGATTCGCCGCGGCGATTGCACTTAGAATCGCTATCACCGTTCCGGTCAGTAAGCGCCCAATACGCGTGCGCTCGGCCAAGAAGGAAAGCCCTGCAATGACCATCACAGCGGCAAAAATTCCCATATGATTATCTACAGCAATGAGCGACATACTGATTTCCTGTGGGTCGATTGTTTAGAGGAGCGAGAGCGCAGTAACGCCCTGAGTAGCGTAGAATAGCACTCTGGTGCGCGATGAGGGGCTGATGTGGATAACAATGACTATCTTTGGGTGGCAGCGCTTACCAAGGCGCTTAAATCTAACAAGAAAGAAGCGTTTAGTCGGTACTTTCAGCTCGCGACTGTGAACGCTGAACGCTTGCCCAAAGTGCGGACCGTTGTTTTTCGCGGCATGAATGATGACGGTTGTTCCCCATTGGTTATTAGCGATGCGCGTAGCGCTAAGACTCAGCAAATCACGCAGTGCTCTTCGGTTGAGCTGTGCTGGTATTTTCCTTTAAGCCGGGAACAGTTTCGTATCATGGGGTATGCGACTATCTACTCCGCTAATTCCACGGTCGATGAGCACAGCATGTGTCGTGCACGGGTCTGGCAGCAGCTTTCACCGCAGGCGAAAGCACAATTTTTTTGGCCAGCGCCGGGATCCGACCGGGAAGACGCCCTACCCGATGAGTGCGTTGACGTGATGCCAGACACATTTCAGGTAATATCGATTCGGCCGAATGATGTGGATCACTTAATCCTCAGCAATCCTCAGCGGCGACTTGTGAGTCGATGTGTGGAGGGGCAATGGCATGCAAAAGCTGTCAATCCCTGACTCTTGTAACGGGACTACCCAATGAACCTTCAGCAACAATTAGTTGACGCCGCTCAAGCACTTAACGCACATGAATTTTCCGCGGCGCTCTCATTATTACAGCCCGTTACCGTTGCCGAACCGAACTCGCCCGATGGCTGGCAGCTGATTGCGTTAGCCTACAAGGGCTTAGGGCAGAGCGGCGATGCTGAGCAAGCATTCTTAAAATCAATTGAGATTCTTGAGCAGCCGCATGTGCTGACTAATTTAGCCAATTTGTACCGCAGTACTGGCCGGCTCAAAGAGGCCGTAGAAATTTATGAGCGTGCGCTCGTGTTGCAGTCTGATAACGTGCCCTGCCAAATTAACTTGGCCCGTACGTTACTCGATCTCAAGCAGCTCGATATCGCAGAGAAACACTTTGCTAATGTAGTGCAGCGTGTGCCCGAGCATATCAATGCGCGTATTGGTCTCGCGCAAGTTCTGCAATTAAAGGGCCTTCAGCAGGAAGCGCTGGGTCTTTTTCAGAGCGTCTTGCAGAGCGCCCCAGACAATAGCGCAGCGTTAAATGGCTTAGGCATTTCTCTCAAGGTGCTGGGGTATCTCGATGATGCAACTGAGGTGTTGCTCAGCGCGGCCCTGGCTTCGCCTGAGGCGCCTGAAATTCAAAGTAACTTGGCGAGTGCACTGGCGTTATCAGGCCGTGAGGAAGAAGCCGTTGCAGCCTATGAGCGAGCTATAGACCTTAATCCCAACAACATCGAATTTCACAATTGGTTTAACGGCTATTTGGGTGTGATTGATCACCCTGACTATTTGTCGTCGTATCGACGGGTTCTAAAGCAGACTCCGGGCAATGCGGAGTTTGCTGCGACACTGGCCAGAAAATTATTGCTCAACGATCGAGGTGATGAGGCATTAAGTATTCTTGCCTCAGCATTGACGACTCCCGATGACTCCGCGACTGTATTGCGAGAATTGAGTTATGTCCGGAGAGAATTAGGGCATTTCGATGAGGCTTTAGCCGCTGCAAGAGAGGCGGCCCGTGAAGTGACTAAGCTGGGCGCTGATCGGCCAGATATCCAGCAGGAATTGGCGACGGCTCTATTGGCCTCTGCCGGTGACTATGACGAGGCAGTAGCGCTGTTATCGGAGCTCGTTCGTGTTTATCCCCGCGACCAAGGTTTTTTGGCAATGTATAGCACTGCGCTCCGTTATGCCGAGCGGTTCGAGGAGTACCAGTCGCTTTATGATTATGAGCGGCTCGTGAATACGCGCCATGTTGCTGTGCCAGAGGAGTTTAATGGTCCAAACGGGGTTAGCAACAAAGCCGCTTTCTTGGCCTACCTCCGAGATAGCCTCAAGTTCTTACACAATACGCGACGGCATCCGGTCGATCAGTCGATGGTATTTGGTACCCAAACACTCGATGATTTACTCAGCCGGCGAGAGCCCTTTATTGAGCAGTTACGGGATGCCTTGTACGAGCAGCTACTGACAGTCGTTGCGGCTCTTCCTGATGATGTGAAACATCCGCTTCTTAGCCGCAAAGCTGGCGACATCGGATTTTCTGATTCTTGGTCTGTCTTACTTCGGGAGCAAGGTTTTCATAAAAACCATTTTCACTCGGCGGGTTGGTTGAGCAGCGCTTTTTATCTAGCGGTGCCTGATGCCGTCAATGCTGGGCAACGAGAAGGTTGGATCAAATTTGGAGAGCCTGGATTCAATGCGCGAGAGCCATTGGCGGCCGAGCATTGGGTTAAGCCCGAAGAGGGCGCTTTGGTGGTGTTCCCATCGTATATGTGGCACGGCACCGTGCCACTTGCGACGGCGAAAGAGCGTATGACCGTTGGTTACGATGTACTGCCCCTGTGATCCTGCTGTGATCCCGTGCCGCAAGAGATTGAGCGACTAAGGTCCGCTTCTCGTTTAGGCGATACGTCGATCAATCCCCTCCCAGTACGGTTCGCGCAAAACTGTTTTTAGAATTTTCCCCGACGGATTGCGTGGCAAGGCATCAATCAACGTGAGCTGGCGAGGTATTTTGTAGCCTGCGAGCTTGTCTCTACAGAATTCGATAACGGTTTCGGTGTTCATCGAATGGCCTGGCTTCATTGCAAAGACGGCGAGCAGTGCTTCGCCAAATTTTTCGTCGGGCACACCAATCACTGCAACTTCAACGACTCCCGGTAGGCCCGACAACACGTTTTCTACTTCGACGGGATAAATATTTTCGCCGCCACTTACGACCATGTCCTTGATTCGATCGCGAAGGTAGATATAGCCCTCTTCATCGATAAATCCGGCGTCTCCTGTCAATATCCAGCCGTGCTTAAGTGTTTTGGCGGTGGCCTCTGGACGATTAAAGTATTCAACCATATTGTTAGCCGAGCGCAGACACATCTCCCCCGTCTGGTTGGGGCCCAAGGTATTGCCGTCGGAATCGATGATCTTCACCTCATTACCGGGGCAGGGTTTTCCACAGGAGGTCAGTAGGTGGGCCTTGCCCGCTAACGCTCGGTCGTGATCCTCAGGGGACAGCGCAATGACCGTGCCAGTGGTTTCGGTCATACCGTAAACCTGGGAGAAGTCGCATTTAAACAGTGCTAGGGCTTCTTGCAGTAGGGTAGCGCTAATCGGTGCTGCGCCATACGCAATCGACTCGAGAGAGCTCAGATCGTAGCTTTCCACATTGGGCACGAGCTTCACAATGGCCTGAATCATGGCGGGCACCATAAACATACTGGTGACCGCTTCATTTTGAATCGCTTCAACCACGGCCACTGGGTCAAAGGCTGAATGCATTAGGTTATGGGACCCGTGAGCGAGGCCAATATAGGTGACGCCCGCACCCCCGATATGGAAGAGTGGTGCAACGATTAGGTTCACTGTTTGGCTGTCATAAAGGCCATCGTTCGAGAGCCCCATCATATGTACAAGGGATGTCACATTACGGTGACTTAGAACGGCTCCTTTGGGTTTGCCGGTCGTACCGCTGGTGTAAAGCTGTAAAACCGGTGTGCGCTCATCGATAGGGTCATCGCATAGGAACGGCGTCACGTCTCTGGCAAGCGCAGTATCTAAACGCTCAAAGGCATTGTCACGGTTGGCAATGAGTCGCGTCGACAAGTTTCGTTTGGCGATGGTTTGATCGATAACATCATCAATACTGTTATCGGTGACAAACAGTACGTTGATTTCCGCGTCATCTAAAATGAAAGCGAGTTCGGCGGGCGCCAGTCGGAAATTCACTGATACCGTGACCGCACCAATGCGGCTAGCACCGATCATCACTGCGAAATGGGCCGCTGAGTTCAAGCCAAGTACGCCAACCCTATCGCCTGCAGCTACCCCAAGCTCCGCGAGTAGATGCGCAATAGCATGGGATTTACTCGCGAGAGTGGCGTAATCCCATTGGTAGTCGGGGGCGGTCAGTGCAGTGTGTTCAGGGCGGCGGCCGGCATGATAGTCAATAGGTTGGTGAAAAAGCATAGCGAGCTCCGTTGATTTTTACAGGGTAGACACGTTTTCAATACCAAATAGTAAGCTGTAAACAGTAAATAGCTGTCCGCTGGAGCGCAAGCTGTTACGGGAGTAAAAGCACGATAAAAAGGTGGGTGAAAACCGGCAAGAACACTGCATTGAATGCGCAAAAGAAAAAGGCGACCCGTGGGTCGCCTGTGACGTTGCATTCATTGTGTCTTTCTGCCTTGTTTGCTTCGTGGCTTCGTAAGTTACGACATTAGGGCGTTGGTAACGCACACGAGTAGATCTCCTGTGCCGGCGACGCATTGGGGGTTTGCCAGACGACAGTGATTGAGCCGGCGCCCGTAGGGTTATCTGCGGCAACCACCGTGAAAGGCAGCTCCCACCGAGTTTGCGCGTTAGAGTTACCCACCGTTGTTGAAGAGGGGCCTTGTATCTCGCAACCATTTTGCCCGCTCACCGAAATGGTGGTGCCCACCGCCGGCACGCTCTCGACGCCCGCCGATTCAAGCCAAAGCGTAAAACTATACGACTGACCTGTGGTTATTAAGGGGTCGGCACCAGTCACTGGAGTTCGAGCAGCATCGAGCAGCTCAAAATCAAGTGCTTCAGATGCTATGGGCTGGGTGACAATGACTACATCATCGTAGACGTACAGCAACTCGTTAAAGCAGCCATAGTCAGCGTTATACGTACCGTTGCTGTCGTCTCCGTCATCTGCGCACGCCGCTCCGTTATATTTTGGGCCGGTAATACCTGCGATATTATCGACATCAACACCATCGGGGGTTTCTTCATCCCAAGTGCCATCCTCATTATTGTCGATGAAGAATTCAGGGGCATCCTGCCGGCCGTTCTCATTCTCATCTAAAAAGGGCTCACTATTATCTTGTGATGGCGCATCCCATGCATCGCAGGTGCCGTCTGCTGGTGCAGTACACGCACCTGTGGGTACCTCGAAATAGGCGTTTGAATCGTTATCGTCAAAATCTTCTTCTCCAAGTACGTAGGCAAGAATTGTCGCTCGACCTGCGCTGCATCCGCGCTGGGCGTTGGGCTGACTGATCCAGTTGACAGTACATTGGCCGGTGCTAGTTTGGCATGCACCACTGGGGCCGCCGGCTCCGTTACCGATACCACCGCACTCTGTGACGAAGCTCACCGAGGTGCCGTCGGGCACAGGGTTGCCAAAGCGATCAAAGGCGTAAGCAGTTACGGGTACGTTTATTCCCGCGGTACTGGCAGTGTCCGGTGGGTTTAAAGTCGCCGCCGTGACTGTAAAACGCGCCTGACTGGCAATGCCTGATGAAACGCTAAGAACATCGGAGAATACGCGTATCAGATCGTCAGTCGTATCGAGAGGCGTTTGCTCTGTTTCTGCAATAACGCGGACGGGCGTCGGAAGCTTACCGGCCCAGATGGTTGCAGTGGCTTCGCCTGCGCCATTACTAAGGACATCAGTATCTAACAGCTCGATACCCCCAAGCTCGGTGCTCAAATAAAACTGCACCGCTTGCCCCGTTACGGGGTTGCCCGACGGGCCGGTCAGCTTAAAGGTTACCTCTGAACGCTCTTCAAGACCGGTGCCTCCGCCCGTGCCGCGCAGTGCAATATTAATGGGGCTTGCATTGACAAAGGTAAGCGATACGCGGTCGAAGTTATTTTCTTCGTCCACCGACAGCATTTGCACGTTTATTTCATCCGTGACGCTTCCGCCATTGACGGTGTAGGTCGCGGTTAATGTCCCGGCGCCTGTTGAGCCATCACCAATCAAGGTGAAGCTCGCGCGCCCGGTTGAATCTGTCAGGCTTGTGCGACTGCTGGGCTCGATTATACCAACATCGCTACTCAAGGTGATTATGGCGTTGGGCAGCGGCGCCCCATCGGCGGTAAGTTCAACGTCGACTGTCAGCGGTGTCGCGTCACTGAAAGTGGAACCGCTCGGTTGAATAATGTCGATTGTGTAGGACGACTGCGCTCTTTCGCTGGTAAAAGCGATTGAGTTACTAAAGGTATTGCCGGAGTCTGTGGTGAAGGTCGCTACAGCTGTTCCGGCACCGTCACTGCCATTATAAGAAAGAGTAAATGCGGCGCGTCCTAAGCTGTCCGTCAGACTGCGACCATTTTGTGGGCTGACATCAGCAATATCGCTGCTTAGGCTCACGACGGCATCGGCGACGGGCGAACTGCTGGCGATCCCCTCACGTAGAGTCACAATCAGGTCTAAGGGTTGGCTCGGTGCGATCGTTGTTATTGCTGTGCTCGGATTAGGCGCGATGCTTACGGTATACACTTCGTTAGCAACAGACTCTACAGAGACAGTTTCTGTGATGGTGGCTACGCGCGTAATCAAGTTTGCGGTAACGGTGCCGGCTCCGACCGTTCCGTTGAATAAAAGCTCAAAGTTCGCGACGCCGTTATTTGTGAGGCTCTTGCTGCCGCTTGGAAAAACGTCAGCGATATCGCTGCTCAAGCTGATGGTAGCGTCATCGATGTCCAGTGTCTGGCCTTGTTTATCCGTAATGGTCACTTGGACTGTCAGCGGGCTTTCGTCTGATAGTGTGTTCGCGATGTCGCCATTGCTGTTCCGTAAGGTAATGCTCAGCGATTGATCGATTTCTGCAGCGGTTGCCTCCAGGTTTTTCGAAGCGGTAATCGTGTTTTGGTTATTGGTGAAGCTGGCTGTTACCGTGCCTGCACCGACCGTACTCGCAAAGGCCAACTCAAATTCCGCTTGGCCCGAGGCGTCGGTTAACAGGGTTCCGGAGCTGGGGATAACTGAGCCGATGTCACTGGCTAAGGTCACTATTTGGTCGCTGATGATGGCATCGTCGGTAATGGCGGTGAGAGTGACGATCGCGGTCAACGGGTCATCGGATGTAATAGTGTTGCTCTCGGCACCCGTAGGGCTGAGGGTTTGAAGTGACAGGCCATGAGTTGCTGACGTGCTCAATACCTCGATGCCTGCGCTCCTCTCGAGGCTAGGACCATTCTCAGGCGAGTAGGTAACGGTGATGATGCCGGCGCCGCTTACACCATCAGCACTGAGGGTGAAAACGGCATTACCTTGATCATCTGATAGGGTCGAACCCGTGTCAGGACTCAATAGCCCGATTGTAGACACGGCCGCCACGATCTCGCCGCCAACAGGCGTCAGGGTCTCGCCTGCCGTATCTGAAAGAGTGGCAATAACGGTCATGGGTTCATTGGCGCTTAAGAACCGCGTGGCTTCGCCATCGGGATCGACGGTTTGTAAGCTCAAGATCAACGAGTCTGCTATTTGGAAGGCTTCGATGAAGACGCTTTCAGTCACCGCACCCTCATTAGCTGTATAGGTGGCGGTTAGCTGACCTGCCCCAACGGTATCGGAAAAGCTAAGCGTGAAACGCGCGACGCCATCAGCATCGGTTAACGCTGATCCGTTGGGTGGGGTAACGTCACCGACATCGGAGGACAGGGTTATGCTGACATCGGATACGGGTCGATTGTTGTCGGTTAAAAGAGTGACTTCGACACTCAATGGATTATCTGCATCCAACGTATTAGCGGTCGCTCCTGAAGGCCCATAAGTTGCTATCGATAGCTTATAGGGTGGCGTGCCTGACTCGCCTAGGAAGCCGCCACTACCCACACCGTCACCACCGCCACCGCCGCAGGCTGCGATGGTCAATATCGCAACAAGCGAGGAAATTAGCCGGGCTGTCTTCCCTAACCACCGATTTAGCATTGTTGTCTCTCCAAGCTTGTTAGACACGTGGTGAACGTCTTAGGCACAATTACTGAACAATACCATGCAGCAAGCGGTTTGGTTGGCTACTAGTTCACAAGATTTCAAGTGAAAAGCCTACTAGCACGGCGCTGTCAGGGAGTTTTAAGGGGGCAAAGTAACTAACGTGCACTACCCGATTTGCGCTGGGCACTGTTATTCTTCACTCATGACTGAATCCAGATTTAATACGTCTAAGCCTCTGTCCATTTCGATGGTGCTCCATCGCAGTTGTTTGCAAAATGTGAGAACCACCGTGGAGTCGTTGATCATTGCGTTGCAAAACGCCAATTTGAGCGCTGCCATCACAATGGTTGATCAGAGTCTTGATAAGCAATACGCGAGTGATATTCACGTTCTGTGTAAGGCGTTCAGTGCTGACCCTCGTTTAACAGTAGAGCTGGTCATTACCCGCGACAACCGTGGTTATGGCGCTGGACATAACCGTGCATTGCTCGGGTCGGATAGCGATCTCCACCTTATTTTGAACCCGGACGTTAAGCTGGATCCTGAGGCCTTGGTGCGAGCAACTGCGCTGTTTCAACATCAGCCCGGCTTAGTGCTTCTCGCGCCTCGAAGTGTCGATAGTAGCGGGCGGGAGGATTTTATTGCCAAGGGCTACCCGTCGGTGTTGGTGCTGGCGCTTCGCGCTTTTGCACCCAATTGGCTTCAAGGGTTGTTTCGCAACCGCTTAGCAGCGTATGAACTACAGCATTTACCGACGTCGGGTAGGCCACAGGCGGTAACGCTAGTCTCTGGATGCTGTATGTGGGTGCGTGGAGACGCGCTTCGCGCTGTTCGAGGCTTCAACGAGGACTACTTTCTTTATTTTGAAGACTACGATCTCAGCTTACGATTGGCGGAGCATGGCAAGGTTATGCGAGCGCCGAACGTGCTCATCACGCATTTTGGTGGCAACGCTGCGCGCAAGGGCTTTAGGCATATTGGCTGGTTTGCAGCAGGCGGTTGGCGGTTTTTCTCTCAATGGGGGTGGAAATTTTTCTAAGCGGATCGCTACAGTCCAAGCGAGCATCGTGCGACACTAGCCTTATGACGACATCCCCTACCAGCAGTGATAGCAAAAGTGCCGCTGACCCCGGTGAGCAGTTGAACGCAGCGCTCTCACAGGAGCAGCGCCGCCGCTATATGCTCGATCAGCTGGGTATCGCCCCGCTAATCAGTATTTGCGATGGCGTTGCAGCTAAGGCGTCTGTTCGTATAGCTGCGCCTGCGACGACGACCCATGAATGCCATCCTCAGGACATGAGTTCGGGTGCGAAGGTCGACAGTGCTGTCGCTTCTGATGGGGTTGCTGATGGGGTTGCTGACGGGGTTGCTGATGGGGTTGCTGATGGGGTTGCTGATATAGCCGCGCTGCGCGCAACATTACGCAGCACCAACGCCAATCCTCGAGCCAAACCGGCGGAGTCAGCAAACGTTGAGGCTCGAGTGCCCGCACAGGCTGTATCGGGAAAAACGACGGTAGATTCATCAAGCGCAAGCGTGCAGGCTTCGGCGCCGAGCGTGACGTTTCAGTTACTTATTGCATCGACGGGTCGTTGGCTGTGGGCCGAAGTGCTCTCCGATGGTCTTATTCGGCAAGAGCAATTGCAGTTGATTCAGGCAATGGGCCGTGTCCTCGATGGCCCTAAGGTAGCAATAAAGCATCTTCAATTCGATTGGCCAATGGCAAGTCACCCTCAGTTGCCTAAGGATATCAACGCTGCGAAACAAAGTGTCGCTGGGCAGTTACAGCGGCTAGCAAAAGACGCCTCCGCCAGTGGTTTGATTATTTTGGGTGATGAGGCAATGCCTTTTATTAGTGAGGCAATTAACTTAACCCGCTTAGAAGTTCCTTCCACAGTTGCGATGCTTCAAGAGCCACAACGCAAGCGCGATGCGTGGGCGGTTATAAAGCCTCATGTCGTTGCGGACTGAGGGCATTTTCCAGGGCTTTGCTCAGGACATTGTCGAGGCCAGTGCCGCCTGCATAGACGATCAGATTACTGCACTCTATCAAGATCCTTGGGCACCTTCATTGTCGACGCTGCTAGCGCGGTTGGCGCAACCAACCGGACGAGCATGGATCTATCGTCAGGCTGATTCAATTGTCGCTGTAGCGTGGTTTTCGATTGTCTTGGATGAAGCAGAGCTACTAGATATTCGGGTGGCATCGCCCTCTCGCAAGCGTGGTTTTGGCAGCCAGTTACTTCGCTTTGCTTTGAACGTTTTACGTCATGAGCAAATTGTTGAATGCCATCTCGAGGTGCGGGCGTCCAATGACGCGGCGATTGCACTGTATGAGCAGCTTGGCTTTGCCACATCGGGTAGCAGAGCCAATTATTACCCTAGCGCAACAGGGCGCGAAGATGCGATTCTCATGGCCTTGGCAATGAACGAAGCGGTACCCTCATGAAAGTGCTTGAAACGGATTTCTGGTGTTTGCTACTCCCTCCCGAGTGGACGGCGGAAAAAGATGACGATGTAGTTGTTATTGTCGATGACGACGATGTGGGTGAGCTTTCTCTGACTACGCTGTGCAAGCAGTCGGGGGAAGTTGAGGGTAGTGAAGTGCTGTCCATGGCCAAAGACGAGTCCCCAGAAGTCAACGACTGGAAGAATGTCAGCGTGGGTGCATTCGTCGGTGTGGAAGGCAACTTTTATGAGGATGGCGCATATATTCGCGAGTGGTACGTCGCCGCGGGCCAGGTGTTAGTTTACATTACGTATTTTTGCGATGACGACAATGCGCTGATGGATGACGCGGCCGTCGATGAACTATTGCAAACCTTGGTGCTAGGTGACGGAGGCGATTGATAACCCCTCAGTGGTCCCCTCTAGCTCCTCGTTAGGATATTTTCCCCGTGACACGTACGCGTTTTGAACCCACGACAATGAGCTCTGCTTGTGCCGCAGCTAGGCGTTTAGCGCGAGCATCTATTTGATTCTTAATCGCGATGAGTAACCCCGTTATGATGAATGCACCAGGCGGCAGTATCGCGAGTAAGAACGACGGATAATCTTCGGCGAGCACAAGGTGCCAAGCTCGCGCGCTTTCACCAAAAAGCAGGTGCATATTCGCAAACAAGCCTCCAGTGCCCAGCAGTTCACGGATCGCACCGAGTAAGACCAATACCACCCCGAAGCCGAGCGCCATAATAAAGCCGTCATAGACAGAAGGCAGGACAGGATTTTTCGATGCAAAGGCATCGGCTCGACCTAGAATCACGCAGTTAGTCGTAATCAGTGGCAGAAAAATACCGAGAATTTGGTAAAGCTCGTAGGTGTACGCCTTCATCAGCAGTTCAATCGCGGTAACCGCAGCGGCGATAATCATAACGAACGCAGGCAAGCGAACAGTTTCCGACACCACATTGCGGATCAACGCGACCGAGAGGTTGGATGTCACCAGCACAAACATCGTCGCCGCGGCGAGTCCGAGCGAGTTAACTACCGAGGCCGATACGGCCAACAACGGACAAAGACCGAGTAGTTGGACCAGCGCCGGGTTGTTTTTCCAGAGGCCATTATTGGTCAGCGTGCTATAGGAAAGGCTACTCATGAGGTTGTCTCCTCCGCCGAGCGTGATGTAGGAACAGAGCCAGCGACTGCAGCGGGCGTGTGGTGCTGCGATACTGAGGTGAACAAAGCCTTTTTATTGAGCTCTACGTATTCGAGCGCTCTTCGCGTGGCGGTGATAACAGCTCGGGGCGTAATCGTCGCGCCTGTGAATTGATCAAAGACTCCGTCGTCTTTGCGCACTTTCCATTGAGTCGCAGCAGGCTTCGTTAATGACCGATCATTAAAGCTGAGTATCCAGTCCGATTTATTCAGGTCTATCGCGTCACCCAGGCCAGGCGTTTCTCGGTGAGTGACTACTCTGACTCCCGCAACACTCAGATCGGCCCGCACACCCACTAATAAGCGGATGTCACCTGAATAACCATCGTGAGCGGTGGCAGGCAGAATAACGCCAATGGTCTCGCCGTTTTTGCGGACGCGATAGCCCAATCTATCTT
>Ga0209652_1001358_pt1 | contig 20022 bp, 20 predicted proteins | sample SaaInl74LU_5_DNA_FD_184641 | JGI IMG/M metagenome (GOLD analysis project Ga0209652, IMG submission 184641) | Marine microbial communities from expanding oxygen minimum zones in the Saanich Inlet - ESP_74LU_5_DNA (SPAdes) (version 2) | ecosystem: Environmental > Aquatic > Marine > Intertidal zone... | reverse complement strand
GACATCTAAGAAAATCACACCACCGTGGTCGCGACGACGATCCACCCACCCACACAGGGTCACGGTTTGGTCGATGTGCTCACTGCCTAGAACGCCGCAAAGATGACTGCGCATACTGATTACCTATTGTGTTTTTGCTCAAGCACTGACGCGCTTATTTTGTATTGACTCAGTCGCTACTCGACGAGCTTCCTGAGCTGGTGCTGCCACTCGCCGTAGCGCTATCACCAGCAATATTCTTTTGGCCGCTTTTCTTAAAATCGGTTTCGTACCAACCGCCGCCTTTTAAGCGGAAAGCTGCTGCAGAGACCTTTTTCTTTAGCGCGTCCTGCCCACACTTCGGACACAAGGTTAAAGGCTCGTCACTAATTTTTTGCAAAGCTTCATGCGCAGCGTCGCAAGCACTGCACACATACTCATAAATCGGCATGAATAATCCTCTTGTCACACATGATTAAACCAAACCGAAAATTCGGCGCCGAATTCTAACCCACGCGCACCCTAAGTCCAAGCCAGCGACCCGATTTACTCAGGAAAATTGCCGTGTCTTGTTGATATGGGGCTGTACGCTATGCAATGCAAGCCTTACACTTTCAGATTATGTCCAACAAACCATGAGATCACTATGCGCACCAGCCAAACCTTCATATCCACACTTAAAGAGACGCCATCCGACGCAGAAATCATCAGCCATCGCATGATGTTACGCGCCGGCATGATTAAAAAGCTGGCGTCAGGCTTGTATACGTGGATGCCACTAGGTCTGAAAGTGTTGCGCAAGGTCGAGCGAATCGTACGTGAAGAAATGGACGCCGCCGGCGCTATTGAACTATTAATGCCTGTGGTTCAACCCGCAGAGCTTTGGCAGGAATCCGGCCGTTGGGCGCAATACGGCCCAGAACTCTTGCGCATACAAGACCGCCATACACGCGATTTTTGCCTAGGCCCAACGCATGAAGAGGTCATTACCGATATTGCCCGCAACGAGCTCTCTAGCTACAAACAGCTACCCCTAAATTTTTATCAGATTCAGACCAAATTCCGCGACGAAATAAGACCCAGATTCGGCGTCATGCGTGCTCGCGAATTCACTATGAAAGATGCTTACTCATTCCACATAGGCCAAGAGTCACTTGAGAAGACCTACTGGGTCATGCATCGTGCCTACAGCAATGTTTTTGATCGCCTGGGGTTAATGTACCGTCCCGTCGAAGCCGATACAGGAAGTATTGGCGGCAGTCACTCTCACGAGTTCCACGTGCTTGCCGACTCAGGCGAAGACGCCATTGCCTTCAGCAATGGCAGTGAGTTCGCCGCCAACGTCGAACTCGCCGAGGCACTTGCACCGAAGGCCGAGCGCCTCGCACCCAGTCAAACAATGACAGAAATCCATACACCCGGTGTAAAAACCATAGAAGATCTCGCCAACACACAAAGAATCGCCCACGCAAATAGCGTAAAAACGCTCATTGTTGCGGGCATAGAGGAAGGCCAGTGGATCGCTTTGGTTGTTCGTGGCGACCATCGTTTAAATGAAATCAAAGCAGAAAAGTTACCCCAAGTCGCGTCACCTCTGCGAATGGCCGAAGAAAAGGACGCCATCGCGGTTTGCGGCGCCGGCTTTGGTTCCATTGGCCCCGTAGGCTTGTCCATCCCTATAATTGTCGATCGTGCCGCTGCAATCCTTGCCGATTTCGCGTGCGGTGCCAACAAACCCGATTATCACCTAACCGGGGTAAACTGGGAGCGTGACGTGGTAGCCTTACAGGTCGCTGATTTACGCGAAGTGGTTGAGGGCGACCCCAGCCCCGATGGCAAGGGCACCATAGAAATTAAGCGCGGCATTGAAGTGGGTCATATTTTCCAGCTCGGACAAAAATACTCCCAAGCCATGAACACCCAAGTACTCGATGCCAATGGCAAGGCACAAACCCTGTTTATGGGTTGCTACGGCATCGGCATTAGTCGGATTGTGGCTGCTGCAATCGAACAAAATCATGACGACAAAGGCATTATTTGGCCCGACGCAATGGCCCCTTATCAGATCGCCATCGTGCCTTTAAACATGCAAAAATCAGAGGCGGTTGCCGCCGCCGCCGAAACTTTATACGCCCAGCTCAAAGACGCTGGCATTGACGTACTGCTCGACGACCGCAACGAACGTCCGGGCATTAAGTTCGCTGACATGGAATTAATTGGTATTCCGCATCGAGTTGTCATTGGTGACAGATCTCTGGCGGAAGGGCATGTGGAGTACAAGCATCGCTCTGCCACTGACTCCGAAAATATTGCCCTAGCAGACACGCTTACCTTGTTGAAACGTAAATTAGGTGTTGCCTAAGCAACTGAGGTGGGGCAGGTATGGAACTATCGACCATAACGCGCTGGAACACCGCTCTTGCCCTGGCGATTGACGCGCAGGGAAGCGCCGAGTTCTTCCCTGCTTTAATTGCAGCGCTGCGCGACATGCTGCCTTTATCGTATCCTCAGGTTTGGTTGTATCACAGAGACCTCCCGCCGCAGGTGGTGCACCACGACATTCCGGAGCAAGCCATCCCAGCACAAATTGATGAGTATCTCGAAGGCCCCTATCGCGAAGACCCTTTTTATCAAGTTTCGATGGACAACCCGAGAAGCTCTATTTATCGCTTGGGAAGAATCAGCGGCAACTTGAAAGAGAGCATTTATTACCAAACTTACTACGGTGACACTGGGACGGTCGATGAACTGGTCTTTTTAAGTAAACTCGATGACGGTAGCGTCATCAACTTGAGTATTATGCGCCTACCAAATCAAGGGGAATTTACCGATAGTGAGTACCAACTTCTTTACTCCTTGGCACCCTCGGTATCCGCCTTAATTCGAGCCCATTCACGAAACCAGCAGTTCGCTATCGACTACCTTATTCAACCCGGCATTGACTATCAGATCGACCAAGCCTTTAAAACCTTTGGCAGCTCATTATTGTCAGCACGCGAGCACGAGGTACTCGAACTCATGCTGAAGGGCTATAGCGCTGAAGTGGGCGCCGAACGACTCAGCATAGCGCTAGAAACCTATCGAAGGCACCGCAAGAATCTGTACAAAAAACTCGACATTAACTCCCAAGCGGATCTATTTAGTCTTTTTATTGCCTCTTTATCCTGCGTGGGTGAGGCAAAAGGTGAGGACCCCCTGTCTATTTATATGGCCTAGACATGCACTACGCGGAAACCTGATCACCCCACCAGTGAAATCAAACTAACCCACACAGGGCAGTTACCCGTCTTCGATTAATCTAGCCCAGCTGAGACACTATCGTTTTGCAGAATTTTTAGGCATGACCATAGAGACCGAGTGGTTTTTAAAAACCCACCCCAACATCACCACCATTGAAGCGATTATGCCCGACTGCAACGGTATCATGCGCGGCAAATGGGTGCCTGTTCAGAAACTTGAAAAACTGTTCAGCGGAGACGCAAAGCTTCCTAAGTCGGCGCTGAATTTAGACATTTGGGGGCGCGATGTTGAGGAACTCGTGTTCGAATCAGGCGATGAAGACGGCCTATGCGCCGCTGTCGAGGGGTCCTTACAGGCAACCCCTTGGTCACCCGGCGAACGCTATGGCGAATGTCAACTGACTATGCTTAACCAAGATGGCTCGCCCTATATGGGCGACCCTAGGCAAGTATTGCACGCAATCGTCACCAAGTTTCACAACCGAGGCTGGCATCCAGTAGTCGCCGCCGAATTAGAATTCAGCTTAGTGACGCTTGATCAGCAGCGACCAAAACACTCCAGTAAGGCCTTACCAGGCGAGCTCCCAATAGGCGGCAATCTTTACAGCACCGACTCGCTGCTAGAGCACGAAGCGCTGCTCGATGACATACGGCTCGCCTGCAACGTGCAGTCATTGCCCTTCGATGGTGTGGTCAAGGAATCTGCACCATCGCAATACGAAATCAACATGCTACATCACGCTGACCCTGTTCTGGCCGCGCGCCAAATTCTTCAGATGCGCAGGCTGGTCAAAGGTGTAGCCAATAAACACGGGTTCGTAGCGACCTTCATGCCCAAACCCTTCATAGGTGAGTCCGGTAACGGCATGCACATCCACATGAGCCTGCTTGATAAGGACGACCGCAACATATTTGATAACGGGCAAGAGGAGGGTTCGGATCTGATGCAACAAGCCGTCGCTGGCATGCTCAAGCATATGCGCGATTGCACTCTCATTTTTGCTCCACATATTAATAGCTACCGGCGTCTGGAGCCGGGGGTTCATGCCCCAACTTATCCAGGCTGGGGATACGAGAACCGCACGGTGGCCTTGCGCATTCCGACGGGATCAAACAAAGCCCGTCGAATCGAACACCGAGTAGCCGGCGCGGAAACAAACCCCTACTTAGTCTTGGCCGCCATACTGGCCGCCGCATGGGATGGTTTAACCAACAATTTAACGCCACCGCCACCGGTAACAGGTGATGGCTACGCACAAACCATTGACCCCCTGCCCATTCATATTCATGAGGCCGTCGACATTTTTCGTGCGTCAAACTTTGTCGCCGACAGCTTGAGTCCAGAGCTCAGGCGCCACATCGCCCTGACAAAAGAGCAAGAAATTTTAGAATTTAGGCGCTATATTAGCGCTATGGAGTATCAAACTTACTTACAGTACTGACGCGATGACGCTTATTCAGCTAATTATTTGTGGCTTGATGATTGCAACAACTCGGGTGTTTGCGATCGAAGCCAATAATCCCATTGATTGCCGCGATCATATCGACGGCATCGTTAGCCTTAGTGCCGCCCCAAGCTCACAACCTCGAGAACCCATTGAGGTGCTTGTCTGGAATGTGCAGAAGTTCGAAAACCCCAAGGCAATTAACTGGCTGGACCAAACCAGCGCGCATGTCATAATAACTCAGGAGTCCATCGAATCGACTCACAAGCAATTCGCGCTCTCGAAACAGGCCGCCGATGTGTTCGCGCCCGGTTATCAAACGCTCAATAATGAAACCTCCGGCGTCGGCATTGTCACTCGTCTTGAAACCTTGTCAAGTTGCGCATGGCAGCATCAAGAGCCCTGGCTCTTGACCCCAAAAGCCACTTTGGTCAGCGCGGTCCGCGCCGCCGACCAAATTATGATTATCGTGAATTTACATGCCGTGAACTTCAGCATCGGCACCAGTGAGTTAAACAACCAATTAGAGGCCATATCGGCAGTCATCGGTGATTTCAAGGGACCTGTCATTGTCGCAGGTGACTTCAACACATGGTCTCAATCGCGAACACAATTGCTGATTGGGTTTGCTCAAGAGCACGGATTACAACCGGCGGTATTTGAACCCGATTATCGGGTAAAACCGTTTTCCTACCCCTTAGACCACATACTGACAAAGAATCTGCAGGTCATTGACAGCCGCTCAGAGGAAAATGAGTTCTCTGATCACAACCCCTTAATCCTGACGATCGCTCTGCCGACACCCAACGATGTGCAGCTGAGTTACAAATCTTCAACCGAAATCAAAAGATCTTTCGCTAAAAGGTAGGTACACTTTTCCTTATTCATCGATAAACACGCAGCAGAGTTATGAAAAAAAAACCCCACCTAAGACCCTTAATGGCAACGCTCTTTATTGGCTTACCTGTGCTAGCCTTGATCATCACGCCACTGTGGGCATGGCACCACGACTTTAGCTCTACCCAGTGGCTTATTGCTCTGGCCTTCCTTTATTTAAACGGCCTAGGAATTACGGCGGGCTACCATCGACTTTGGGCCCATAAAGCCTACCAGGCGCACCCAGTAGTGAGATTTTGGTTTGCTATTTGGGGGGCAGGCGCCTTACAAAACAGCGTGTTTGTGTGGGCATCAGATCATCGCCGTCACCATCGCCACGTCGATGATAATGACCACGACCCATATTCTGCAGGTAAAGGCCTGTGGTTTAGTCATATTGGATGGATGCTTCGAGACTACTCTACCAACACCGAAGACTTTTCGAACATCAAAGACCTCCTGCAAGACCCTATCTTACAGTGGCAGCATAAGCATTACATAGCCATTACCGTCGCTATGAATCTTGGTGCCCCGCTAATCATCGGCATGTTCCTAGGCGACATCACGGGTACGCTGATTAGCGTTGGCTTGATTCGTCTAGTCGTTAACCACAACGTGACATTTTTCATTAACTCATTGGCACACTATTGGGGAACACGTCCCTACACAGAAAGTAACAGCGCCAGAGACAATGGCTTTTTAGCCTTCTTAACTTACGGCGAGGGTTACCACAATTATCATCATATTTTTCAAACCGACTACCGCAATGGCATTCGATGGTGGCATTGGGATCCAACCAAATGGCTAATTTTCACCTTAAATAAACTGGGCTTGTGCTGGAATCTGGTGCGAGTGGATAACTTTAAAATTCAACGTGCCATCATGGATACCACATTCGCGCGAGCCCGACGCCACCTAGACCTACACGATAACTTCCCTCTCAGAGAAATGCTTGAGCATGAGTACGCCGCATTCTCCGAATCCGTCAGACAATGGCGAGAACTGCAATCTCAACGCTATGAAAAACACAAAGAAGCACTCGGCGAGGCTTGGACGCAACGTCGAGCTCAACTCCAACAGCGATGGGAACAGACTCAACTGCGCGACCAACTTAAACTACTGGAACTTAATCTTCGCAACCAGCAGCGCCGAGTGCAGCTATTACTCGAGCAATCTCAATCTTTAGCAGCTGCTTAACCATAGCGAACAGGAGTTGATATGACGATTTACGACTATACAGTTCAGGACATGCAGGGTCAGGAGGTTGCACTCGAGCAATACCGAGGCCAAGTGCTACTCATTACCAATACAGCCAGCAAGTGCGGCTTTACCCCTCAATTTGAAGGACTAGAAGCTCTGTATCAGAAGTATCAAGCACAGGGCTTGGTGATTTTGGGGTTTCCATGCAATCAGTTTGGCGGGCAGGATCCGGGCAGTAATGATCAAATTCTAGATTTTTGCGTAAAGAACTTTGGCGTGAGCTTTCCAATGCACGAGAAAATCGAAGTCAATGGCAACAGCACACACCCCCTATTTGCTTACCTGAAAACAGAAGCAAAGGGCGCCCTGGGTACTAGCCGCATTAAATGGAACTTCACCAAATTTTTAATTGGGCGAAACGGCGACGTGCTAGGACGTTACGCGCCCTTAACCAAACCCGAGGCCCTAGAACTCGATATCGAACAGGCCCTAGCAAATAGGGCGTAGCGAGGAATTAATGTTCACGCGTAGCGCGGAACACGATGTCTGGGTAACGCTCTTGCATTAGACTCAGGTTCACACGAGTAGGGGCTAAATAGGTCAAATGGCCTCCGCCATCAACCGATAAGTGCTCCTCCGCCTTTTTGCGAAACTCTTCAAGTTTGCGTGGATCGTCGGCCTCAATCCACCGAGCGGTATAAACGCTCACTGGCTCGTAAATCGCCTCCACTTTATATTCGTCTTTCAATCGATACGCAACCACATCAAACTGCAGCTGGCCCACAGCTCCGACGATCAAATCGGAAGAGCGTAAAGGCGAAAACACCTGAGTCGAGCCCTCTTCCGACAACTGCTGCAAACCTTTTTGTAACTGCTTGGCTTTCATCGGATCCTTCAAGCGAATGCGCCGAAACAACTCCGGAGCGAAATGAGGAATACCCGTAAATTGCAACGATTCGCCCGCCGTAAATGTATCACCCAACTGAATGGTGCCGTGGTTGTGCAAACCAATAATATCGCCGGAGCAGGCCTGCTCGACCAAGACACGATCACCAGCCTTAAAGCTTACTGCGTCAGCAATACGCAGCTCCTTACCCAACCGCACATGGTGCATTTTCATGCCCTTACTATATTGGCCTGAGCACACCCGCAAGAACGCAATGCGGTCTCTGTGCTTGGGGTCCATGTTCGCTTGAATTTTAAACACAAAACCTGAGAACGCAGCTTCCTCTGCAGCAACCGTGCGTACCGTTGTTTCCCTGGCTTGGGGTTTCGGTGCCCACTCGACAAAATCATCGAGCATTTCGCGCACACCGAAGTTGGCAAGTGCGGTACCAAAGTAAACAGGACTTAAACGGCCCGCCAAAAACTCCTCCAGCGAAAATTCGTGGCTCGCGCCTCTGACGAGATCTATGGTATCCACAAAATCATCGTACTCGTCATCTAGCAAAGTACGCGCCGCATCTGAATCCAAACCCTGAATGCGCTCATCGGGGTGCAATGTGTGACCATGACCCTGTTTAAAGCAGTGAATGGTATCGGTGTATAAATTGTATACGCCCTTGAAATGACGCCCCATACCGATCGGCCAGTTGATGGGTGCACCCTGAATATCAAGCACCTCCTCAATTTCGTCGAGCAATTCGATAGGGTCTCGAATATCGCGATCGAGCTTATTCACAAAGCTAAAAATCGGCGTATCGCGCAAGCGGCACACATTCATTAATTTAATGGTGCGATCCTCTACGCCCTTGGCGCCATCAATCACCATCAGGGCCGAGTCAACCGCCGTGAGCGTACGGTAGGTATCTTCCGAAAAATCTTCGTGCCCGGGAGTATCCAGTAAGTTGACTATTCGCTCGTGATAAGGAAACTGCATCACCGACGAGGTCACCGAAATACCCCGCTCTTGCTCCATCGTCATCCAGTCGGATGTGGCATGAGGACCACGCTTACCTTTGACCGAGCCCGCCACCTGGATGGCGCTACCCAACAGCAGCAACTTTTCAGTAATTGTCGTCTTACCCGCGTCGGGGTGCGAGATAATCGCGAAAGTTCGTCGATTAGAGGCCGAGGCCGGCAGGTAATTATCAGACATAGTTAGGGTATCGTCTTGTGACTGTGCATTTGAGGGGCGCAATTTTCGCCGATGTCGGCCACTTACACAACGGCAAAGCCGCGGTTTGGGACTTTGACACATCAATGCTTGAGCTACAATCAACGTGATTGCGAATCGCTATCAATATTTTTAGCGAGCAGTGAAAAGCTTCAGTTGGAAATACCCTATTTCTCCGACGTTTCTGCATTCTAGCTTCGATCCAGCGGCCCATAACGGTATACTTCGGTGTCACGGAGATAAGTATGCCACACCTTTCCAAAGATCATTTAAATCAGCTTTTTATTGTCAGAGCACTAGCACTAGCGGCTTTTGCTGTGGGACTGTTGTATCTCGCCGCGACCACTTCCGATTCCAATGTCATTACCGAAAGCACAACAGCGCTCGTTGTTCTCGCCACCATCACCGCGATCAGTGCCTGGTACTTTCGTGAAAAGCAGGCAATAACCGATTTGCAGCTGTCGCAACAAATCGCCGTCGATATTTTGGGGTGGAGCTTTTTAATGTATTTGACAGGAGGAGCCAACAACCCCTTCATCTCTTATTTGCTGGTACCGGTCATTATTAGCGCCGCTGTGCTACATCAAAAATTCACAGCAATCATGGCGCTTGCAGCTTTATTGGCATACACCCTACTGCTGCATTACCACCTACCCTTCAGCCCCCTGTCGCCGGCCATGAGCAATACAACGATGCATGGCGTAATGAGCAATCCACACATCTTGGGCATGTGGTTTAACTTTGCATTTAGCGCGGCGCTTGTCGTCGTTGTAGTCAGTCGCATGGCTTATGCAATGCGTAAGCGGGAGCAAAGAGCGGCAGAGCTGAGAGAAGCCAGCCTGCGGGATGAGCAAATTCACGCCATCGCGACTATGGCGGCCACCACCGCACATGAACTCGGCACCCCCTTAAACACACTTAGCCTTTACGCTGACGAACTCAAACATCTTTGCAATGAAAAGACCGACGTCAAAAAGATACTTAACGCCATGGAAGAGAGGCTCGATGAATGCGGTCGAATCACTCGAAAACTGGCCAGTCGAGCAGAAATAAATAACTTAGGCACTCAGTCCAGTCAGCTCGTTGAGCCCTGGCTAGATGCAGTTATAGCGCAGTGGAAGAATAAGCGACCCGAAGCCCAGATTTCTTTGCAAGCCGATGAGCCGAGTCTAGAAGCGTCAGTCAAACTTGATCAGACCTTAGCGCCCGCCATCGAGAATTTATTGAACAACGCGCTGGAAGCAGGCAGTGAGGTCATTGAAGTCAGCTTAACCTGTAACAACCGAGATATTCACATCGCCATTCGTGATTATGGCTCAGGAATACCACCCGAAATACTGACTCAGATCGGTAAAACTGTCATTCAAGACTCGGTCAAGGGACTCGGTATTGGCTTGATGTTGACGCATGCCACCATCAATAAACATGGCGGTAGCTTATTGCATCATCAACCTACCGATGGTGGTACGCTGACTACCGTAATCCTGCCTCGGGAAGGGTGTTAACGCATGCAACGCATCTTAATCATTGATGATGACCGAACCTTTGCGGAAACGGCACAACGTGCGTTTGAACGCGAAGGCTTCGCGGCTACATTTGAGTGCTCGGCAGATTCTGCCCTCGTTAAAGCGGCGGTCTGGCGCCCCGAATACGTATTGCTCGATCTGAATTTAGGTGAGACCAGTGGGCTAACACTGCTGCCAAAGCTTATCGAGACTCTAGGGTCCGCTGCCAAAATCGTCATCCTGACCGGATATTCCAGTATCGCCACGGCCGTGGAAGCCACTCGTCTCGGCGCCCACGACTACTTGTGCAAACCCACTAAACTGCGGGATATTATTGCCTGTTTTACGGGCAAAAAACCGTCCGAGACTGAAATTCCTGATCAGCCACCATCGGTAGAGCGCGTAAAATGGGAGCATATTCAACGAGTACTGCAGGAACATGATGGCAATATATCGGCAACAGCTCGTGCCTTAAGTATGCATCGGCGCACACTACAGCGCATTCTCGCCAAAAAACCGGTGGCGCGCTAACTTTGAGTACAAGCTGTTAACGCGTTCGACAATTGATTCTGAAGCTTTTTAGCAATTGACCAGATATCCAAGGATCTAGCAGGACACTCCTGTTGCAGTGAGGTCACAGCCAATCCCTCATAGCCACAAGGGTTAATACGAGAAAACGGCTCTAAATCGCAATCGATATTCAAACTCAAACCATGAAAGGTGCAGCCCTTGCGGACACGCAAGCCCAACGCGGCAATCTTGCGCCCATCAACATAGACACCCGGAGCCTTAGGATCCGCTTGCGCCTGCAAGCCAAACTGATCCGCTAAAATTTCGATGATAGCGTTTTCAATGAGCGTCACTACCTGTCTGACGCCGAGTTTACGCCGCTTCAAATCGATCAGCAGATAAATTACCAATTGCCCGGGGCCATGGTACGTTACCTGCCCACCACGATCAGTCTGTACCACAGGAATGTTACCAGGAGTCAAGAGGTGCTCGGCTTTTCCCGCTTGGCCTTGAGTAAAGACAGGAGGATGCTCAAGCGCCCACAATTCGTCGGGCGTCTCATTCTGCCTGTTTTCGGTAAACAAGCGCATTGACAAGTAGGTCTCGCGGTAGTCCGCGCACCCTAGCATTTTATGTAAAATTGGCGCCAACATCTTATACCCCAACGAAATTCGCCGACGTGCCAGTGGGCTTTAAATCACCATATTGACCAGACCAGAATCCATCAGCTCTTTATGCATGGCCGCCAATTGCGGCTCACCGGTTGCCGTAATGGTAATGGTCAGCGAACAAAACGTGCCTTCGCGGCTGACCTTGCGCGCAATTTGCTGCCGATCAAACCCTGGCGCGTGAGTTTCAACGATTTCGAAAATCGTCACTTCAAAATGGTCGCATTGCCGTCCCAGGATTTTAACAGGGTACTCGCAAGGAAATTCAATCTTAGGCGGTTCAGGTTGACTCATGCAACTGTCTTCCTATTCTGTAGGTTCGGGCGACAACAGTGTATCGATCCACATTAGAATGCGATCCCACAAGCGCGCAAAAAAGCCAGCCTCTTCGACATCGTGTAAAGCAACGACTGGCCCTTCATAAATTTGCTCGCCGTCAAGGCTTAAGCTGACCCGCCCGACTTTATCACCTCTTTTTATGGGGGCTGACAAGGGTTCATTCAAGTTTACAACTTGCTCAATATTTCGACGCTCGCCTCGGGGCAATGTCAGAGTTACGGCCTCGGCAACACCCACACTCAGATAATCGGCCAAACCCATCCATACCTCGGGCTTTTCCATCTCACGCTCGACAGGCAGTAGTTCCGCGGTTTCGAAATACCGAAACCCGTAATTCAACAAACTGCGCGTTTCGCTAGCGCGAGATTTTGCACTGTCGGTACCCAGAACCACCGAAATCAAACGCATATCGCCGCGTTTTGCTGAGGACACTAGACCATAGCCTGCCTCACTGGTATAGCCCGTTTTCAAGCCATCAACAGACGGGTCTTCACCCAACAGCGTATTTCGGTTGTATTGTTTGATGTTGTTAAATGTGTAATCACGCTCGGCATAAATTTGATAATGCGCTGGAAAATCCTGAATGATCGCTTTAGCCAAGAGTGCAAGATCGTGCGCTGTCGTTAGATGATTAGGCGAAGGCAACCCGTGTGAGTTTTCAAAATAGCTGTCGTTCATACCCAAACGCTGCGCATGGGTATTCATGATATTTGCAAACGCTGTTTCATTGCCCGCTAAATGCTCAGCAATAGCAACCGTAGCATCATTACCTGACGAGATAACAATGCCTTTCTCCAACTCGCTGATAGATACTTCCATGCCTGGCTCCAGCCACATTAGTGACGAGCCCTTAAACATGGGGTTTTGCGCCCAAGCATTTTCACTGATCAATACCTTGTCGTCGAAAGACACCCTACCGCGCTCAATCTCGTAACTCAGCACGTAACTTGTCATCAACTTGGTCAAACTGGCCGGCGGAAGCTGTTCATTAGCGCTGCTTTCGGCAATGACGTAACCGGTAGAAGCGTCGATTAAGTAGTGAGCTCTAGCAGCGACCTCTGGTGGCGCAGGAATAATGGCAGCGGAAACAGATACACTAAGCCCCAGAGCAGCCAAAGTGGCCAGTAGTTTTTGCATGAGAAATTCGTTCCTTCTGTAACGGTGTGTGGATGGTAACGGATCAGACCATGTGATCAAAGCGCTACACCTTCACGAATTCGGCTGTACTCTTCAAATCCAGCCTGAACCAAGCGTCTCTCTAAGACCACAAGCTCTTCGGACTCTTCAACAGGGCCAATACGCACTCGATACACAATCTTGTCGGCAAGTCGCGCGGGACTTATAAATACGGGAAAGCTCGTGCGGCTTTGCAACTCGGCGCGGCGAAGCTCAGCGCTTTCACGAGCGGAGAACGCCCCCACCTGCAAATAACGATAGTCGCCTTCGATGCTGGCGCGCAAATCCTCGGTTCCCTCAATAGCCAAAGCTTCTAGATGCACGCGGGCTGTACCGGCCTGATCAAAACCCAATTTTACCGCGGCACCGTAAGATAAATCGATTATGCGATCGCTATGAAACGGCCCGCGATCATTAACTCGCACAACCATACTGCGACCGTTATCTAAATTGGTCACTTTTAAAAACGTAGGTATGGGTAAACTTTTGTGGGCCGCCGAGGCTTTGTACATGTCAAATACTTCGCCATTGGACGTCAGCTCGCCGTGAAACTTTGCGCCGTACCAAGAGGCCCTGCCGGTCTCGGCGTAACCGACCGCCGAGGACATCACCGAATAGGTTTCGCCGCCGACTGTATAAGGTGATTTATTACCAGCGGCTCGAATTGCCTCGGCGCGAGGAATAGCGTCGGCTACCTGATGAGCCTCAACAGTCACCACAGGCGCCCTGTCTTGGCGCATACGATAACGCCCATCGGTACAAGCGCCGATAGCAATCGTGAGCAGCACGACCAAGGCCCACCGAATCACTGCTCTCGCAACCCCGCGGCCAATGCCTCTGACAACTCAGTAACCGCCATAGCGTACATGCGGCTGTGGTTGTATCGGGTAATCGCATAAAAGTTGTTGAACACCAGCCACTGCTGTGGCCCAACTTCCGTTTCCATCTCAATGGGCTCAATTAAACTATCTGACGGCAAACTTTGGCTAACCAGCGCGGCAGCCTCCGCAGGCAACTCGGCAATGGTATAGCTCAGCTTTAAATCGTCAGTGAGCCACTCGGGGGCCAAAAACTGTTCTTTTTTTAGCGGCACTGTAATGGGTTGCCCTGCTTTCCATCCGTGCCGCTTTAAATAATGTCCCACGCTGCCGATAGCGTCGGCTTCATTATTCCAAATATCAACGAAGTCATCGCCATCAAAATCGATAGCGTAGGCTCGATAACTACTGGGCATAAACTGTCCAAAACCCATGGCTCCAGCGTATGATCCTTTCGGTTCTAGCGGATCAATTTTTTGCTCTTTGGCTAACTGCAAATACTCGACCAACTGTTTACGAAAAAATTTTGACCGCTTAGGGTAGTCAAAAGCCAAGGTAGATAAGGCATCAATCACGCGGTACGAGCCTGCAATACGCCCGTAATAAGTCTCAACGCCAATAATCGCCGCCATAATTTCTGCCGGGACACCAAGTTCACGCTCTCCACGCGCCAAGGTCTCTTGATTGGCCCGCATGAATTCTACGCCTTCTTTGATACGGCGCTCCGTTAAGAAGATATTTTGGTATTCGTGCCAAGCCAACACTTTTTCAGCGGGTCGAGAGATTGCATCGACAATCGACTGTTTTTTCTCGGCTGCACGAAAGATATCGACTAACTCAGATTCGCTATACCCAAAGCCCTCTAACTGTGATGTAAGCTCTGATAGCTTTAATTCAGGGTGATCGCTGTAATCGGCCCAGGCACCGGCTCCAGACATCGCCAACACGAAACCAAACCACCGCAATTTTTTAACCATCACATACCTCATCAATTTACTTGGCGCTTGTCTTGACTAATTGCCATCAGGATACCGAAACCTGCTAACAGAGTCACAATGGATGTCCCGCCGGCGCTGACCAAAGGCAAAGGCACGCCGACCACTGGTAAAATGCCCGCAACCATTCCCATGTTAACGAATACATACACAAAAAACGTCAGCGTAATGCTTGCCCCGACCAGTCGGCCATAGGTCGAATGTGCATTGTAACTAATCCAGAAACCCCGCAAACAGATAAAGAGGTATAGCAACACCAGCCAAAGCACACCCTGCAGACCATATTCTTCGGCGAGCACCGCAATAATAAAATCGGTATGGCTCTCGGGCAAAAAATCCAACAGCGTTTGAGTGCCCTCCATGTAGCCTTTGCCAGACCATCCGCCTGACCCTATAGCCGTCTTGCTCTGAATGATATTCCATCCAGCCCCCAAACGATCGCTCTCTGGATTTAACAAGGTCAAAACTCGCTGTTTCTGGTAATCCTTCATTACAAACGACCACAGTGGCCAGATCGAGGCCAGCACCACGGCAAGCGCCGTTGTAATATATCGCCATGAAAGTCCGGCCAGAAACAGCACAAAGAAACCCGATACCGACACCAAGATGGCGGTACCCAAATCGGGCTGAAAAAAAATCAAAACCGCTGGCAGCCCCATCAAAAACAAGGTGGCGCCCACGTACTTTGGGTTAGGCGGTAAACTGCGTTTAGCCAAATACCAAGCCACCGTCAGCGGCACTGCAAGCTTCATAATTTCTGAGGGCTGAAATCGGAACCCCCCCAGCGATAGCCAGCGTTGCGCGCCTTTAGCACCCACGCCGACAAACAATACGGCAATCAATGCCAGTATTCCGATAAGATACATCCAAGGCGCCAATCGCGCGTACCGATACACGGGAATCTGGGCCGCAACTAACATCCCACCAAAACCGATACCCAAGTAAATAGCTTGTCTCTGAATGGCAGCATTGCTGCCATCAACCGCGCTATTCAACACCGTTAAGCCAAAACCTGTCAGTACCAACAAACCACCGAGCAGCCAAGGGTCCAGCTTTAACAAAGACCAAACCGTTGAACTGCGGCGAAAAGCGTCGCCGCTATAGGGCATTCGACGCAGATACTCAGCCATTGCTAGCCAACCCTGCGTTTCGCATGACGCCTTTACCGGGGTTCGCTAACCAGGCATCCAGCACAGCTCTTGCAACCGGCACGGCCGCACTGCTGCCACCACCATTCTCGACAATCACCGCGAGCGCGATCGTAGGCGCCTCAATGGGTGCAAAAGCAATAAACAGACCGTGATTACGGTGCCGTTCAGCAATCTCGTCCTCGTCATACTCTTCATCTTGAGCTATCCCAATAACTTGCGCCGTGCCTGTTTTCGACGCCACTCGGTACTTTAAGCCCTTCGCCATGGCATGTGCAGTGCCACTCCGTTCGTGCACAACAGCCTCCATACCTTCTATGACCGCCTGCCAATGTGATGGTTCAATATCAGGTAGCTGCAGACGCTCAGTTGCAGGCACGATGCCGTCCACTTCGGCAACCAGCGAAGGTTTGTACGCATACCCCCGATTTGCGAGAACCGACGTCATTAAAGCCAACTGCATGGGAGTGGCCAACATGTAACCCTGCCCAATCCCCACGCTTAAGGTCTCTCCTGGATACCAGGGTCGCCCGCGATTCTGTAATTTCCATTCTGACGAAGGCAAAACTCCCGGACGCTCATTGGTCGTATCCACACCTGTGCGAGCACCCAAATTAAAATCTTGCAAGAAATCGTGCATGCGATCGACCGTCATATTGCGCGCCAAATCATAAAAGTACACGTCACACGATTCGGCAATTGCCATGTGCAAATCGACCGTGTCCGCATGACCACGACCTCGAATGCGCAACACCCAATCGCGATAACGTCGGTCATCCCCGGGGATGCTATACCAACCCGGATCGGCGACTTTTGACTGCGGTGTCACTAAACCCATATGCAAGCCCGCCAGCCCAATCGCGGGCTTGACCGTTGAACCTGGCGGATACTGCCCCTGTAGCGCTCGGTTAAATAAGGGAACATCGGGCGAATCCCGCAACTCCCCGTAGTCTTTAAAACTAATGCCATTCACAAAAGAGTTGGGGTCAAAACTTGGGCTTGAGTAAAGCGCCAGCACGCCACCATTTCGGGGGTCGATGGCCACCACTGCACCTCGCTGCCCCTCTAGGGCTTGCGCCGCAGCAAGCTGCAAATCAGCATCCAGATTAAGCCTCATATCCTTTCCCGGCACAGGGGGCGTTTTATCAACCAATCGCATAATGCGGCCGCGCGCGTCAGTCTCGACCGTTTGCACTCCGGCCTGCCCTAAAAGTGAAGCCTCGTAATACTTCTCAATACCCGTTTTACCGATGTGGAAAGTACCTTCGTAAGGCCCCTCTGGCAGCGTTTGCAGTTCGCGTTCGTTAATTCGGCCGACATAGCCGACCGCATGAGCAAACAGATCGGCCAGAGGATAAAATCTAATCAGCTGAGCCTCGATTTCAACGCCTGGCAGCTCGTGACTATTAACGGCGATTCGAGCTCTTTCTTCCTCTGAGATGCGAAATTTCAGGGGAACCGGCGCGTAAGGTCGAGTACTGGGGCGGCGCAGCTGAAATGCCTCGACATCGTCATCCGACAAATCGATGATTTGCTGCAGGCGCTCAATGACCGCGTCGAGCCCCCCAGTTCTTTCCGCCACAATAGCGAGAACGAACGAGGGTTCATTTTCAGCAATTAAACGACCCGCTCGGTCTCGAATTAATCCACGGCGAGGCGGCAAAGGTTGCGTCTGCAGTCGGTTTTGATCAGATCGAGTGGCGTAAATCGCATGATCAACGATCTGCAAATGATAGTAGCGAATCACGAGCAAGCCGAGCATAACGGCAAAGATTACTAAAGTAACGACCAAACGGTCTGCAAAGATTCGGCCTTCGCGATTGTCGTCTTTCAGTAAGTTGCGGTCAGTTGCCACCGTTCGATCTCTTAGAGTTATGCGCGATGATATGGGTGCCCTATCGATAGTGACCACGCCCGATAGAGCTGCTCGGCCAATACCACTCTGACGAGCGCGTGGGGCAGTGTCAAGGCACTGAGTGATAATCTTTGATTCGCGCGCGCCAAACAGCTTTGATCCAGACCGTCGGGGCCTCCGATCAGAATCACGAGGTCACCCCTGTGAGCTTGCCATGCCTGCCAGTACTCGGCCAATTCCTCGCTGGAGCATGACTTGCCTCGAACATCGAGAGCAACGACGAAGTCGTCTTCGCGAATCTGCTTCAGAATCGATTGCGCCTCAGTTGCTAGATAATGCTCGGCTTTGCGGTCTTTGCGGCGCGTCGCTAGCGGTAAACTGACCCAATCGATTTTCACATCACGCGGCAAACGCTTGTCGTAATCGGCGACCCCAGCCTCAACCCAAGAGGGCATTTTGCCAGCGATAGTTAAAACTCTAATCTTCACGGCGAGCTGGGGCGTCTACCGACCACAAGCGCTCGATATCATAAAAAGCGCGAGTCGCTGGCAACATCACGTGGACCACAACCCCACCCAAGTCAACCAACACCCACTCGCCTGTATCTTGACCTTCGACCCCCAGGGGTGGCACGTCTGCTCGTTTTGCAGCCACGACAACGTTTTCGGCCAACGATTTGACATGGCGATTAGAGGTCCCACTAGCCACCACCAAATACTCCATAACATCCGTTAAAGAGCCGACATCCAAGACCTCAACATTTACCGCTTTTAAATCGTCTAATGCCGCTTGTGCTAGTTCTTTAACAGCCAAAGAATCCATCATTCAATCATCACCTTTTCAAGCCCTTTAGGCCTATACGTATAATTTTTGCTGCGCGATATAGTGTCGCACAACATCGGGAACCAACCCATCAATCGATAAACCGGCTTGCAGTCGTTCGCGAATATCTGAGGCTGAAATATCCAGCAATCGGGACGACAAAAAAGCAACACCCCCACGCGATTGCCAGGGCAAGGCATTAACGTCAACTCGGCATTTGCTTACCCAGCTCGCCAACTCGCCCTGCTCAGGCCAAGCCCAGCCAGGCCTTGCCAAAACTAAGATATTAAGTACCTCTAAAAACTCCTGCCAGCGGTGCCACGATGTAAAACCCAAGAACGCATCGGCCCCCATAATCATGGTCAAACTGGCGTCAATGCCTACTTCGGCTCGAAACTCGCAGGCGGTAGCAAAACTGTATGACTTGCCCGAGCGCTGCAATTCGCGCCCATCGACCTCGAGCTGAGTAATATCTTTCACCGATTCTGCCACCATCGCTAAACGCCTTGCAGCATTGACTCGCGGCGCATCGCGATGCGGTGGATCGGCCGCGGGCACCAGCGTTATGCTCGACAACCCCAGGGCCTCGCAAGATTCAATGGCCATTCGGATATGCCCGTTGTGAATGGGATCAAAGGTGCCGCCCATAAACGCCTTTGCTCTTGAACCTAGACTCAAGAACGAACCTGCCCTGTTCCGAACACAACGTATTTTTGTGAGGTGAGTCCCTCCAAGCCCACCGGGCCCCGAGCGTGGATTTTGTCGGTCGAAATTCCGATCTCAGCCCCCAAGCCATATTCAAACCCATCGGCAAAACGCGTTGAGGCATTCACCATGACCGAGCTGGAGTCCACCTCACGCATAAACTGCTCAGCATGCGCATGATTGTTGGTGATAATCGCGTCGGTATGATGTGAGCCATAGGCATTGATGTGATCTATGGCTTCAGCCAAACCCGCAACAATTCGCACTGCTAGAATGGGCGCCAAGTACTCGGCGTACCAATCATCTTCTGTGGCTGCTACCGCCCAATTCAGTATTCGACAGGTTTCGGAACAACCGCGAACCTCAACGCCCTTAGACTGCAACTCGGGGCCAATTAAAGCCAGCGCCTCTGCAGCCACCAACCGATCGAGTAACAGCGTCTCCATGGTATTGCAGGTGCCATAGCGATGCGTTTTTGCGTTGATAGCTATGGCATTTGCCATGGACATATCTGCACCCTCGTCAATGAACACGTGACAAACGCCATCTAGATGCTTGATGACGGGAATGCGCGCTTCGGCTGTGATCCGCTCAATAAGTCCTTTACCACCGCGCGGTACGATCAC
>Ga0209652_1001355_pt1 | contig 20048 bp, 21 predicted proteins | sample SaaInl74LU_5_DNA_FD_184641 | JGI IMG/M metagenome (GOLD analysis project Ga0209652, IMG submission 184641) | Marine microbial communities from expanding oxygen minimum zones in the Saanich Inlet - ESP_74LU_5_DNA (SPAdes) (version 2) | ecosystem: Environmental > Aquatic > Marine > Intertidal zone... | reverse complement strand
AAAGTGGTGTTCTGCCCTATCTTGATATTCCGTTTCAGCATGCGCACCCTGATGTTCTAAAACGCATGGCGCGTCCCGCTGCGGCCTCAAAAACCTTAGACGAAATCGCAGCTTGGCGGGCGACCTGCCCCGACATAACGCTGCGCTCTACGTTTATTGTCGGCTATCCGGGCGAGACCGAGGCCGAGTTCCAAACGTTGCTCGATTGGCTTGATGAAGCACAGCTCGATCGTGTCGGTTGTTTTCAATATGAAAACGTGGACGGTGCGCGATCAAACGCGTTGCCAGACCACGTGCCAGCGGAAGTTAAACAAGACCGCTGGAACCGTTTCATGGAGAAAGCCCAAGCCATTTCCGCCCAAAAGCTTGCCGCAAAAGTGGGGCACACAATGGATGTGATCATTGATGACATCGATGAGGACGGCGTGGCCACATGCCGGACCAAAGCCGATGCCCCCGAGATTGATGGCAACCTTTTCATCGACGAAAATACCAGCGCCCTACAAGTTGGCGAAATCGTATCCGTGACCGTGGATGAGGCGTCTGAGTATGACCTTTGGGGTGCTGTGAACACACGCTAAGTCAGCCACACGTTACAGTTTAGCGGCAGTATCACGCACGGCCTTAACCCGGTCTGCGTTCGGCGGGTGCGTTCCCAAAAAGCGGTCCCCCGGATCAGGAATGCGCGTGAAAAACTTAGAGCCAAGCACAGGGTCATACCCCGCACGTGCAGTGATCACCGTGCCCAGACGGTCTGCTTCCAACTCAAAATCTTTGGAATAGCTGCGCGCGCCCACAGCCGCCCCAAGTTCCTGAGCCGTTTGCACACCAATGGCACCCGCGCCCGTCAGGGTAGCCAAGTTACCCAAAAGCACCGCTCCCGCGATGGCATTGGTGCGCTGGCGTGCCAGATGGTTTTTGATGTGATGCGCCGCTTCATGCCCCAAGACAAAGGCAATCTCATCATCATTATGGGCACGGGCCAAAAGAGACGCCGTAAACACGATGACAGGCCTGCCAGACCGTTCAAGAGTTTGAAATGCATTGGGCGGTTTGCGCGGATTATCATCAAGCAGGATTTTGAAATCGCAATTCAGCCCCTTGGTGGAACGCACGCACATCCGTTCGGCAACAGGCTCAACCCGCGCTACCGCGCGCGCAAACGCTTGTGTGCCCGCGCGCAACCCAAGGGCTGAGCCATCGCTGCTTTGTCCCGTTTGTTCGGGAATACCTTCGGAAGTGGGCTTACTACTATCTACCCCAGACGGTTGGCACGCAGCCAAAAACATAAGTGCAAAAACCAACCAAACACGCATACTCAAACGTCCTTTACGTCCCAAAACTGTCCCGCACACTATCAGCAGCGCCACAAAAAGAGCCAGCCCCTTTCGCCGCACCCCCTGTCAAAACCGAAAGCCAAGACTACCTGCTGTATATGGAAAAGACAGAGATCATATACAACGGATCGTGCCCAATTTGCTCGCGTGAGGTCAACGGATACGCCCGCTATGCGCAAGCTAAGGCCCTGCCGCTGACATTCACAGACCTGACGGCGACGGACCTTAATGCCCTTGGCCTGACACCTGATGAAGCGGCCAAGCGCCTTCATGTGCTGCATGAGGGAAAACTAGTGGCCGGTGTGGATGCCTTCGTTATTTTGTGGGGGGAAATGCCGCGTTTTCGCTGGCTTGCACGCTTGGTGGCCCTGCCCGTCATCCACCCAATAGCAGTTTTTGTCTATGACCGGATACTCGCGCCACTGCTGTTCGGCATGCACAAAAGACGCCAAGCGCGCGCTGCATCTTGAACCCACGCGCGCAAACCGCAACATAGAGGCGAAGGCGCTATAAAGGATCCGTCATGCCCGCACCGAACACCGCCGCTTTGGCTTTTTTGCAATCGCGCCGCTCACGTCCCGCAAAGACCCTTACCACCCCGGTGCCCGACGACGATGATCTGCGCGCCCTTTTGACCATTGCTGCGCGCACGCCCGATCATGGTAAGCTTGAGCCGTGGCGCTTTATCGTGTTGCAGCGGCCCGCATTGCTGCGCCTCGCGGCCGAGGTTGAGAAATTTGTAAGCGCGCGCACTGATGACACCGCGATCATTGCCAAACAAACCGCGCAATACGCCAATGCGCATCTTGCGATAGCTGTCGTTGAAAGCCCCAAACCATCGCCAAAAATTCCACCCCTTGAGCAAACCTATTCAGCGGGTGCTGTTTGTCTGGCGCTGCTCAACGGGGCGCTTGCATCTGGCTGGGGGGCAAACTGGCTGTCGGGACCGGCCAGTCATGATGCAGGGTTTACGCAGACACATCTGGGGCTTGCACCGCACGAGCGCATCGCGGGGTTGATCCATTTGGGCACAGAGACAAATCCGCCACCCGAACGCCCGCGTCCCGACGTGGACAGCATAACCACTTGGGTCGCATCGTGATCCTTCAGGCGGTGCTACGTGCTACGGCGCAATTCTCTGATCCTGCGTTTTGGGGCGTTGCTGCCAAAGCGATCGCGCTCACAATTGTGACACTCATTGGCCTTGGAGCGGCTGTGATCTGGGGCATCGGCTGGCTGTTACCTGATCAGATCAACCTGCCATGGATCGGCACGGTTACTTGGGTGGAAAACGCCATTAGCTGGGCAGCGGTCCCATTGATGGCGGTCCTGTCAGTGTTTCTGATGGTGCCTGTTGCATCCGCAGTGACAGGGCTTTTTCTTGAAGACGTTGCCGATGCTGTTGAGGCCCGCCACTTCCCACATTTACCCCCTGCAACGCCCCTCGGGATTGCCCAAACACTGCGCGAATCGCTTGGTTTTTTGGCCGTGATGGCGGGTGCTAACTTGCTGGCCTTGGTGCTATATCTGATCTTTTTGCCCTTCGCGCCACTGATCTTTTGGGGACTAAACGGCTTTTTACTGGGGCGGGAATATTTTCAACTTGTGGCCGCGCGGCGTGTCGGCCTCAAAGAAGCAAAGCAACTGCGGCGCAAACATGCGCTTAGAATTTGGCTGGCAGGCGGTGTAATGGCTGTTGTCTTATCCGTACCAATGTTGAACTTACTTGTCCCAATTCTGGGCGCCGCGACCTACACACACCTTTTTCACACCCTGCAAAGCCGCGCTTAGCCCGCCGCCTGTGGCAAGCCAGAGCCGGGCCCCATGCGGTTGAACATATCGATGCTTTCAACTGTCAAAAGGCCCGACACCAAAGTACTCGCAATGACAATCCACAGGCCAATCGCCCAATAAGTCGTGATTTTGGCTTTCCGTTTAATCTGCGCATCCGCCGGCGAAGAGGCGTGTGTACCGGGCACGATCTCGCCTGCGTCGCCTTGGGTAACCATGCGCAAAGGCAGCACACAAAAGAACACCATGAACCAGATCACGGCGAACAAAACGATAGCAGAGGTGATGGACATGGGCAGGCCTTTCTAAATCACTTAGACTTGTTCTAGCTCGACAAGGCAGCCGTTAAAGTCTTTGGGGTGCAAAAACAAAACCGGCTTTCCGTGTGCTCCGATTTTCGGCTCACCGGTGCCCAAAACACGCATGCCATCTGCTTTTAGTCTGTCGCGGGCGACCAAGATATCGTCGACTTCGTAACACATGTGATGGATGCCCCCGACGGGGTTTTTATCCAGAAATCCTCTGATCGGACTATCTTCGCCCAAGGGATATAGCAACTCCACTTTGGTGTTCGGCAGCTCGATGAACACAACAGTCACCCCGTGATCCGGCTCATCCTGCGGCGCGCCTACATTGGCGCCAAGCGTATTGCGGTATTGATCGCACGCAGCCTCAAGGTCAGGAACGGCGATGGCGATATGGTTTAAGCGGCCAATCATAGTGGGGTCTCCAGTCAGTATTTCGCCTGTTTATGGGCGGATGAGCCGCCAGAAACAAGTCATCACAAGCGCGGCACATTAACCCGCTGTTAGGCATGCGCCCGTATTTCTGAAGCCGTAAATCGTTCAACAGTAACCACAGCGGAGCACTGCCATGCCCAGCCTTGATGACTATCTCACCACCCCCCAAGCCACCAACGACCGCCCTCTTTTGGGGCAGACCATTCTGGTTGTCGAAGACAGCCGCTACGCCTGTGAGGCCCTTCGGTTGATGTGCCTGCGTTCAGGCGCGCGCATCAGAATGGCGGATTGCCTGACTTCAGCACGCCGCCATCTTAAAGTTTACAGACCATCGGTGATCGTCATTGATATCGGCCTTCCTGACGGAAGCGGGGCCGACCTGCTTGAAGATCTGGCGAATGCGAGCCCACGCGTGGACGTTATTTTGGGCACCAGCGGTGATCCAAACGGCCAAGATATGGCGCTGGCTGCGGGTGCGGATGGCTTTTTGGAAAAACCGCTGACCAGTCTTGCAGCCTTTCAAGACGCGGTCCTCAGCCATTTGCCCGATGACAGACGCCCCTCTGGTCCACGCAGTGTAAATGATGAAATTATCGTACCCGACAGGATTGCTTACCAAAATGACATGGCGCACATCGCTGATGTACTTGGTGCTGAGACTGACGCGCGTGTGCTCGACTACATCACACAATTCACCGGCGGCGTGGCGCGCACGGCCTCGGACCGCGAGCTTAGCATTGCTGTGGAGAATGTGATCGACGCACGCACCGAGGGTCGCCACCTGCCAACCGCGATCGCGGCTCTTTCGGGACTTGTCCAAGACCGCCTCAACGCGCGCGCCGTAATTTAGCGCGGCAAAAAGATGTAACTGAAACATAAATTCATCTTATCGGCACGAGGACACCAAACACCTGCCACATTTACGCACCAAACGTATCAGAATGTTGGTTGTTTAATTGTGGGGTGTTCAAGATGGAAAGACTGGCACAAAAGTTGTGGGCAAACGCAGATACGCGATCAAAGGGGGCAGTGGATTGGATCGTGTTAACCACGGGCGCCACATTCTTGGCCGTTGGCATCCTTGCCTCACTTATTGGCGCGTCCGCAGATTTCGCCCGCGACATCGTGATCGAAACAGACACAAGCTTTACCCAACCAATTTAGCAAAAAGCCACACAATATTCGGGCGTGCCTTTGCGGGTTAGGTCCAGCCAGAATAATTTCTAAAGAGCAGGATCTCGGCTTACCAAAATTGGCGCGGTCAGGTCGCGCAACGATTTAATCTGCTGACCATCCGCATCAAAGTTGTCCGCATTAAGCCAAGTTTCAAACGCATCGCGCAACTGTGGCCATTCACAGTCAATCATCGCGTACCAAACCGTATCGCGGTTGCGGCCCTTAACGATAACCGCTTGGCGGAAAATGCCTTCATAGGAAAAGCCAAACCGTTCCGCAGAGCGGCGTGATCCAAGGTTGCGGCTGTTGCACTTCCATTCAAACCGGCGATAGCCAGCCTCAAACGCCCATTTGATCAACAGATACACTGCTTCTGTTGCTTCACGGGTGCGTTGCAGTCTTGGCGCAAACGTCACCCAACCGACTTCGGCAACGCCGTTCTTGGGATCGATACGCATCAATGACAAAGTACCGCCAAGACGCCCATCTTCCATACGCACAGCAAAATGCAGCGGGTCATTAGTGATACGAGCGGCATCAAGCCACGCCCGATACTGGGTTCCTGCGAAGGGCCCAGTAGGCAACCAATCCCACATCTTACCGTCAATGTCTTCGGAAAAGGCAGCAATCAAGCCGTCTTCATGATCGGTAGATAAAGGCTCAAGCGTAACGTAGCGCCCACGCAATTCTACCCGTTCAGGCAAAGCAACAGGGCGCCACGCGTCTAGGCTCATTCGGGATCAATCACACGCAGCGACAATTCGCGCAGCTGTTCGTTCATCGGATCATTCGGCGCGCCCATCATCAGATCTTCGGCGCGTTGGTTCATCGGGAACATGATCACTTCACGAATGTTTGCCTCATCCGCCAAAAGCATCACAATCCGGTCAATACCCGCCGCACATCCACCGTGGGGAGGCGCGCCGTATTGGAATGCGTTAACCATGCCGCCAAAACGTTTTTCGACTTCGTCTTTGCCGTAACCCGCAATCTCGAACGCTTTGAACATAATCTCTGGGCGGTGATTCCGGATCGCACCGGACACCAACTCATAGCCGTTACAGGCCAAGTCATATTGGTAGCCTAGCACATCCTCGGGATTGCCATCCAACGCATCCATGCCACCTTGGGGCATTGAGAACGGGTTGTGCTCAAAATCGATTTTGCCAGTTTCCTCATCCCGCTCATAGATCGGGAAATCCACGATCCAAGCGAACGCAAAACGGTTCAGGTCGGTCAGGCCAAGCTCGTTGCCAATTTCAACGCGCGCTTTGCCAGCCACGCCTTCAAACGCCTTCGGCTTACCGCCCAAGAAGAATGCAGCATCGCCCACGCCAAGACCCAGTTGCTGACGAATTGCTTCTGTGCGCTCGGGGCCGATGTTTTTGGCAAGCGGACCCGCGGCCTCCATGCCCTCGCCTTGGTCGCGCCAGAAGATGTAGCCCATCCCGGGCAGACCTTCTTTTTGCGCAAAGGCATTCATACGGTCACAGAACTTACGTGATCCACCTTTCGGCGCAGGGATCGCGCGAATTTCAGTGCCGTCTTGCTCGAGCAGTTTGGCGAAAATGGCAAAGCCTGATCCGCGGAAATGATCGGACACAACCTGCATTTTGATCGGGTTGCGCAAGTCAGGCTTGTCGGTGCCGTACCAAAGGGCCGCATCTTTATATGAAATCTGCGGCCACTCCTGATCAACAGTCCGTCCGCCACCGAACTCCTCAAAAACACCTGTTAGGACAGGTTGGATCGTATCAAAGACGTCCTGCTGCTCAACAAACGACATCTCAAGGTCAAGCTGGTAGAAATCAGTAGGCGAGCGGTCCGCACGGGGATCTTCGTCGCGGAAACACGGCGCGATCTGGAAATATTTGTCGTAGCCAGACACCATGATCAGCTGTTTGAATTGCTGTGGCGCTTGGGGCAGCGCATAGAATTTACCCGGATGCAGACGTGAAGGCACCAAGAAATCACGCGCGCCCTCTGGGCTTGAGGCTGTGATGATCGGCGTTTGATATTCGCGGAAGTTCAAGTCCCACATCCGCTTGCGCATGGATGCCACCACGTCTGAGCGCATCGCCATGTTACGCTGCAACTTCTCGCGGCGCAGATCGAGGTAGCGGTACTTCAGGCGAGTTTCTTCGGGGTATTCCTGCTCACCAAACACCATCAAGGGCAGCTCAGCAGACGCGCCCAGCACTTCGATGTCACGGATGAAAACCTCAATTTCGCCAGTTGGGATTTTGGGGTTCACAAGGCTTTCGTCCCGCGCCATGACGTTGCCATCAATGCGGATACACCATTCGCTGCGGACTTTCTCAATCTCGGCAAATACGGGGCTGTCGGGATCGGCCATGACTTGCGTGATGCCGTAGTGGTCGCGCAAATCGATGAACAACAACCCACCGTGATCACGCACGCGGTGCACCCAACCGGACAGGCGAACGGTCTCGCCCACGTTTGATTTGTTTAGATCGGCGCAAGTGTGGCTGCGGTAGGCGTGCATAATCGGCTCTTTCCCATGAATATCAGGTCTGACGCGATACACCGCGCCTACCCCGTAAAGTCAAGGGAAAGCGCCCAATTCCAACGCCAATCTCCCCTAATTACCCGCATTTAGCCCCATTGCAGGACCATGACGCCTCAAACACGCCCACCTCGCGGATGACCCATGCAAACCAGCCGCAAAAGGCACAAGTAAAATGCGCGCGTGCACGCGGTGCTGCATTGTTTTATAGATCAGCGTGCCAATCCCCTTGCACCGCGCCGCGCGATGCCTATAACGCACGACAATTTGCAATCACAACCGAGGGCACTGCCATGCCAAAGCGCACTGATATCAAGTCAATCATGATCATCGGAGCGGGGCCTATTGTGATTGGCCAAGCTTGTGAGTTCGACTACTCTGGCGCCCAAGCCTGTAAGGCGCTGCGCGAAGAAGGTTACCGGGTTATCTTGGTTAACTCGAACCCTGCCACCATCATGACAGACCCCGGCCTTGCCGATGCAACCTACATCGAGCCGATCACCCCAGAGGTTGTTGCCAAGATCATCGAGAAAGAGCGCCCCGACGCACTGTTGCCCACAATGGGCGGTCAAACGGGCCTGAACACCTCGCTTGCTCTTGATGACATGGGCATTCTTGAGAAATTCAACGTTGAGCTGATCGGCGCAAAGCGCGAAGCCATCGAAATGGCCGAAGACCGTAAGCTGTTCCGTGAAGCGATGGACCGCCTGAACATCGAAAACCCGCGCGCCACAATCGCCAACACCATGGACGAATGTATGGCCGCCCTCGAAGATATCGGCCTGCCCGCGATTATCCGCCCCGCCTTCACGATGGGCGGAACCGGCGGTGGCGTTGCGTATAACCGCGATGACTATGAGCACTTCTGCAAAACCGGCCTTGATGCCTCGCCCGTCAATCAAATCCTGATTGATGAGTCGCTACTGGGCTGGAAAGAGTTCGAGATGGAAGTTGTGCGCGACACAGCAGACAACGCCATCATCGTGTGCTCAATCGAGAATATTGACCCGATGGGCGTGCACACAGGCGACAGTATCACGGTTGCCCCTGCGCTGACCCTGACGGACAAAGAATACCAACTGATGCGCACACACAGCATCAACGTTTTGCGCGAAATTGGCGTTGAAACAGGTGGGTCAAACGTACAATGGGCGGTGAACCCCAAAGACGGCCGAATGGTTGTCATTGAGATGAACCCGCGTGTGTCACGCTCTTCCGCGCTGGCCTCCAAGGCGACCGGTTTCCCAATTGCAAAAATTGCCGCGAAGCTGGCCGTGGGCTACACGCTTGATGAGTTGGACAACGACATCACCCGCGTCACACCCGCCAGCTTTGAACCCACAATCGACTATGTGGTCACCAAAATTCCAAAGTTCGCCTTTGAGAAATTCCCGGGCTCTGAGCCTTATTTGACCACCGCGATGAAATCCGTGGGCGAGGCGATGGCCATTGGCCGGACCATCCACGAATCGATGCAAAAGGCGTTGGCCTCGATGGAATCGGGTCTGACTGGCTTTGACGAAATCAAAATCGAAGGCGCGCCTGAGAAATCTGCAGTGGTAAAAGCGCTGGCAAAACAAACACCGGACCGGATCCGCGTGATTGCCCAAGCCATGCGCGAAGGTCTCAGCGACGACGAAATTCACGCAGCAACTGCGTTCGACCCTTGGTTCCTTGCGCGTATCCGCGAAATCATCGACGCCGAGGCAGACATTCGCAAGAATGGTCTGCCAACGAACGAACACGCTCTGCGCAAAATCAAAATGCTGGGCTTTACAGATGCGCGTCTTGCCACCCTAACGGGCCGCGACGAAGACAACGTACGCCGCGCCCGCCAGAACCTTGGCGTGGTCGCACAGTTCAAGCGCATCGATACCTGCGCTGCCGAATTTGAGGCCCAAACGCCTTACATGTACTCCACTTACGAAGCGCCCATCATGGGCACGCCCGAATGTGAGGCGCGCCCATCCGAGCGTAAGAAAGTTGTCATCTTGGGCGGTGGTCCAAACCGGATCGGCCAAGGGATCGAGTTTGATTACTGCTGTTGTCACGCGTGCTACGCGCTGACTGATGCGGGCTATGAAACCATTATGATCAACTGCAACCCCGAGACTGTCTCAACAGATTATGACACGTCGGACCGCCTCTATTTTGAGCCGCTGACATTTGAACATGTCATGGAAATACTGCGCGTTGAGCAAGAGAACGGCACCCTGCACGGTGTGATCGTTCAATTCGGCGGACAGACCCCGTTGAAGCTTGCAAACGGTCTTGAAGCCGCGGGCATCCCGATCCTCGGCACATCCCCCGACGCGATTGATCTGGCAGAAGATCGTGAGCGTTTCCAAGCCCTTGTTGAGCGTCTTGAGCTGAAGCAACCCAAGAATGGCATTGCACATTCTGACGCTGAAGCCATGTCGATCGCCCAAGACGTTGGCTATCCGTTGGTGATCCGCCCATCTTATGTTTTGGGTGGCCGCGCGATGGAGATCGTTCGCGACGACGCACATCTAACACGCTACATTAACGAGGCCGTTGTGGTCTCGGGCGACAGCCCAGTGCTGCTGGACAGCTACTTGTCCGGTGCCGTTGAGATCGACGTTGACGCGCTAAGCGACGGCACAGATGTGCACGTCGCAGGCATCATGCAACACATCGAAGAAGCCGGCGTACACTCAGGTGACAGTGCCTGTTCACTGCCTCCCTACTCACTGACCGCTCAGACGATCAAAGAGCTGCGCCGCCAGACAGAAGCACTAGCGCGCGGCCTCAACGTTGTCGGTCTGATGAACATCCAGTTCGCGGTGAAAGACGGTGACATCTACCTGATCGAGGTTAACCCACGCGCCTCACGGACAGTGCCATTTGTAGCCAAAGCCGTGAACAGCCCAATCGCCTCAATCGCCGCGCAAATCATGGCCGGTGCAAAGCTGGCAGACTTCGATCTGGTTGATCCTGAAATCGACACCTACGCGGTCAAAGAAGCAGTGCTTCCGTTTGCACGCTTCCCCGGTGTGGACACGATACTTGGGCCAGAAATGCGCTCTACGGGCGAGGTGATGGGGTCTGACAAAGACTTCCATATGGCCTTCCTCAAGGCGCAAATGGGCGCTGGCACAGAGCTTCCACAAGGCGGTGAAGGCAAAGTGTTCTTCTCAATCAAAGACAGCGACAAAACGCCTGCAATGATAGAAGCCGCCACTGTGCTTCTTGAGTTGGGCCACACATTGATGGCCACCAGCGGTACTGCGAAATTCCTGACAGACGCGGGCCTTAGCGTGGAGTTGGTCAACAAAGTCTATGAGGGCCGCCCGAACGTGGTGGACCAACTGAAAGACGGCGCAATCAGCTTGGTGCTCAATACAACAGAAGGGGCGCAAGCCATTGAGGACAGTCGCGAAATTCGCAAAGTCGCTCTCTATGACAAGATCCCCTACTTCACGACGGCCGCCGCCTCACACGCTGCAGCCCTTGCCATGCGCGCACGCGCAGGTGGTGAAATCGAAGTGAAAGCGCTGCAAGAAAGCTAAGCCTTCAATCAGCCCCAATGCACAACAAAAGCCCGCCTGACCCTTGGTTCTTGGCGGGCTTTTTCGTTTCTGAAGCGTGCTGAAAAATCAAACTTCACACGCGAACCCTACCAAAGCGCCGTAACGTAGCGCTTGACCTAACCCATTGACTGTCCGCAAAAATACCCCAAGCCAAAGGGATATATTATGTACGCAGCAGCAATCACAGGCCACGGGGTCTTCACACCGGAAAACATCATCACCAATGATGAGCTTGTTGTCGCGTTCAACGCCTATGTGGACCGCTTCAACACCGAACACGCCGCCACAATCGAAAGTGGCGAAGTGACCGCAAAGGCGCATTCCTCAGCGGAATTCATTCACAACGCATCGGGCATCGAGAACCGCTATGTGATGGATAAAGAGGGCGTTCTGGACCCCGCGCGCATGTATCCCAAACTTGACGCACGCGCTGATGATGCCCCCTCTTTGATGGCGGAAATGGGGATGAAAGCCGCGAAAAAGGCACTGGATATGGCGGGGAAATCCGCCATGGATGTGGACGCCATTCTATGCGCCGCCTCAAACCACGAGCGCGCCTACCCCGCAATTGCCATCGAAATTCAGGACCTTATCGGGGCCGGTGGCTTTGCTTTTGATATGAACGTCGCCTGCTCATCGGCCACGTTTGGCATTCAGGCCGCCGCCGATATGATTAAGTCCGGCTCGATCCGCTCGGCTCTTGTGATCTGTCCCGAAATTTGTTCCGCCCATCTGGAATGGCGCGACCGGGACTGCCATTTCATTTTTGGTGATGTAGCCACGGCAGTTTTGATCGAACGCGCCGAAGATGCCAAAGGCCCGCATTTTGAGATCACTTCAACCCGATGCGCCACGTCGTTTTCAAACAATATCCGTAACAACAACGGATTTTTGCGCCGCACCCATGATCACATGGACGATCGCCGCGACATGCAGTTCATGCAAAATGGCCGCAAAGTTTTCAAAGAAGTTCTGCCGCTTGTCAGCAAACATATCGCTGATCACATGACCGCTCAGAACATCGCCGCCGATGACCTGAAGCGCCTTTGGTTACACCAAGCCAACAAAACCATGAATGACTACATCGGCAAAAAGGTCCTTGGCCGTGTGCCCGAAAACGGCGAGCAACCCAACATTCTGCAATACTACGCCAACACCTCAAGTGCGGGCAGCATCATCGCTTTTTCACAGCACTCTGATGACATGGCAGCCGGTGATCACGGTCTGATTTGTAGTTTCGGCGCAGGGTATTCCGTAGGCAGCGTTATTTTGCGAAAAGCAGGTTAGTCTTTTTGTGACACGCGCTTGTGCACTGCCTCAGCCGTTTCAACCCGCTCTGAATACCGGTCCGTCAAATACGCAGAACGGCCGCGCGTCATGTAGGTGAACTTAACCAGTTCCTCCATTATATCAACAATCCGATTATAAAGCGCGCTTGGTTTCATCCGGCCTTCTTCAAACTCAAGCCACGCCTTGGGAATGCTTGACTGGTTCGGGATCGTGATCATCCGCATCCAACGGCCCAAGATGCGCATTTGGTTCACTGTGTTGAAACTTTGCGAGCCACCGGACACCTGCATCAGCGCCAGTGTTTTACCTTGGGTTGGGCGAATGCCACCAATCGCCGACAAAGGCAGCCAGTCAATTTGGGCTTTCATGATCGCCGTCATCGCGCCATGCCTCTCGGGACTGGACCAGACCATCCCCTCGGACCACAAGGCAAGCTCCCGTAGCTCCGCCACTTTGGGATGCTCCGGTGCCGCGTCATCAGGAAGGGGCAGACCGGAGGGGTCAAAGAACCGAACATCCGCTCCAAGCGCCTCAAGAACGCGCGCCCCTTCTTCGGCGGCAGCGCGAGAATAACTTTGCGGGCGCACCGATCCGTAGAGCATCAAAATACGCGGCGGATGACCGTCATCGCCCTGCCCTACCAAACCGTCGGGCGAAATTGAATGAAGCTGTGCGGGATCAAAAAGAGATGTGTCAGACATCTGAGGGCTTTCCTGAATAAACCTGTGCCAACCGGCGTTTGCGCAAAGCGTCCCGCATTCGTAACGCCGCTTCAAGGCCAAATCTCACTTGGCGCGTCTTGCATCTTGCAGTTCAGACAATCCTTGGGGTAGCAGACCCTATGGCAAAACTTTACTTTCATTACTCCACAATGAACGCGGGCAAATCCACGGTGCTGTTGCAGGCGTCTCACAACTATATCGAGCGCGGCATGAAGACCTATTTGCTAACCGCCCGCTTTGATCGCCGCGCCGGTGAAGGCCGCATCGCCAGCCGCATTGGCATCGGCGTTGAGGCCGACACCTTCGACGAAACCGACGATCTTTTTGCCAAAATTTCAGCGCGCCTTCAGGCCGGTCCGTGTGCGTGCGTGTTCATCGACGAAGCTCAGTTTCTAACCAAAGAGCAAGTTTGGGGACTGGCCCGCGCGGTAGATGACCTCAACGTGCCCATCATGGCATACGGTTTACGCGTGGACTTTCGCGGCGAACTTTTCCCCGGCTCTGCGGCGTTGCTGGCCCTTGCGGATGAGATGCGCGAAGTCCGCACAATCTGTCACTGCGGGCGCAAGGCGACCATGGTCGTGCGTCAAGATGAAAGCGGTCAGGCCCTAAAAGACGGCGCCCAAGTGCAAATTGGCGGCAATGAGACATATGTCTCGCTCTGCCGCCGTCATTGGCGCGAAGCAGTCAGCTAGCAGCGCAGCTTACGGCAGAACAGGATTGGGCAGAGCCGTGCCGTTGATATGCGCGGCAACATTGCGCACTGCCATCAGCCCCATATCAACGCGCACCTCAAGGGCCGCAGTGCCAAGATGCGGCAGCAGCGCCACGTTTTCCATCTGCAAAAGCGCCTCTGACACAATTGGCTCGCGCTCATATACATCAAGGCCCGCACCGGCGATTTGACCACTTTGCAGCGCATCTACCAAAGCCGCCTCATCCACTACATCGCCACGCGCGATATTGATCAAATGTGCATGGGATTGCATCTGCGCAAATCGCTCGGCGTTCATCAAACGGTGGGTTTGCGGCGTTGCCGGCACGGCCAGCACAACCACATCCGACGTCCCTAACACCTGTGAAATCTCGGGCATCTGTGTGCCATGTTCAGGCGCATCAACCATTGAGCGGTTGTAGAATATTACATTCATTCCGAAACCAGCGGCTGCGCGGCGGGCAATTGCTTTGCCGATCCGCCCCATACCGATGATCCCAAGGGTTTTGCCGCCAATATGCATGCCCAACAGTTGTGTGGGATGCCATCCATCCCATGCGTTTGCACGAACCATCCGCTCACCTTCGCCAAGGCGGCGACAACTCATCAAGATCAACGACATCGCAATATCAGCTGTCGCATCAGTCACCGCACCAGGGGTATTGGATACTGAAACACCTGCCTTTTGCGCCGCCGAAACATCAATGTGATTATAACCCACCCCAAAATTTGCGAGCATTTTACAACGCGGATTTGGCGCCGCACCAAAAGCCACAGCGCTGAATTGATCACCTAACGTGGGCAAGATCACATCATAAGCGTGCAGCATTTCGGCCGCCTCTTGCGCGGACATTGGGGACTGATCTTCGCGGACCGTTACATCAGCAACCGCCTTTGCTGCCTCAAGCACGTCTTGTGGTAAGTTGCGTGTAATCAATAACTTAGTCAATGTAGTCGCCCCCCAATTGGCACATCCTGATCGGGCGAGACCAACACAATCCCCCCTTGCGCATCACTCACACCCAGCACCAGCACCTCTGACATGAATTTACCTATCTGACGTGGTGGAAAATTCACCACCGCCATCACCGTTTTACCCACTAGCCCCTCAGGCGAATAATGATCGGTAACCTGCGCACTGGAGCGTTTTTCGCCAATGTCGCCGCCGAAATCGATCCAAAGTTTGATCGCCGGTTTGCGCGCTTCAGGATATGGTTCCGCACGCACAACTTTGCCTGCACGGATGTCCACTTTCATAAAATCATCAAAAGAAATCTCAGCCATTTGCCAGCTCCTTTGAACGCGCGGTTGCAGCAGCCACTGTTTTGCTCATCAAGGGCCCAAGGCCGTGTTTCTCATCCATCAAAACCTCCAGTCCCGCTTGGGTGGTTCCATTAGGGGATGTCACATTGACCCTTAAATCGGATGGGGTTTCTTCTGATGCCGCCGCCAATTGTCCCGCCCCTGCAACCGTGGCTTTTGCAAGCTGCATCGCCAAATCCGCACCCAACCCTTGGGCTTGGCCCGCCACTGCCAGCGCCTCAATCATATGGAAAACATACGCCGGACCGGACCCAGACAACCCCGTGACCGCGTCCATCTGATTTTCGTTGTCCAGACGCACCACCTGCCCCACGGCACGCAACAAGGCCTCTGCCATATCCAGATGATCGGGCGTTGCCTCGGCATTTCCGATCAACGCCGTGATGCCCGCCCCCACGGCGGCCGGCGTGTTGGGCATGGCCCGAATGATTGGCGTTTTCGCCCCCAAAACACTGGACAAATTCGCTAGGGTCACCCCCGCAGCGACTGACAAAAAGACAGTGTCACCGTTGCCAAGCGCTTGCATTTGCGGCAGCGCATCGCCCATCATTTGCGGCTTTACAGCGATCAGAACCAGCGCAGGGTTAGCAGGCAATTCTTGATTAACACGCACGCCACATTCGCTCAGCCACGCGCTTGGAAACGGATCAAGCACGCTCACGGCTTGTGGCGAAAGCCCGTCGGCAAGCCACCCGCGCAACATTGCTGAACCCATTTTCCCGCAGCCCAACAAAACCATGCCGCGCTGTTCAATCTGTCCTAAATTCATAGACGCCCCCTGCCGTTTTCAAGGCAAGTTAGGCGCGCCCGTAAGCTTCCGCAATGGCCGTTTGTAAGGCAGCCTCAACACTGGCGTCGCCCCATGTCGCAAGCTGAAACGCCGGATAATAGCGCTCAGCAGACATAACTGCTGCATTAATTGCCGTGTCAATCTGCTCGGGGCTGGCAATCTGCCCACCCGCAAGGATCAACCCGTATCGAAACACCATCAACTTTTGCTCTTCCCAATACGAAAACGCCCCTGCCCAACACCGGTCATTCACCGCATTCAGGGCCTCCATCAACGCAGGCATCCGGTCTTTCGGTGGCTCCATGTCGAACGTGCAAATCAACCGCAACGTCTCATCGGATGCGACCCAAGCCAGCGTAATTGAATACGTCCGCCACTGCCCCTCAACCGCCATTGCGATCTGATCATCATGAATACGATCAAACTGCCAGTCATGATGTTCAGCAAGATGTTCAACGATATCAATTGGATGAAGGTCTTCGGCGTCCAAATACTGCTCAGAGAGTGCCATTTTGTGGCCTTTCAGGTGTTGGCGCTGTCGATGGCAGTCGACCTAGCGCTAGGGTACCTACTCAAGGGGGTGTGGTTGCCGCTCGCCCCTTAGCTACATGCTGTGCCATCGCATGGGGGCCTGTAAAGACAATATTTGGGGATAACCTCAATAACTTGTGGGTAAGATGGCATTTACCACTATTTTTGCCAGCTAAATGGCAATCGTAATAATTAACCACGAAAAAACCGGCCCTTCACAAAGAAGAGCCGGCTCAAATTTCGAAATCAGGTTTGATTAAGGGAGCGACTTAACCCTTTTTCTTGCCCTTAGCTTCAAGCGCCTCAAGCCGGGCAAGCAAGGCCGCGTTCTCCTCGCGGGCTTTCACAGCCATCGCGCGCACGGCCTCAAATTCTTCGCGCGTGACCAATTCACGGTCCGCCAACCAGCGGTCCATCATTGATTTCATTGCGTTTTCCGCTTCGTCCTTGGCACCTTGGGCTACACCCATGGCGTTGGTCATAAGCTGGCTGATGTCGTCCATAATTTTGTTACGCGTTTGCATTTGGTCTGGCCTTTTCGCTAACTGTTACATCCTATATGGGCAGAATTGCGGTCAGTCTCAAGGGCCGCACACGCGACACAACCGCCGGAGGTCCTATTTATGCTCGCCGCGATCCCTTTTCCTAATTTGTCGCCAAACATTTTCAGCATCTCTCTGTTTGGCATGGAATTCGCCCTTCGCTGGTATGCAATGGCTTACATCGTCGGCATCGTCATAGGTTGGCGCATCAGTGTCGCCGCTTTACGCCGTCCCGCTTTGTGGTCAAAAGACACAAGCCCGTTCAGCCCAGAACAGGCCGAGGACCTTCTGACATGGATCGTGGTTGGTGTCATTTTAGGTGGCCGCTTAGGGTACGTCCTTTTCTATCAACCCGCCTATTACCTGCAAAACCCACTTGAAATTCCCGCCATCTGGACCGGCGGCATGTCGTTTCACGGGGGCTTTTTGGGCGTTGTTTTACTGGCCTACATCTGGACCCGCCGCAACAAGGTCGCCCTCTGGCCACTTGCTGACAGCTTGGCAATTGCTGTCCCGCCCGCATTACTCCTTGGCCGCGTCTCAAACTTCATCAACGCCGAACTTTGGGGCCGCCCGACAGACGCACCTTGGGGCGTAATTTTCCCAGGTGAGGCCGCCCAAGCCTGTGAGGGTATTATCGGCGCATGTGCGCGCCACCCCTCACAACTCTATGAAGCGGCTCTTGAAGGTCTCATTTTGGGAGCGGTTCTGCTTTATTTTGCCTTCCGCCGTGGCCTACTCAAACGCCAGGGCGCTGCGACAGGCATCTTCTTTGCAGGATACGGGATGGCGCGCTTTGCGGTCGAATTTGTCCGCCAGCCTGATGCGCAATTTGTGACGCTTAACAACCCGCTCGGGCTAGCATGGCAGGTCAACGGATACGGGCTGACCATGGGGCAGTTTCTGTCTTTGCCCATGATCTTTGTAGGGCTCTTTTTGATCCGGCGCGCTTTCCGATGACGGAAGAACAGGGCGCGCGGGAGCTCTCTCTCAAAGATCATCTGCTTGCACAGATCAAAGCAACAGGTCCGCTGAGCATTGCGCAATTCATGCAGACCTGCCTGCTACATCCGACGTTGGGATATTACACAACCCGCGATCCTCTGGGCGTGACTGGTGACTTCATAACCGCCCCGGAGATCAGCCAAATGTTTGGTGAGGTTATCGGCCTTGCACTTGCACAAACGTGGATGGATCAGGGGGCACCAGCCCGCTTTGCACTGGCCGAGCTGGGCCCGGGCCGCGGAACCCTAATGGCTGATATTTTGCGCGCCACGAAAGGGGTTAAAGGCTTTCATGACGCAGCCGAAATTCATCTCATCGAAGCATCACCAGTGCTGCAAAAAGCCCAGCTAGACATCCTTTCAGGGTTCAGCGTCACCCACCACACAACGGTAACAGATCTGCCCAAACTACCGCTTTTCGCGGTCGCAAACGAATTCTTCGATGCACTTCCTATCCGTCAGTTTACCCGTGACAAAGATGGCTGGCGCGAGCATTTGATCGCAGCACAAGACAGCACCCTCATCATGGGTCTGTCAGACGCCGCCCCGATCGCCGCACTGGAACATCGCTTGGATGACACGACCCCCGACATGCGCATAGAGACCTGCCCACAGGCCACTGCAATCATGTCCCACCTTGCCCAGCATATCGCGCAAAACGGCGGCGCGGGCTTGGTGATCGACTACGGTGATTGGCGCAGCAACGGCGATACATTTCAGGCCCTATCAAACCATAAGCCCGTTGATCCATTGACCCATCTTGGCACTGCCGACCTCACTGCCCATGTTGATTTTGAGGCCTTGGCAGATGCCGCCAAAGCCAGTGGCGCAACGCCATCTTTGATGACGCCCCAAGGTGTCTTTCTGGAACGTCTTGGCATCACTGCGCGCGCCCAAAGCCTTGCTGGCAAACTCAGCGGTACCGCCCTTGAGCAGCATATCGCCGCGCATAAGCGCTTGACCCACCCTGACGAAATGGGAACTCTATTCAAAGTGTTGGGCATCACGCCGCACGGCGCACGCCCCATTGCCGGACTGGAGTTTTAATCCCTCATGGCCCTTGATGTCATCACATCTGACTCACTGCACAATTGTCGCCACGGGTTTTTCACCCGCGTGGGTGGCGCTTCATCGGGTGTGTTTCACGGCCTGAACTGCGGACAAGGCAGCAGCGATCAATCCCAAGCCGTTGCGATCAACCGAAGCCGCGTCGCCGCACATTTTGGAGTCCCGGTCACACAGTTACACACGGTTTTCCAACACCACTCCGCCGACGTTCATGTGATCACATCGCCCCACGCAGCCGAAGACCGAACGCGCGCGGATGCGATGGTCACAAACGTCAAAGGGGCCGTGTTGGGCATTTTGACTGCGGATTGTCAGCCCGTTTTATTCAGCGATACGGAGGCGGGCGTCATAGGTGCGGCTCATGCGGGCTGGCGCGGCGCAATGGCAGGCGTTTTAGAAAACACCATCACGCAAATGGAAAAACTTGGCGCGGTCCGCCAGAATATCACAGCCATAATCGGGCCGAGCATCAGCCAAGAAAACTACGAGGTAGGCCAAGAGTTTCTCGAAGAATTCATGGATCATGACGCTGAAAACGCACGTTTTTTCGTTGGCGGCAATACCCCCCAAAAGTACCAATTTGACTTACCATCTTTTGGCCTGAAACTACTGCGTGACGCTGGCGTTGGACATGCAGAATGGACACGTCATTGTACCTATGCCGATCCAGCACGCTTCTTTAGCTATCGTCGCAGCTGTCATCAGAACGAAGCTGACTACGGGCGGTTGATCTCAGCCATTACTTTGTAAGCTGCTTGCGTTTTTTGCCGTTAACTATTGCGGCGAAACCATGTTGCAGGCGTAGATTATCCATCAGCCTGCCCCAAACATACCCCAATTGATGCAATTTCTTCCGTATTCGCGCCGCATTGGCGGTGCAGGTTGATTCAAACTTTAATGAGTACGGAGCCTGCCATGACCGCGCACCCCAAATGGACAAA
>Ga0209652_1001354_pt1 | contig 20050 bp, 20 predicted proteins | sample SaaInl74LU_5_DNA_FD_184641 | JGI IMG/M metagenome (GOLD analysis project Ga0209652, IMG submission 184641) | Marine microbial communities from expanding oxygen minimum zones in the Saanich Inlet - ESP_74LU_5_DNA (SPAdes) (version 2) | ecosystem: Environmental > Aquatic > Marine > Intertidal zone... | reverse complement strand
GACTTACTGGTTTAAGATGAGGTCTTCTAGTGATGCTCAACTGGTTCCTCAATCCGAAGAGGGAATTACCGCTGTGATGTGGCTGAATAAAAAGCAGGCTTTGGCTCGCGGGGCCCAAATGTACCCATCGATTCGCGATCTCTTCGAGGGACAATTACCTTAATCGTCCCACACCTTTATTCTCAAAACGCGCTGCTTTGCTTTGAGTAGGTTTTGAAACAAGGCTTCCACTCCCTCTGAAGGCTTTTTCGTATAAGTAGCATGCAATTGAGCATTCGGGTTAAAAAGCATGGCAGTAGGCACTGCATCGACCAGAAAATCTTGTAAGAGCAAAGGAGCAGAACCGCCATAGAGGAAGTCCCAGCGATAGTTTGGATAGCGCGCCAGAAAGTTATTTAGTGCTTTTGGGTCATCATCAAGACAGATCGTCACGAAACTTATTTGCCTGCCGTATTTCTGAACAAGCTTCTCGAGGAGAATTAATTCTTGTAAAGAAGCGGTACTTTTTGAATTGAAAAAGATGATATAGGTCCATTGTTCTTGAAAATCACGAGCCGTTTTCACCTCATCTCGTTCATTTAGGAGTGTAAAATCAGGCATTTTCATCCCTCTTCTCCCCGCCAATTCATCTTCTATAATTCTTTCTGCATCTTTTGAAAGTGGGTGTTTTGACTCAACAAGATCATTCATCGTTTTCAGCACCATTAAGGGCTTAAAGTCGGGGTGATGGAGTGCCATTTTCATCAAAACTAGGGCAATGACAGCGGCATTTTCATCGTCGCGCACTTGACCTGATGCAATGAGCGCTTTCATCATTTTTTTCCAGTCAGCATCTGCATTTACAGCTGTTCTAAAATCATCATAGCCATCGCCAAAAAACGACTTCTGGAGCAAGGGAGCATAGGCCAATTTCAAGAGATTGATGGCCTCTGGATGTTTGCTTTTTACAACATCAATTTCTATATAGCCCCTCAGTTCTTCTGTGTTAATTATCGCCATATCAAAAGCCACTTGACCGAAAACAAACTCGATGTATTTTTCTGCGTAAACGTCAATACCCAACAATCTGAGCTCATCAACATCACTCTTGAAAACTTCAAAAATCGAGTCGAGTTTGGTCCTTGTTTGCAGCTCCTCTTGTTGCCTTTTACTGCGTTTCGCTGTAAGGTCTGTTTCATTTAGCCAAGCTGCTCTCGAGTTACGGTAGCCGCCGCTTGCTGTGGTTTTAATTGCTAGGTCGTAACTTACTTCAGCGTAGAATTGATCGTAGCTAGCATCGAATTTCGCCAAGACGAAATTAGGGTCGTATTTGTCCAGATCAATGAACTCTAATTGCACTTGATTCAGCTTCAAACGTTGCGCTTGATTCTCGCTAAACCCTGGGAACTTTAGCTTGTAATTTGTTTCAGGTTGAATGATGATCTCAGCAATTCTATTTCTAATGATAAGGTAGTAGCGATTTGTTTTTTCTGGCTGAAAATTAATTAGGAACTCTCCCTCTTCATTGATTGGGTATGTATTGATGATGTCGAGATGGTCGGAAAGTAGGAAAGGTTTTTGGGCGAGGTAGATGGTTTTTCCGGCATCATCGGGCGCTGAGCCTTGAATGTTTGAAGCTCTTACTTTCAGCCCACAGAAAACAAGTACACTAAAAATCAGTACGAATTGCTTCAGGAACAAATTGTTTGACATCGCCATTGTTTTTAAGTATTTCACGCACAACGGTCGAATTTATTGCCGCATGCTCTGGATCTGTGAACAAAATCACGGTTTCGAGATCTTTATCCATGTACTTGGTCATTTGAGCAATGGTTCTCTCATATTCAAAATCCCCACCGTTTCGTACTCCACGGAGCAAGAACCTTGCCTCGTTTTCCCTGGCAAAATCCATGGTTAGACCAGAATACGCTTTGATGGTAACATTAGGCAAATCTTTAAACACTTCTTTAAGCCACTTTTCGCGAAGCTCTATACTGAACATGTTGTTCTTGCTGCTATTGCTTCCGATAGCCACAATAATTTCGTCGAATAACACTGCTGCTCTGCGAACAATATTTTCGTGTCCTGTTGTAATTGGATCGAATGACCCTGGAAAAACCGCCTTATTCTTCATGCTCTAAAGTAAAAAAACTAAAATGAACATTTCCATATTTCCTCGACGATTCAAAGCCCTTTATGGTAGAATAATCGTGGCTGTTATCATGTTCAAGCACTAAGAGTCCGTTTGGCTTTAAAAGTGGTTTTTCAAGAATTGAGCTTACTATTTCTGGAATTCCCGCCATTTCAAAAGGTGGATCTGCAATAATGAGATCATACTTCAGGTTGGCTCTTGCGATGAATGTTTTTGCATCGGAACGAATCGTCTTTATTTGATTTGCCCCGTAGATTCCCGCTTGTTCTTTAATGTATTTCAAGCAAAGTACATTTTTGTCCACTGCTGTAACAGACTTTGCTTCTCGCGAGGCTAATTCATAGCTCATGGCTCCTGTGCCGCAGAACAAGTCGAGCGTGTCTGCTCCAAAAAGGTTGATTTGGTGTCCGAGTATATTAAACAAAGCTTCCCTCGCATAATCAGTAGTTGGACGAGAGTCAAAGCCTTTTGGCGGCATGAATTTCCGCCCTTTTAAAGTTCCACCTATGATGCGCATGATACGAGATTTAGGAGCGTCATAAGGTGTTGTTTTCTCAAAGGGCTCAATGCCTTTGCCAATTTAACATACTCTATTCCCATGTTGACATTCACATATTGGGCATAGGATTTAAAGAGCTTCACCCCTGGGGCATTTATTTTCCAAGCGCCGGAAAAATGCACTTCTAAATCCTTGAATTCAATCTCGTATTGTTTCGCAATATTGGAAGCGTGGTAGAGGATATCTTCATCGCTTTGTGTGTCGAAACGATTGCTGAAGAGCAGTCCAGATTTTGAAAAAAGATAGAAGTGAGAATATTCTTCTTCGATGTCTATGTACAATTTCGGGTTTTGCACGAAGCGATTTCGGTGAGTTAGTGATTCAATAAACAGTCCTTCACTCAGAAAAAATTGTGCATTAGGATACATTTCTAAAAGCACTTTTTCCAGTTCGATATTTCGTTCGAAGATGATTTTGGCTTTGGCTTCTGTACAGTCAAAAACACCTAGAGTTTCAGGCCTTGTGCCATGTACTTTTTGAAAAAGTGTTTGTTCCTCTCCTTCAAGATAAAATCCGAGCGGGACAAGGCATTGCTTTTTTGACTTTAAGGCGATGTTTACAGCATTAAAATCACGAGAAACCACCTTGTGCTGCTCGAGCAAAGGTGGTATCTCTTGAATGCTTTTAAGTGGATGAACCGTTTCTTGAGCTACGGCTATCAGTGTATCTGCGTCGGCATCGAGCAGAGCGAAGCGCAATTTGGCATCTTCTACTTCAATAAATAGCTTCAGTTCGTTGGGCTGAAGTTTTACCGACTCATCAATGAGTTCAAATGACTTACTCTTTCCAGTTACCATCCGTATGCCCCTCTGTTAGTGACCCGAAACGCAAAGCTGTTTTCTTGACATTTGGACGGCCAAAAGGAGTTGGATCTTCAACTAGAATAGTAGGCTGTTGCACACCTCCGATGTCTGCAGTGCTCGTTTCCATTTTGAATGGGAGTCCGCTAGAAGGGGTAAACATCAGTGAGTCAAGGCTTACTAGAGGAAGTTTTTTCTCTCTTCTCACTTCAGGAGCGAATTCCTTTTCGTAGAACGAGATGTAAGTGGTATCCAAAATTTGGTAGCCGTTTTCTCCTGTTTCGAGTTGCTTTTTGAATTCATCGGAAGACATTCCGAGCATTGATGCCACCGAGTCTACTTCTGCTTTATTGATCACAAACCCCAATTCAATGGCTGCTTCAAGGGTAGTATCTAAACGACCCATTTTGTAGACCTGAGGAATTGTTGCTGAATTGATAAATGCTTTCAATTCTTCGAAATCGGCTGTGTATTTACCTTTGTTTTCGTAGTAGGCGATTTGTGCTTCACGAAGGTCTTTCAAACGTTGAACTACCGTTTTGTCGATGCGCTCCTTTTTCGCTCTAAATTCAATTTCTTCTTCCACAGAGAATACCACTCTGTATGCCAAGTAGATTGTAACTAAAAGACCAACTGCTAAAATAACTCTGCTCATTTGCAGGCTAAATTTCGACAGGATGAACGGAGCTGCGAGAACACCTACCACAATTAGTGTAAGTGATGCCCAAAGCATGTCTACAGGTTGTGATTCAATATCGTCGCCTGATAAGTATTTAACCAGAAAAAGAACTCCTCCAATGACTAGGAGAATAGAGATTACGTATTTCCCAAGTGTTCTTCCTAAATTTTCCATATTAATGTATCTTTTCTCGTATTAAGGAACGATGGCAAACTTACCATTTTTTTTTTATCGATTGTCGGCGAAGATACACGAAAAGTATACGTCTTAAAAGCGCTATCTTGCTGCCTGAGATGGAAGATGTGCAAAGGTTTACTGCTGCGTTAAGAAAATATTTCCCTTACACGCCAACGCCGGGTCAGGATGCCTTATTGCATGCTCTGGCTCGTTTCACTTATTCGAAAATGCCCCGTTGCACCTTAGTGGTTAAAGGCTACGCCGGAACGGGAAAGACCACTATTGTTGGCGCTTATGTTTCAGCTTTGCGCTTGAGTGGTTACGACATTGTTTTGCTCGCCCCCACGGGTAGAGCGGCAAAAGTACTTAGCCAATACGCTAAACGACCGGCCTTCACCATTCATAAAAAAATCTATTTCCCGAGTAAAAATTCTTCTGGGGGGATGGCTTATGGCTTGGGGGTTAATCGACATAAAAGAACCATTTTCCTGGTTGATGAAGCCTCTATGATTGGAGCAAGTTCAGGGATGAGCAGCGAGCAGGCCTTTCAGTATCGCGATATTTTAGAAGATTTAATTGAATTTGTTTTTCAGGGGGAAGATTGCCGCTTGGTTTTGGTAGGAGATCAAGCGCAGTTGCCTCCTGTGGGCAGTGATGAGAGTCCGGCACTCGACGTTGAGTCATTACGTTCTAGTTTCTACCTTACCATTGCAGACATTCAATTGACCGATGTTGTTCGTCAGGAAATGGACAGTGGCATCTTGTACAATGCAACCAGCCTTAGAAAAGCCATAACGACCGGCACAGAGGGCTTTCCTCGTTTGGAGCCTCAAGGATTTGAAGATGTGATTCCTGTATCTGGCGAAGACCTTGAAGAAGTCTTAGAGCAGCTTTACAGCAAGTACACTCGTGAGGGGGTAATGTTGATAACGCGAAGTAACAAGCGCGCGAACCAGTTCAATCAGCACATCCGGTCTCGGATCATGTGGTTTGAAGAGGAGTTAAATGCCGGCGATATGCTCATGGTGGTTAAAAACAATTATCACTGGTTGAACACTTACAAAGACGCACCAACCAATTTTATTGCAAATGGTGACATTGTGGAGGTGGTTAAAGTTGTTCGTCATCATGAAATTTACAATCGTCGTTTTGCCGATGTTGAAGTTCGGTTGATTGATTATCCAGACTTTCTCTCTTTTGAAGTTCGGATTCTTCTGGACACCTTAACTGTTGATGGCCCTAATTTAAGCATGGCAGAAATCAAGGCCTTGTACCACGATATTACTGAGGATTATTTAGACCTTGGCGATCGGAAGAAAATTCACAAGGCCGTAATGGAAGACCCTTTTTACAATGCTTTGCAGGTGAAGTTTGCCTATGCCGTAACTTGTCACAAGTCTCAAGGAGGTCAGTGGCCCGCAATTGTTGTTGACCAGGGTTACATTACAGAAGAGATGCTCGATATTTCTTTATTGCGCTGGTTTTATACTGCTTTCACGCGTGCTCAGCAAGAGATCTATCTTTTGAACTTCCATCCTGAGTTTTTTGGAGAAACGAGTATATCTTCTGATTGAGCTGACCTATCATCCATCGTCAAAACAAAAAAGGCCCAAATGGACCTTTTTAATGCTTTGTTTCTAAAATGAGTTTAAGCTCCCATTCTGGCTTTCAACTCTTCATTCAATGCTTCGAGAAAATCTTCAGTTGTGAGGTAGTGAGCTTCTGTCATGTCTTTACCGTGGATGAGCAATGCCAAATCTTTTGTCATTTTTCCGCCTTCAACGGTATCGACACATACACTTTCCAAAGTTTGAGCAAACTTTCTCAACTGATCGTTCCCATCAAGTTTACCTCTAAAATCGAGTCCGCGAGTCCACGCGAAGATGGATGCAATGGGGTTGGTTGATGTTTTCTTTCCTTGTTGATGTTGACGGTAGTGTCTGGTGACTGTTCCGTGAGCTGCTTCAGCTTCCATTGTTTTCCCATCTGGGGTAACAAGTGTTGAAGTCATCAAACCCAGTGAGCCGAAACCTTGTGCGACAGTGTCGGACTGAACGTCACCGTCGTAATTTTTACAAGCCCAAACGAATCCACCTTCCCATTTAAGTGCAGCGGCCACCATATCATCGATTAATCTATGCTCGTAGGTAATACCTGCTTCAGCGAATTGATCTTTGTATTCATTATCGTAGACCTCTTGGAAAATATCTTTAAACCTCCCATCATACGCTTTGAGGATGGTGTTTTTTGTTGACAAGTACAGTGGCCATTTTTTCGCCAAAGCTTGAATCATACAAGATCTTGCGAATCCGTAAATTGATTCATCTGTGTTGTACATGCTCATTGCAACCCCATCTCCTTGGAAATTGTACACTTCCCAAGTTTGTGTTTCACCACCGTTTTCCGGAGTGAAGGTCATTGTGAGCTTTCCTTTACCTTTGGTTACCGTGTCGGTAGCTTTGTATTGATCGCCAAATGCGTGACGCCCGATACAAATTGGTTTTGTCCAGCCCGGCACTAGGCGAGGCACATTCGACATCATGATAGGTTCGCGGAAAACAGTTCCTCCGACGATATTTCTAATCGTACCGTTTGGGGAGCGCCACATTTTCTTCAATCCAAATTCGCTCACCCGTTCTTCGTCTGGAGTAATGGTTGCACATTTGATCCCTACGTTATATTTTTTAATTGCCTCAGCCGCGTCGATTGTGATTTGATCGTCTGATTCATCTCTAGCCATTATTCCTAGGTCGTAATACTTAATATCTAGCTCTAGGTAAGGGAAGATAAGTTTATCTTTAATAAACTTCCAGATTACGCGGGTCATTTCATCTCCGTCGAGTTCTACGATGGGATTGGCAACTTTAATTTTTTCCATTTGGAGTAATTGATCAATTGGATAGATATAGAATTGCAAAGATATTTAAATCCTTGAATTCAATTGATGTGGCGAAACATTGCTTTGGCCGAGAATAGAAAAAGCCTTCGGTCAATTTTGAGCGAAGGCTTTTTGTAAATATTCTATTCGAATTAAGCGAAGAAAAATTCGCCTTCGATTTTAGCGTTATCGTCGCTATCAGAACCGTGAACTGCGTTTGCTGCAATCGACTCTGCGAATTCTGCACGGATAGTTCCTGGAGCAGCTTCTTTCGGGTTTGTTGCACCTATTAGTGTTCTGTAGTCTTCAACTGCATTGTCTTTTTCCAAAACTGCAGCTACAATAGGACCAGAGGTCATGTACTCTACCAATTCTCCGTAGAAAGGACGTTCTGCATGAACTGCATAAAACTCTTTTGCTTGAGCATCAGAGAGGGTTGTCCATTTCATTTCCACGATGCTAAATCCAGCTTGGATAATGCGATCGATAATTTTCCCTGTGTTACCAGCTGCAGTTGCATCTGGTTTAATCATTGTGAAGGTTCTTGTACCAGCCATTTTCTTTATATTCAAAATCGGTGCAAAAGTACAAAGATTTATTCGAAAGCTCTTGTGCTTATTTGATAATAAACAAGGGCCGAAACCAATCTCTTGTTTCAGCCCTTGCATCATGCAAAAAAAAAAATCGACAATCACACTTTCATTAATAAATTGAGCGACAAGAATTTCTTTGAGGCGAACATCACTCTCTCCCAATGATGTTCTTTTAATATAGCCACATTACCTCGCTGATTTTCTTGTCGCTTATTTTTAGGTTCTTGTTTTTGATCTTCTGTCTATTCAGACGGAGATCTTTTTCGGAGGTCACATTTGAGATTGATTTTTTTTGTTTTGTTTGGTGATGCTGGGGTATTGTTTGTTTTTGGGCATTATCCATTTAAGTCGCCAAGTGCCTGTTCAGCTAGAAAATTGCGCTTATCCATTTAAGTCGCCAAGTGTCTCTTCATCCAGAAAAATGCGCTTATCCATTTAAGTCGCCAAGTGTCTCTTCAGCCAGAAAAATGCGCTTATCCATTTAAGTCGCCAAATGTCTCTTCATCCAGAAAAATGCGCTTATCCATTTAGGTCGCCAAACTCATTCGAAAAAGAGGTGTAAAGATGAACTTGCTGCGCTTGTTGCTTTTCAATAGCTTTGTAGAACCACATAAAAGAGACGAAGATGGCAGATATCATGGAACAGCAATTAAACTCCAAAACAGCGATGGAGTTGGAGAACAAATACGGAGCGCACAACTACCATCCACTTCCTGTGGTATTGGAAAAGGGAGAAGGTGTTTTCGTGTGGGATCTTGAGGGGAAGAAGTACTTCGATTTCCTTTCTGCCTATTCTGCAGTTAACCAAGGACACTGCCATCCAAAAATTGTTGGAGCCATGACGGCTCAAGCCAAAAAACTGACACTAACATCGCGTGCATTCTACAATTCTGTGCTTGGTGAATATGAGAAATATGTAACCAACTACTTTGGGTTTCAAAAAGTGCTTCCAATGAATACGGGTGCAGAAGCGGTTGAAACAGCAATCAAGCTCTGCAGAAAATGGGCCTACGAGAAAAAAGGCATTCAGGAAGACCAGGCTGTAATTGTGGTTTGCGATCAGAATTTCCACGGACGAACGACAACTATTGTTTCTTTCAGTAATGATCAAGACGCTAGGAAAAACTTCGGACCGTACACTCCAGGATTTGTTAGCATTCCCTACAACGACCTTCAAGCTTTAAAAAAAGCACTTGAAAATAAAAATGTAGCAGGATTCCTAGTTGAGCCTATACAAGGAGAAGCCGGAGTAAACACGCCATCAGATGAATATATTGCTGGAGCAGCGAAGCTTTGTAGCGAGCGTAATGTTCTTTTGATTGCTGATGAAGTTCAAACGGGAATTGCGCGTACAGGAAGTCTTTTAGCCGTTTGTGGAAACTGTACTTGTGAAGCACACTGCGAGCGTCAGGCAACATATACAAAACCAGACATCTTGATTTTAGGGAAAGCCCTTTCAGGAGGAGCTTACCCCGTATCTGCTGTTCTTGCCGATGATGATATCATGATGGTGATCAAACCAGGTCAGCACGGTTCTACTTTTGGAGGAAACCCTGTTGCAGGCGAGGTGGCTATGGCTGCTTTAGAAGTTGTGAAAGACGAACATCTTGCTCAAAACGCCCGAAGATTGGGAGCAATTTTCCGTGCTGAAATGCAAAAGCTTGTTGAGACCTCTCCACTAGTAAAAGGAGTTCGGGGGAAGGGACTTTTGAATGCCGTTCTTATTAACGACACTCCTGAAAGTGCTACAGCTTGGAACCTTTGTGTTGCTATGAAAGACAATGGACTTCTAGCGAAACCTACACACGGAAACATTATTCGATTCGCGCCGCCTTTGGTGATGACTGAAGAACAATTGATGGAATGTGTTTCTATCATTAAAAACACTTTCCTTTCTTATAAAGGATAGGAAACCGTTTGACCAAAAAAGCCGATTGTTATCTGACAATCGGCTTTTTTATTTTTTTAAATTTCTTTGGTTTACATAAACCCTACGCTTTTCATCCATTCATCATTATAGACCTTGCCAACATATCTACTGCCGTGGTCGTGAAACAAAACAACCACTACATCATCTTCAGTCAGTTGATCTTTAAGTTGTCTTAATCCTTGAAAAGCAGATCCACAAGAATAACCTAGAAACAAACCTTCTTTCAAGGCCAATTCTCTAGCTACAAGTGCTCCGTCTTTATCGGTTACTTTTTCAAAGTGATCGATAATATCAAAGTCTACATTCTTTGGTAAAATATCCTCGCCTATGCCTTCGGTGATATAGCTATGAATTTCATTTTCGTCGAACACACCGGTTTCGTGGTATTTTTTGAAAACCGACCCGTAGGTATCAATTCCCCAAATTTTAATATTCGGGTTCTTTTCTTTGAGGTACTTCCCTACTCCAGAAATTGTTCCTCCGGTTCCAACCCCAACAACGAAGTGCGTAATCTTACCTTCCGTTTGTTCCCAAATTTCTGGTCCGGTTGACTCATAATGCGCCTCTCTGTTGCTTAGGTTGTCGTATTGATTTACCCAATAAGAATTAGGCACCTCCTTGCTCAGGCGTTCGGCAACTGAGTAATAAGAATCTGGGTGATCTGGAGCAACGTTTGTTGGACACACATGCACCTCAGCACCTACTGCTCTGAGCACATCAAATTTTTCTTTTGATTGTTTGTCTGAAGCTGTACAAATAAGTTTGTAGCCCTTAACGATACAAGCCAATGCCAAGCCCATGCCTGTATTTCCACTTGTACATTCGATGAACGTTCCTCCCGGTTGAATCTTTCCTGCTTTTTCAGCATCTTCAACCATCTTCAAAGCCATTCTATCTTTAACCGAGTTGCCTGGATTAAAGTATTCCACCTTTGCTAAGATGGTTCCTGGTAAATCCTCAGCAATTTTGTTCAATCTGATCATTGGAGTATTCCCAATGGCCCCTAATATATTGTCAAATACCTTGTTCATTTCGCTATTTTTCTAGCGCAAAGGTAGGATAATCTAGTCGAATCGGATGGCCTTGACGGGACTGATTCTAGACACATACCAAGCAGGCAAAAGCATCATACAAATGCAAATGCAGAAGGTGACTAACTGGACAAGAAAAATGGATGGAAGGTCGAATTTTATTGGAACCGAAGAAACATAGTAGCTCGCAGGATCAAGTCCAACTAATGAGGTCTGTTGTTGCAACAAAGCCAAACCAAAACCAATGACATTACCTAAGATCATCCCTTTGACAATGATTCCTCCGGCATGACGAATGAAGATTTTCATCACTGCTTTATTATCCATTCCAAAGGCTTTCAAAAGCCCTATCATGTTCGTTCGTTCTAAGATGATAATTAGCAAGGCCGAGGTCATATTAACCACTGCGATCAGGATCATCATCCAAATAATTAAACTAACGTTCAGATCAAGCATTTCAAGCCAAGAAAAAATCTCAGGATTACGGTCTGTGATGCTCACCGTTTGCAGATAATAGGGAACCTCATCAGCCACCGCCATGTGCAAATAATCAAGCTCTTTGTAATCTTCAACGAGCACCTCGAAGCCCCCTGCGTATTTATTATATGAGCCATTCCCTCCGCTCCTACTTATTTCATAATTGCACACACTTGGAGCCTTGTTGCTGTTATTAAGGAAAGAAATGTGTACTTGAGCAGAATCGGGATAGGTTGTGCTTCTGTCACTAACCTTTAGCGTAATTGTGGTATCTCCTTGAATTACGAGTTTATGCGGTCCTGCTCCTCTCCAGTTGTTGTTCCATTTGTATTCTAATCTATTAAGGCCTCCAAAACCTAGTCCTTCAACCAAAAGAACACCGTAAGCACAATCTTGGTCGAGCACTCTAATCTGAGCCTCAATACCCCACCCATTCACTTTTTGGAGATGGTGCATGTCCACAAATACAAACTGCTGATCGAATTCCTTTAAGCCGGTGTCGTAAATTCCGCTAACCGTAAAATTCCGTGGTTTAATGTCGCCTTCTTGAAGCACAAAGTAGAGTGTCACTTTATCATTTAGCTCCAGATTTAGTCTTTTAGCAATGGCTTTTGAGATCAAGACAGACTCGCTTTTCTCACCGTTTTCGACCTGAATTCTTTCCCCTTCAACAAGACAAGTTTCGAAAAAGTCCCAATTATAATCGTCCCAAACTCCCTTGATGATAACTCCTTGCAAGTTCTCTTTTGTTTCCAGAATACCCGGTTTTGTGGCGAAGGCCTGAATGCCTTTAATACCGGGCAAAGAGTCTATCCGTGAATAGAAATCTTGTTCTAAATCAAGTCGGGAAGTTTCTTTTGAGTAGTTATTATTGTTGTTTAGGATTTGAATGTGCGATCCAAAGCCAACAACCTTATTCCTCACCTCTTCTTGAAAGCCTTTAACAATTGAAATGGACAAGATCATCAAGGTTACCCCTAAGGCCACTCCAGTTATAGCGATACCAACAATAGGCCTAGAGAGCTTATTTTTCTCTGAGGTCTTTGATATTCTTCTTGCTATTCTCTGACTGATGTCCATAACGAAACAAAGGTAATGGAATGTATGTATGATTTTGGGAAGAAATTCTTGGTGCATTTAAGAACTTAAGCAGAACAGGCACCTAAATTAACTTGAAAGCAGCTTTTTATAGGCCAGTTTAGGATGAAGCACAAGCACATCAAGCAACATTTCCCAACCTTTCGAAGGATTTGTAGCGTTTCTGTATCGAAAGTTAAATTCACAAGAATAATAGAAGAGGTGTTTTCTAGAGATGCGCTTGTGTGTTTTTATGACCCATGAAATTAATTCCTTGCGATATTGAGAGGAAAGCGAAGGGTCCTTTGTTGCATTGAAGCTTATATTCTTAGTCCATACCCCACTAAGCGCTTTCCGATGTAATTCCTTTTTAATCGAATTGTCCTGATTCAACTGGGGTTCATCGCGCTTTTTCAAGCTGATTTTAGCATAGTGAACTTTGAATTCACCTGATGTACCGTTTTGTCTCACAACAAGCCGAAGTTTGGTTGAAAATTCAGGTAAGGTGGCTTGGAGCATTGTTCTTTTTATTGTTCGATAGTTTTTCGATTTCACCTTTCCCTTGCTTGTTAGATAGAAATACCCCCTTTCAATTCCGTAGGTTCCCTGCTGAACCTTTCGTTTGAAGAACCATGCTGTAGATTGTTGTATGCCGAAGCGTCTTGATATTTCGCAAGTTGAGAGTCCCGATTCATTTCTCATTAACTCAAAAGTAATCTCGAATGCTTTCTTGATCGGGAACTTTAATTTATGGAATAGCGTATTTGCTGTTGCCGATTCGTCGTATCTGCATTTTTTACATCGCCGATGATGCCATTTTTTCCCTTTCCCGAACTCACTATGTGCACAGCGTCGACATTTATAGCCCGTGCCCCATTTACATGAAATCAAATACTCAAAACAAGAGTTATCACTTTTGAAAATGGTAAAATCATGCGCCGTATTCCGTTGTAAAGACATGGTTTATAATCTTATAGAACAAAGCTAATTAGCTTCACGAAGAAGAAAAAGCGCAAGCACAAACGGAGAGTACTCATCCACAAATTTGTGCTGTCATTCAGCACGTTTTTTCTGAGTGTTTGGAGTTTTATGACTGCTGCGGCGACGTAAATGGATAAGCACTTTTCTGGGTGAAGAAACCCATTTGGCGACGTAAATGGATAAGCATTCCCCTGCTTGAAGGAACCTCTTGGGCGACGTAAATGGATAAGTATTTTTCTGGGTAAAGGAACCTCTTGGGCAACGTAATTGGATAAGTATTTTTCTGGGTAAAGGAACCTCTTGGGCGACGTAATTGGAAAAGCTACTGCAAACCGAAATCAAAACTCAGGCAACCTAAATGGATAAGCAGAGTTTTCATCAATCAAGGAAGGTTTGGCGACCTAAATGGATAAGAAAACTCAGACCTCAATTTTCATCCCACATCGCCCTCACTACTTCTACTCCCATTTTTATACCTTCGAAAAAATTTCAGGCTTAGTTTTTGACGACAAAACAAACCATGAGAACACTCACATTACTCTTTATACTCCTCACTTCCTTCTGTAACCAAGGGCAACTTGTGCCTGGGAAAATCTATATCAATGAGGTACAGACGATTGCCGACCCCATTGTTGGAGCAGAGCGCTTGGACTTGTACATTCCAACAATTCAAAACCTGCGTGTTGGCGTGGTTGCTAATCAAACTTCTACGATAAACGACAAGCACTTAGTTGATGTACTCATCGAACAGCATATTGATGTGAAAATGGTTTTTGCTCCAGAACACGGTTTTCGCGGACAAGCGGCCAATGGTGAACATGTGAGCAGTGGTAAAGATGAGAAAACAGGCCTTCCAATGATTTCATTGTACGGAAAACACAAAAAACCTAGTCCCCAAGATTGTGCGCAAATTGATGCCTTCGTATTCGATATTCAAGATGTTGGAGCTCGATTTTACACCTATATCAGCACACTTCACTATGTAATGGAAGCTGCCGCTGAAAATGGTAAAAAAGTTATTGTTCTCGACCGACCTAATCCAAACGGTTATTATGTAGACGGACCAGTTCTCGACTTAAGGTTCCAATCTTTTGTTGGAATGCATCCCATACCCACCGTACATGGTTTAACTGTTGGAGAATTAGCATTGATGATCAATGGTGAGGGCTGGCTAAATGGAGGGCTAAAATGCGATTTACAAGTAGTTCCCTGCGAAGGCTATGATCATTCCATGAGCTATGATTTACCCATAGCTCCTAGTCCAAACCTCCCCAACTTCGAAGCCATTCAGCTCTATCCTAGTTTGTGCTTTTTTGAGGGAACCGTGGTTAGTGTAGGACGTGGAACCGAATATCCATTTCAAGCAATTGGTCTACCAAACTACTCCAATGGAAACTTCAAGTTCACTCCTAAACACCTTCCTGGTATTGCTGCTCATCCGCCCTACGAAGGTGAAGAATGCTCTGGGCATCTTCTCAAAAACATGGGTAGCTTCTATTTTACAGCTTCAAAACGACTCAATCTCGATTGGCTGATTGAAATGTATTCTAGTAATAAAGACAACTTTTTTAAGACTAATTTCTTCGACAAGCTAGCCGGTACAGATCAATTAAGGCTGGCTATACTGGCGGGAAAAACAAGCGAAGAAATCCACGAGGAGTGGCAGGATGCCTTGATTGTATATAAAGTGATGAGGAAAAAGTACCTACTCTACACCGATTTTGAGTAAATTCACCCCATTATTAGATCAAAAATGAAGAAGTATATCGCATTTAGTTTCGTTTGTTTTTTGTTGGTCGCTTTTGTGGCTTGCAAAAAGTCTGAAGAATTCGTCAATCCAGTTTATGCTTGCGAATGCGGAGCCCTTACTTGGGAAGGCGAGTCTTTCCCTCTTTTGGATGCATCATACATTCTGGCCGCTGAAGACCTTCCACTTTCAAGAAAGTACTATCTAACTAGTGATGTGCGAGCTGAAAATGAAACCGAAACACACAGCATCAACGTGAGCTTTGAACTGGACAGCGTGGATCGTCCAATTTTTTATGTACCTGAAGATACTGTTGCTGTTTTGATCGAAGAAATTAACCTCAATAACGAGCTCTTCCCTTATCGCCAATACATTTCAACTGTTGGTGTCATCAATGTAAATGGTGCTATTTTCGGTGGACGAGAAAGCGTGAGTATGGACCTTATCCTCAAGGAACTCGTTAACGGAACTCCTGTTGGATTTGACATCTCTTTCAAAGGAAACTTCAGCGTTACGGTTGAGTAATTTAATCGTAAAAATCACCTAGAAAAGAAGCCTTTTTTGTTTGTTGTGCTGATACTTTTTAGCTCACCAAGTGGAGAAAATAAAATGTCATAAATATGATATTCCGAGGTGTAAGATTAGAAGCTAAAATTAGATGCTTTCAAGAAATTTGCACAGAAAATCATAAGACTAAAAGGAAGATCGAGCGCATTTCCTATATCAATTACTTTTCAGGACTGAGTACATAGCCATTTTGGATGAGCGACAAAACGAAGTTCAACTGTGTGTCTTCACCCTTAATATAATCCTCTACTTTATCAGATATAATGATATCTGGCATCACACCTCCTTGCCACGAATTATCTTTCACAGATAGATCAAAAAGTATTCTAGGAATCTTTACAACAAAACCAGTATTGGGCAATTCGAGAGTGTAAAAGTAACCACTCGTGTTTCCTTGATATCCACCTCCCGTTTCTTCACCTACGAGCACACATTTTACTCCGTAGTCTTTAGCCATGGATGAAAATTCGGCCGCCCCAGAAAAAACCTCTCCATCAATAAGAACATAGCTTAACCCTTCAAAAGGAGCTGTTTTTTGCTTCCATGAACTTTGAAAGCGATTTCTTCTCTCCCAAAAACCATCTTGAGTTTTTCGAAATTCAATTGCTCTGTAAAGCAGGTCTTCAAACCTTTTGACAAACCCTTTTTCTAAGTGGCTGTATTCGCTGGCAAAAACGCGTTTCATTAACACCCTGTCGTATTTCTCTTCCAAACTGTGATTGAGATGACTAAGCAATCTGTTTTCAAAGCCTTCACGCCCTCCGCCATTTCCTCTTATGTCAATAATCAATTCGCGGCACTTGTTTTGGGCGAAAAAGTCAAAGGCCTCGTCCAAGGTTTTGCCATATCTCCTTGCACTCCAACCCCAAAAACGGGTAACCCTTAAATAAGCGGCATCACCAATTAATTTATAACTCAAAAGTGCTTCTTCTTCCCTGCCTAACCCCTCTTCGAGCATGCGGTGCCTGTCGTAAAAACTCACAGCACCAACAAAAGCGGCGTTTCGTCTTCCATATTTGTCTAAATAAACAAGATGGTGACGTTCTTTAAAACCGAAATGAAGGCCATAGTACCACCATAACTGACCTTCTAACATGTCGTTTTTAGGTTCTGGGCTGCAGCCGTCTGTTGTCATATATTCTCTTAATACTCCAAGTAAATCTTCGGTTTTCATACCATCAATGGCAATCACTTCCATTCCTTTTTCGAAACGAGCTCCTCCAAAATTTTGATCTATGAGCAGTGAATTTTTAATGATCTTGAAGGTAAAGGGAAGAAAGCCAACGCTACTCAATAGCGCTTCGTCTTGATGATCATTTGGCATAATGTAGGTATGGCCATCCTTAATGAGGTTAACCAATCCGGCCAACTCATAAAACGCCTCATGCATTTTAAGCGAATCGTTGATCTGCTGGTATTCCTCCAAGTAGGAAGCGAACTCTAGAGAATCTGAATAGTTGAATAGCCCAGAATGGTTTTCGTTAAGCACCTTCCAGAGTAAAGACATATCACTTTTAAAAGCATCGCTGGACACATCCTGATTCACCCAAACATCTTGATTTTGGGCATTTAGGGAGGACGAGGCAATACAGTAAAACGCGAGTAGGGTGTATTTAATTAGGCTATTCACTACCACCCCTTTACGAGAATCTTGGTTTAAGGTTTCTCGATTTGTTCGGTTCCATGTGAATTGTTCAATTCATTATCATGACGCTCTTTTTCAGCCTGCGTCCACACGAGATACAGAATCAGCAAAATCACAACAAGCCCTAAGAAAAACTTTGGATCTTTGTACAGCGGGCGATGAAGTCGTTGTTTTGCTTTTTCCACCGGGCCAACGAGTTTTGCAAAGTCTTTGTATCTGCTGATGTCCTCTTTGCTCGGTGATTTTTTTTTCGGGGTGAATTTGTACTTACTCATCGCTAGCTCCTTTCATCTTTTCGCGAAGAGATTTTAATGCTCGATAAGTTCTCATCTTCGCCGCTTCTTCACTCAGCCCAAATAAACCTCCCATTTCTTTGAAAGATAAGGCATCGAAAAATCGCGCCTCAATTAACTCTTGTTCTTTTTGATCTAATATTGACAAGGTACTAAGAAGTAAAAGTATTTGCTCTTCCTTTTCCAAACTAATATCGAACTCATGCATCAAACCAGCGAGAATTTCTTCGTTAAGTTCTTGATGAAGCTCTTTTTGCTGCTTTCGATAGTGCATGTTGACTTCATTCCCGGCAATTCGATACAGCCAACTGCTAAAGGGAAAGCCTCGATCTTCGTATTTGTCAATAGACATGAGCGCTTTCTCAAATGTCTGTGAACATAGGTCGGCAGCAGTTTCCATGCAACCCACTTTTCTGTGCACAAAGCGGAAAATATTCTCAAAGTATGACTCATACAAAGGAGCAAAAAACCGAGGATGCTTTTTGGCACGTGAAATGATATGTAGCTCCTGTTCTCGGGTCAATGAATGAGGTTCTAAGTTTATAATGCAGTTTTATTGAAACGGAACAAGTTGAAACATCTTATTTTTATCGGCGTAATAAATACCACCACCTAATATTAAATGATGAAAGCAGTATTCCTTTCTATTCTCTTTTTCTCAAGTCTTTTCTTTCAAGGTGATGAAATGCAACGCCATGTGGTTCGCACTCATCCAAACGGACAAGACTATGTTGTAATGTACACCGTTGGCTTAGAAAACGAACGTGTAAAAGAAGAATTGTTCTTTGAAAATGGTCAGCTAGACTATGTTGGTCACTACAAAAACGGCCAAGAGCACGGTGAGTGGATATATTACTGGCCAAACGGAAAATTGAAGTCATACGAGCTCTACAAGCGCGGTAAAGAAGATGGGATTCACTACGACTGCGATGAAAACGGAGCACGCATTAAGGAATACCACTACATGAATGGTACTTTGGTAAAAGAAGTCGACTTATAAGCTCAGCTTAAAAATTTCCTCCCCATTAGTTACATAGACCAAATCGTCCTTCTTCACTTTTAAGGTATGCGACCCCGTGAAATAGCCAAAAGATGGAAGAATTCCTGAATTCGCAGTGAAATAAAAGCAAGGAAGTCGCATGCTTTGTTTTCCCACACCTTTCAATCGAACAGCTGGGTGTACGTGTCCACTTAAGATATATTCAGAATACTTCGAGACCTTCGCTGGTGCCTCGTGTAAAAATACAAATGGCCCTTTTCGATATTCCTCTGTATGAAGCATTTCGGCTTCCTTCAAGTCCTTGTGCGACATGAGGTCATGATTACCCAAAACAAGTCTAAAAACCACTTCTGGAAAGTTCATCCGAAAGTCTACAAATTCTGTCCATTCTTCATTCACATCGCTATGAAACAAATCGCCCAGCAAGAGTAATTCTTTGGGTTTAAACTTCAGTATAAGATCGCTTAAAGCCCAGACAATATGAGTATTGGCTTGTTTAGGAATTGCAATTCCATTTTTTCTAAAGTGAGCTGATTTCCCAAGATGCAGATCACTAAGTATGAGGACCCCTTCTTTCTCCCACCAAATGGCTTTTTCGGCTAGGAGCTGCAATTGCTCTCCCCTCAACTCAAGTATTTCGCTTTGATTTAAAATCATGAATCAGGCTGGTAAAGCTTGTTGTCTAATTGTTAAGCTTGTCGTTAATAAACAGAATTTCAGCTAACGATTTGATTGTTTAGTCTTCATTTTAAAGGTCTTGCCAATTGAATTAATCTGAAGACTTTTGCAGCGAAATCTAAAAGCAAAAACTGAAATGCAACAATTCAAAATTACTTTTTTCGTAACGATGTTCACCTTGTTCATGGGGATTAATTCAGCTCGCGCTGGAGAACCTATGAATGGTGAGTTGAAAAGAGAAATTTCTCGTGTAATCAGCTACCCAAGTGGATTACAACAAGTGAATGTGCAAGAAATGGTCTGGGTACGTTTTCAAGTTGAATCTTGTGGCGTAATCACCATCTTGGATATTGACTCCAGCAATGAAGAATTTAAAAGCTATGTGATGAGGAAACTCATTGCTTTACGCTTTAGCCCAGAAGAATTTAGTGGAGAGGAACAATTTATGAAGTTCACCTTCAAAAAAGAGAATGCCTGAAAACGTTGAGGCTATTTTAATTCATCACATCTGTTTAAGCGAGGCATTTTCATAGGGTGTCTCGCTTTTTTGTGGGTAAAAAATGAACTACTTAGTTTTTAATTTCGGAGTAAATCAGTTCTTCACCAAGCCATATTTCGCTTAAATGTCGCATGTGGTTGTTCCAATCAAGGGGTGTCCAATATTTTGGAAAGTAAATTTGAACCTCTCGACCATGAAGTTTCTCCTGCAGTTCTTCTAAATCCAATCCAAAGCCTGAGCCTCGATTGATATAAAACTGCTGTGTACTATCTTTCAGCTTCAGCATAATATCATTAGCTCCTGCTTCA
>Ga0209652_1001352_pt1 | contig 20070 bp, 20 predicted proteins | sample SaaInl74LU_5_DNA_FD_184641 | JGI IMG/M metagenome (GOLD analysis project Ga0209652, IMG submission 184641) | Marine microbial communities from expanding oxygen minimum zones in the Saanich Inlet - ESP_74LU_5_DNA (SPAdes) (version 2) | ecosystem: Environmental > Aquatic > Marine > Intertidal zone... | reverse complement strand
ATAAACGCGTTACTTTCAAAAAAGCAGATCTAAATTAAAATTGGGAGGTTGACAATAATTCTTTTGATTTGATTTGCTGTAGCTTAACGCTTGAACACATAAAAAACTTAAATCATATTTTCAGACAAGCACGTTTTAAGTTGAAAGATCATGGCTTATTTTTCATTAGTGAATTACATCCTTTTAAACAATATTCTGGAAGCAAAGCAAGGTATGAAACAGAGAGTGGCACAGAAGAATTAGAAGTTTACACTCACCATATTTCGGAGTACATAGAAGAAGCAAAATCCTACAACTTTGAGCTGGTGGAGTTAAAAGAATGGTTTGATGAAGGCGGTGAAAATGACATACCAAGATTAATTTCTTTTGTGTTCAAAAAATAAAGACTCACACAAACTGTAAAAAAAAGGGCAATGCTTTCACGTTGAAAAAAAATGAATCTTTAAGAATTATTATATCCAAAACGTTTTAGCTGGTTTTGGCTAGAACGCCAGTTCTTATTCACTTTGACGTACAATTCTAAGTGAACTTGCTTGCCAAAAAATTTCTCTAAATCTTTTCGAGCTTCTACCCCCACTCTTTTTAGAGCGGATCCTTTATGGCCAATGATAATCCCTTTTTGTGTTTCACGTTCTACCATTATCAAAGAACGCATACGGATAATATCCTCAGCTTCAAAAAATTCTTCTGTAACAACCTCAACGGCATAGGGTATTTCTTTTTTGTAATGCATCAAAATCTTTTCGCGGATTTTTTCATTTACAAAAAACCGTTCAGGTTTGTCCGTTAATTGATCTTTTGGATAATAGGCGGGCGATTCTGGTAATAACTCCAAAATACGGTCAAATACATTTTTTACATTAAAACCTTCTAATGCCGAAATTGCTATAAATTCTGCATTCGGAACTTTTTCTTGCCAGAATTGTGCTTGGGCTTCCAATTGTTCTTGATTGGAGGTATCAATTTTGTTCAAGAGTAACAAAACAGGCTTCTTTGATGCTGTAATTTTATTAAAAAATGCTTCGTCTTTGAGCTCTTTCTCTCCAATTTCAACCATATAAATTAAAATATCGGCATCTTCAAAAGCAGACTTCACAAAATCCATCATAGAACTTTGTAGCTCATAAGCAGGCTTAATAATCCCAGGCGTATCTGAAAGGATCACCTGAAAATCGTCACCATTTACAATCCCTAAAATTCGGTGGCGAGTGGTTTGTGCCTTGGAAGTAATAATAGATAACTTTTCGCCAACAAAGGCATTCATTAGGGTTGATTTCCCAACATTTGGATTTCCGATGATATTAACAAAACCAGCTTTGTGCATTTAATTAAAATTTCTACAAAGTTACAACCTTCCTTTTAGACTATCTAAGAATTAAATACTTAAGAAGTTTGAGGATTGCTCATAAAATCTTCCACTTTATCCACCATAGTACTGCTCCCGCAGACAAAGGGGACACGTTGGTGCAACTCTGTTGGGACTATATCCATTATTCTTTTAAACCCATTACTCGCTTTGCCGTTGGCCTGCTCAGCGAGGAACGCCATTGGATTACACTCATAAAGCAAGCGTAATTTCCCATTGGGGTTTTTAGAGCTTGTTGGGTACAAATAAATACCTCCTTTAATCATATTTCGATGGAAATCAGAAACTAAAGACCCTATATAGCGCGAGGTATAAGGACGATCACCTTCTTCCATTTGACAATATTTAATATAATTTTTGATCCCTTGTGGGAAATGAATATAATTCCCTTCGTTCACAGAATAAATCGTACCATGCTCTGGAAACTGCATTTGCGGATGCGACAAATAAAAGGTCCCGATTGCAGGGTTCAGGGTAAATCCATTGACCCCATCGCCCGTAGTATAAACTAACATGGTAGATGTGCCATAAATAATATAACCCGCCGCCACTTGTTCACTCCCTTTTTGTAAAAAATCTTTTTCTAGAACAGGAGTGCCAACGGGCGTGACACGTCGGTAAATAGAAAAAATAGTTCCCACAGAAACATTCACATCAATATTGGATGAACCATCTAAAGGGTCCATTAAAACTATGTATTTATTTTGATGATTTTGATCGTTGCTATTAATCGCAATAAAGCTATCTTCTTCTTCACTTGCAATTCCACACACAATATTGCGATTCACAAGAGTTTGAATAAATTTCTCATTCGCATATACATCTAACTTCTGCTGGTCCTCACCCTGAGCATTAGTATCTCCTGCTGTCCCTAAAATATCCACTAAACCGGCTTTATTTACTTCGTAATTAACCACCTTAGCCGCCAGTCGGATGGAGTTGATAAGTCGCGATAATTCACCTGAAGTATATTTGAAAGACGATTGGTTTTCGATGATAAACTCACCTAAAGTTTGGTGTTTTTGGGACATTTTGAATCAAATTTTTTACAAATATCTAAATTTTTAACTAACTACAACGTTTTCGCTAGTATTTTGTTAGATAAATATAAAAGGCTTTTGAGTATCTTTGAATCAGAAAAATAAACAATGAACTATCACATAAGGAAAGCAATGACCAGCGATATGCAACAAGTTTTGAACTTGATTACCGAACTGGCTATTTTTGAAAAAGAACCCAATGCTGTGGAGGTCACAGAAGCCGACTTAATCGCTAAAGGATTTGGGGAAAACCCCGAATTTGATTGCTTTGTGGCAGAAGCCGATCAAAAAGTAATTGGAATTGCCTTAGTATATACCCGATTTTCAACATGGAAAGGTACTGTTTTGCATTTAGAAGATTTGATTGTTTCAGAAAGTGTTCGTGGACATGGTGTGGGATCAGCACTCTTAGATCAAGTAATTATTCATGGAAATGAAAAAGGAGTCAAACGCGTTTGCTGGGAAGTTATTGATTGGAATACTCCAGCTATTGATTTTTACGAAAATAAAGGTGCAAAAGTGATGCGCGACTGGAACGTTGTACAATTAGATGCTCAAGGAATTAAAAATTACATCTCAAACATAAACTAATGCAAATCTTTAAATTTGGTGGTGCTTCCGTAAAGGATGCTGATGGCGTAAAGAACTTAGCCCATGTCCTGTCTAAGGTTGGCTACAGCAATACGCTTATTGTAGTTTCAGCTATGGGGAAAACTACTAATGCCATGGAAACAGTGATTGGAAATTATTTTGACGCCAAACACCAACTACAAAGCTCTTTACAAGAGGTTAAAAAATATCACAATAACATTCTACTGGATTTATTTGAGAACGAACAACATCCAGTATTTAAAACGGTTGATTCATTGTTTCAGCAAATTGTCCTCTTTTTAGACCACAACAAATCGCCTAACTACAACTATGTATACGACCAAGTGATTGGATTTGGGGAGATGATTTCAACCACCATTATCAGTCATTACCTAACTGAAATTGGCATCAACAATAATTGGTTGGATGTAAGAAATCTAATAAAAACTGATGACTATTACAGAAATGCCAAAGTGCATTGGACTCAAACTCAAGAGTTAATTTCAATACAAGTGGACAGCTCGAAGTTAAACATTACACAAGGGTTTTTAGGAAGTGATTCTAACAACTTTACAACCACTCTTGGACGGGAAGGAAGTGACTATACCGCTGCAGTGTTTGCCTATTGTCTAAACGCCAATGCAGTCACCATTTGGAAAGATGTTCCAGGCGTTCTCAATGCCGACCCTCGTTATTTTGAGAATGCAGAGTTATTGCACCAAATCTCCTATACAGAAGCCATTGAGCTTTCTTATTATGGAGCCTCTGTAATTCATCCTAAAACACTTCAACCGCTGCAGCGCAAAGAAATTCCTTTGTATGTCAAATCATTTTTGAACCCAGAAAACGAAGGAACTAAGGTTGGGAAAGACTTAGTCTTAAACCCTAAAATTCCTTGTTATATCTTAAAACACAATCAAGTATTAATCTCCCTTACATCACTTGACTTCTCATACATAGTCGAAGATAATATTAGCCATATCTTTAGTTTATTGCATGATTATAAAATGAAAGTTAGTATGATTCAAAATTCTGCGATTAGCTTTTCAGTCTGTATCGAAAACAACTATAATAATTTAGATCGTTTATTATTACATTTAAAAGCAAAATATAAAGTCTCATCGCATAAAAATGTGAAACTATACACCATTAGACATTATAACTCCCAATCTATTAAGGACATAGAAGTCGAAAAAGAAATTCTTCTAAAGCAAATTACTCCTGAAATTGTACAGATTATAACCAAGTAACAATTGTTTAATACTAAAATGATTAAGTTTGTGTAAGACCCCCAAAATATGAGTATCGTATCCTCCAAAGAAATTGCAAAGGCTATTAAGGTTGATAAATATGGATTTATCGGGACTTTTTTAGGCTGGATTTTAATGAAAGTATTGAAGATTTCAACGATCAATAGAATCTACAATCAAAACAAACACAAAAGCGATGTCGATTTTTTAAACGGCCTTCTATCTGATTTCCAAATTCGCTTTGAAATTCCCGAAGAAGATTTAAAAAGACTTCCAAAAGATGGTGCATACATCACAGTTTCCAACCACCCACTTGGTGGGATAGACGGGATTTTGTTGTTAAAATTAATGTTGGAACAACGGAGTGATTTTAAAATCATCGCCAATTTTTTACTACATCGTATAGAACCCTTGGTTCCGTATATCATGCCAGTGAATCCTTTTGAAGACCATAAAGATGCCAAATCGAGCATCGCTGGATTTAAAAATTCTTTGTTGCATTTACAGAACGGACATCCTCTTGGCATATTTCCAGCAGGTGAAGTCTCTACCTATAAAGACGGGAAATTAATGGTCGATAAGCCTTGGGAGCCTGCCGCCATGAAACTAATTAAACGTGCCGAAGTGCCAGTTGTTCCCATTTATTTTCATGCGAAAAACAGCCCTTTGTTTTACCGACTTTCAAAGTTGAGTGATTCTTTAAGAACGGCTAAACTTCCCTCCGAATTATTAACTCAAAAGAAACGGGTAATTAAAGTTAGAATAGGAAAACCGATTTCTGTGAAAGATCAAAAAGAGCAGCTGACTTTAGATGCTTTTTCGGACTTTGTCAGACGAAAAACCTATATGCTATCTAACTCCTTCGAAAAACCTAAAATTCTAACAAATATTTCCTCGAGTTTAAAAGTCACCAAATCACCAAAAAAAATTGTGACCCCTGCTCCCACTGACAGTATGTGTGCCGAAGTTGAGTCCTTAAAAGCCGAAAACCACCGTCTTTTATGCAGTAAAAACTACGAGGTGTATTTAGCCCCCGCGGCTAAAATTCCAAACATTTTACACGAAATTGGACGCTTGCGGGAAATCACGTTTAGAGAAATTGGTGAGGGCACTAACAAAGCGATCGACTTGGATACCTTTGACGGGTATTATCACCATATGTTTTTGTGGGATGCGGAAGCAAAGTGCCTTGCAGGCGCCTACCGAATGGGATTAGGAAGTGAAATTTATAAAGCCAAAGGCATTGATGGGTTTTACCTACAAGATTTGTTCCGTTTTGAACCCGAACTCCATACCATGATGAGCCAGTCTATTGAGTTGGGACGTGCCTTTATCATCAAAAGCTACCAACAAAAACCAATGCCATTGTTTTTGCTTTGGAAAGGAATTGTACACAGCACACTGCGCTTTCCAGAACATAATTATTTAATTGGCGGAGTGAGTATAAGTAATCAATTTTCAAATTTCTCAAAATCCTTGATGATTGAGTTTATGAAATCGCACTACTACGATCCGTATTTAGCACAATACATCCATCCTAAAAAAGAATTTAAAATAAAGCTTAAAGATGCAGACAAAGATTTTGTGTTTGATGCCACAGCAGCCGATTTGAATAAGTTTGACAAAATTATTGATGAGATTGAACCCGGGGCCTTGCGACTGCCTGTACTCCTCAAAAAGTATATCAAACAAAATGCCCGATTGATTGCTTTTAATGTCGATCCGCTTTTTAACAATGCGGTGGATGGACTGATGTATATACGTATTGCAGACCTGCCCGACAGCACCGTCCGTCCTGTCATGGAAGAATTTCAAGCAGAGCTGGAACGCAAGTACGGCCCATCAGAAGCGGAATAAACTTTCTTTAGTTAAAATTTTATAGGTTTTTTTGTAGTTTTATAAAGCCTTAACTGCTTAACCTAAAATTATGAAAAAACTACACAAAAAAACGTCTTCGTTTTACATTAACGTTTCTGTTCTTTATCTATTTATTCTCTCATTGGGACTGCTTCAAAAGTGGGTTAGGCATTTAGGAGTTTCTCTAAATATTTACCCACACTTTAATTGCATTGTATTTACGTTTTAATTACAATTTAACATGTAGAGCACAGTAATTTAAAACCGTTCCGACACAAATGCTTTCATGTAATCCTTAATTTCTGTACGTGCTTTTAAGAATGCGGCGTGTTTTTCTTCGTCGGTTCCAATCAGTTTAGAAGGATCGTAAAAATTATGATGCAAACGCACGGCATTGGTACTAGGAATGAATGGACAATTTTCATTGGCATGGTCACAAACAGTGATGATGTAATCAAAATTGACCTCAGCATATTCATCCACATGGTTAGAAGTGTGTTGCGAAATGTCAATACCATCTTCTTTCATAATCGCGGCAGCACCTGGGTTGATCCCATGCGTTTCTATTCCAGCACTGTAAACGTTAGCTTGATTGGCCGCAAATTGGTTTAAATAGCCGTGCGCCATTTGGCTTCGGCATGAATTTCCTGTACAAAGGACTAATATATTTTTCATAATATTTTATTTCTCAAACGCACTGTCAATCGGTTCCCAGAGCTCAATTTTATTCCCTTCAGGGTCTAAGATCCAAGTAAATTTTCCATAATCGAACGTTTGAATATCGCCCACAATAGTAACACCTTCTGACTTAAGAACGGTTATCAAATTGTTAATATTTTCAACTCAAAAGTTCACCATAAAGGGTTGTTTGCTTGGTTCAAAATAAGTGGTATGCTCTTTGAAAGGCGACCACTGTGTCGATGCTTTTTTACCCGCTTCATCCTTCCACCAAAAGGTACATCCATAATCGTCTACGGGCAATCCGAGATGTTTGCCATACCATGCTTTTGTTGCTTTTGAATCCTTGGTTTTAAAAAAGATTCCACCGATACCTGTAACACGTGTTTTCATATATTTATTTTTTTATTTGGGATTCATAAATCGCAATCCATGCATCAACGGATAGTTTAGCCGCAAGTTGTCCAATGAGTTCATGAGGAATGTCCTCCATTTTTTTAAAGCGAATACAGCTTTTTCCCATGTCTAGTTTGGTCTTGCAATGCTTGGGATATTCAGCTACAAACCAATCCAAAATTTCTTTTTTGGCATACATTCCTAAATGGTACACGGCTATAAAATTTTTCTGAGAGGCGAGGTTCATAAAGGGCAATGGCAACTTGGGATTGCAATGGTATCCATCTGGATATATAGTGAATGGCACCACATATCCTAGCACCCCATAGTTGATACATTCCTGAAATTTGGGATCTAAGTGTACCAAAATAGTATGTCTTAATTTTTGAAAGGGCGCTTTGCGATCTTCGGCTAATTGGGCGATGTATTCAGTAGGGGTTGATGCTGTAGATTTCATGATTTAGAACGTTTAAAACTCTAAATTTAATGAAAATAGTTGACAATTTTATCAAGGATGGTTTGTGCTAATTTTTGGTGACTTTCTACCGTCCATCCAGCCACATGCGGCGATAACATCACATTATCAGCCTTTAGAAGATAATCCAAGGCAGGAGGTGGGGTTTTAGAGAATAGATTTTCAAAGGATGATTTTTCATACTCTAACACATCCAAACCTGCCCCTAAAATGCTTTTAGACTCCAATGCAGCCACCAAGTCTTCTGTGACTACACAACTACCGCGAGCAGTATTAAGAAGCCAAAAAGGATGTTTAAATTGACTGATGAAATTTGTATTGACCATCTGAAACGTCAACTCGGTATGTGGAATATGCAAACTTAAAACGTGAGCCTTTTCTTGAAGTGTTTCTAGTGAAACTTGCTTGGAATTTTCATCTCCGACGCTGGGCTTGAGATCGTAACACAAGACCTCAACGTCAAAGCCTCGTAATTTTTTAGCAAATGCTTTGCCCATATGTCCATAGCCAATAATACCAACCGTTTTCCCATCGAGTTCAAGACCCCGATGGGCTTCGCGTTGCCATTTGCCATCTCGTACATCGCGATCTGCTGTGTGTAGTTTATTAAACAATGCCAATAACATTCCTAGCGCATGCTCCCCAACAGCATTTTGATTCCCTTCGGGTGCAGCAATTAAATGGATGCCTTTGGTCTCTGCGTAGTCTGTATCAATATTTTCCAATCCCGCTCCTACTCGACCAATAAACTTAAGCTTAGTAGCCTTGTCTAAAAAAGGAGCATCAATTCGAAATCGACTTCTGATAATAAGCCCATCATAGTTATGAATTTGAGATTCAATGACTTCTTTTGAGCTGGAATAATCTTCGTGATTCGCGTGTCCTAAGGCAGCTAATTGCTCAATTAGTATGGGATGATTGCTGTCAAGATGTAAGATGTTCATCTTAAATATTTAGGATAAGTTTAGCAATTGAGAAGTAAATTAATATCCCAAAAATATCATTACTTGTTGTGATAAAAGGTCCCGTTGCAATGGCAGGATCGATGCCTTTTTTATGAAGGAATAATGGAATGAACGTCCCTATAATTCCAGCAACAATAATCACCACAACTAGAGACGATGAAATGGCTAAAGCGGTGCGTACATCTTGCTTCCAGATCCATACAAAAACGAATAAAAATAAGGCTAAAATAATACCGTTGAGAGCCGCTAAAAACATTTCTTTAATCAGGCGGTTATTGACACTACCTCTCACCTCATCATTTGCCAAACCTTGTACAATAATTGCAGACGACTGAACACCTACATTCCCTGCCATAGCCGCAATGAGTGGCGTAAATAATAAAATTAAAGGAAAATCATCAATGATGGTTTCAAACCCACCCATGATGACAGCAGCTCCAACCCCTCCCAAAAGTCCTAAAAACAACCACGGCAATCGTGCACGAGTCAAATCGAGAATGCTATCTTCTGCATCCACATCCTGTGTAATACCGGCTGCTAGTTGATAGTCTTTCTCAGCTTCTTCGATAATAACATCTACAATATCATCAATCGTAATTCGTCCCAAAAGAATCTTATCATCATTGATAACAGGGATGGCTTCTAAATCGTATTTTGCCATTAATTTGGCAACTTCTTCGGCATCCTCATCTACGTGAACAGAATCCACTTTTGGAATATAAATGTCTTTAACCTTGGTCTCGTTGTTGGCAATCAAAAGATCTTTCAATGATAAACGGCCAATGAGTTTTTCGTCTTTGGTTACTACATAAATTGAATGCACACGCTTAACATCTTTGGCTTGGGCTCTAATTTTTCGCAAACAACCTGCAACCGTCCATGTTTCATACACTTTTACTAGTTCTTTAGCCATCAATCCACCTGCCGTGCCTTCATCGTATTTTAGCAGTTCTTGAATGTCTGCAACCAACTCCATATCGTCCATTTGAGCCATCACTTTTTGCTTACGCTCAGGAGATAATTCTGCTAATACATCTGCTGCATCATCCGATTCGAGTTCTTGGATTTCCTCGGCAATTTCTTTGACAGAAAGGTTTTGCAATACTTTTTCGCGAACATCATCTTCCAATTCTGCTAAGATATCGGCAGTAGTTTCACTATCTAAAAGTTTAATGATATAAGTGGCTTGATCTAGATTTAAATCATCCAAAATTTCAGCAATATCGGCGTAATGGACGTCTTTTAATTGCTCCAAAACAGCCTTATCGTCATTAGAGTCGATGAACCCGTTAAGGGTATCGATTAAGGTTTCGGTGATCTCAAAAGGGATATGTTCTTTAGTTTTTTCCAAAATTAAATTGGTTATTGATCCGTTTCAATTGCTAATGTTAAATCTATAAACGCCTGAACACTCAGTTGTTCTGGACGTTTGTCAAAGATAGTATTTGCTTTTAAATTATCTGTTAAATTATAGGTTTTTAAGCTATTTCTCAAGGTTTTTCGGCGTTGTTGAAATGCAGATTTAACAACTCTAAAAAATAATTTCTCATCACATGGTAGCGAATAATCTGCTTTTCTGGTGAGGCGTAGAACACCAGATTCTACTTTTGGTGGTGGAATAAACACCGACGGCGGAACGGTAAACAAGTAGTCTGCTTTATAAAATGCTTGGACTAACACCGAAAGTATGCCATAGACTTTGCTCCCTTCTTTTTCGCAGATCCGCTGTGCGACTTCTTTCTGAAACATTCCTGAAAACTCTGGGATTTGAGCCCTGTTTTCTAACGCTTTAAACACTATTTGTGTAGAAATATTATAAGGGAAGTTTCCGATAATAGCAAAAGACTTGTTTTCAAAAGCCTGGCTAAAATCGTACTTTAAAACATCTTTTTGGATAATTCGAGGGGCTAAATTTAAGAAGTTAGCTTGTAGATACTCTACAGACTCAGGATCAATTTCAATGACATGTGTTGTGATTGGTTTCTCTAGAATATACTTGGTCAATACACCCATTCCTGGTCCGATTTCCAAAACATCGGTATAACCCTCTAACGACAGAGTATCCGCAATTTGTTTCGCGATCATTTCATCATTTAGAAAATGTTGTCCTAAGTATTTTTTGGCTTTTACAGTCATTTAATGAGCGTTTACAGTAAATTCATCTATCCATTCTAACTCTGTTCTAAAAGCTAACATTTTGTCACCAAATTTCTGTAATCCTTCTGCTTGAATTTCCGCTGCATGTAATTTGTAATAAGATTCCAAAGCTTCTTTTGAGTGGGCTAAATATTGGATGGAATAGGTTAATCCCCCCATTGATTCTTCGACCAAAACTTTTGTAAAAGTGGCTTTTAAAAAAAACCCCGTTGCCAATACTTTTGGAATGTGTTTCTGGATCCAGACCAACCACTCATCATGAATGCTGTCTTCAATATTTGCGGTTACGTTGTAAATTACCATTGGTTAATTTGATCTCATTAATTTATTGAATCGCCTCTTAATGTGCGGTACTGCTTTCGTGCTTCCACAAAATGAATACTATCTTCGTGGTTAAAGATAATGGTTTCATAATTAAGTTTAGCTTTATCTGTTTGTTGGAGTTTTGTCCTGTACAGTTCTGCTAGGTAAAAATAAGCATCATCAATCAAAATATCGTCTTTATAATCAGTTATAATACGTATATAATTTGCTTCTGCTTTAGAAAACGCCTTTTGAGTTTCGTACAGTTGTGCTTGCACCAATAAGGTTTGATCGATAATAGGATCTGTTTTGTGGTTATTAAGTATGGAATCTAAAACGACAAGGGCTTCTGTGGGTTTCTTTTGAATACTTAATAATTCTGCCTTGGCATATAACTTTAATGCTGAATGCAGCGAGTCACTTCCTTTGTGATCAGAAATCAATAGTTGTAATTCTAAGGCATCGTTGGCGGTCAGTTGGGATGTAGATGACTTCAATACTTTTAGCTGTGTTTCTGCCCACTCAAAATCTCCTTTATAATAACTGGTTTTAGCCGCTTTAAAACGAGCTTTCTGAGAAAGAGGACTGTTTTTAACACTCATCTGAATCTGCGTATAATAAATCAATGCTTGATTGAACTTATTTTGTGTTACTAAAATATCGGCGAGTTTCATTTTAAGTTCTGAAGATGCCAAATCTGTTAAATTAGCTTTTAGGGCTGTTTTCAGAAAGGTGATTGCAGCCTCAGGATTTTGATCATAAAAGGCTAAAAAATGTGCATATGACAACTGTAAATCAAGTGTTTCTACTCCCAAGTTATACCTTTCTAACAACGCTTTATAGCGGATATTTATTTCTTTATAATGTCCTGCTTCAGAAAGTTCTAACTGAAGTTCCAAACGAATCCGATTGGCCTGAATTTGCAAATGGGGTTCTTTGGTATTTTGAATGATAAATTCAAAAATAGAAAGCGCTATGTCAGAAAACCTTGCTTCTTGTGCTAAAAGTGCCAAATTTATCATTCCTTGTAAGGATTCTGGGGTCCGTCTATAGACTGCCTTCTCTTGTATAAATGCTTTTTTAAAATCGTTCTGTTGTACATAAAGCCAACTCAACCATTGGTTCCAAAGCGGGTTTGGCTTGGTTTGAAGTTTTTTTAACAATACTTTTTTGAATAGCTGATTGTAGGGTTGACTCGCATCTTCAGAAATATATTCAGAAAGCAAACGCATGACTTGACTAATGTAAGGCGGGTTTGTTTCGACATAGTCGAGATACCGCTCCATCATTTTTTCAATATTTTTTTGAGTCGCATATAGTTCTGCTAATTGGTAATAAAAAGCATCGTTAGGGTTCGTTTTCAATCCAATTTCATAGACCTCGATAGCATAATCAATTAAGGAATGAGCTTCAAACCGTAGGGCAACTGCATAGACATAATTAGGTTGAATTTCTATACTTTGTACTGCTTTTTTATAATACAGATCAGCCTGTGTCAATTGATTTTGAAGCTGATAATTATAGCCCAACTCCACCAAATTCTGTGGGTTTCTAGAACGTTTTATTTGAATTTCAATCTCTTTTTGAGCAGCTTTGTACTGACTGAGTTGCTGATGGCATTCAATCACTCTAAAGAAATAATAGGAATTGCCCCGTTGTTTGTTTAGAAGTTTTTGATACAAAATTAATGCTTTTTCAAAAGCACCTTGTTCAAAGTAATCTTTGGCAGAGCTCGTGCTGATCTGAGCGGATGCAAGGAAGCAAAAAAAACTAATAAAAAGAGTTACTGTCAATTTCATCAAGGAGTTTTTGTAACTATACTAAATACCTGAAATCTTTCGAGGCGATCGCTAATCTATCATCGAAAAACCAGTGTAAGGCACTAACACTTCAGGAATTTGAATCCCTGCATCGGTCTGATAATTTTCTAAGATCCCGGCTAATACACGTGGTAATGCTAATGAGCTTCCGTTAAGAGTGTGGGCTAATTCTGATTTTCCTTCACTGTTTTTGAAACGTAATTTTAAGCGGTTGGCTTGAAAAGTTTCAAAATTAGAAACTGATGAAATTTCTAACCAACGGTCTTGAGCCGTTGAAAAAACTTCAAAATCATAAGTCAATGCCGATGTGAATCCTAAATCTCCTGTACAGAGTTTTAAAATACGGTATGGCAATTTTAATTCTTCTAGAATAGACTTGACATGTTTAACCATTCCATCAAGCGCTTCATAAGATTTAGACGGATGCTCTACACGCAAAATCTCCACTTTATCAAACTGGTGCAAACGGTTTAAACCACGAACGTGTGCGCCGTAACTTCCTGCTTCTCTACGGAAACAAGGCGTATAAGCAGTCAGTGTTTTGGGAAGATCGCTTTCTTGCAATAATACATCTCTAAAAATATTGGTTGCTGGAACTTCGGCGGTTGGGATCAAATATAAGTCATCGGCTGTGACATGGTACATTTGACCTTCTTTATCGGGCAACTGACCGGTTCCAAAACCTGAGGCTTCATTAACCAAATGCGGTACTTGAATTTCCTCATAACCCGCAGCAGTGTTTTTATCAAGAAAATAATTAATTAAAGCGCGTTGTAAACGGGCACCCTTTCCTTTATAGACCGGAAATCCTGCACCGGTAATTTTGTTTCCTAGCTCAAAGTCAATGATGTCGTATTTTTTAGCCAACTCCCAATGCGGTACTGCATTTTTAGAGAGGGTAGGAATACTTCCTGCACGAAAAACTTCTTCGTTATCATCTTCAGTACTTCCAACAGGAACAATTGAGTTTGGAAGGTTAGGAATTTTATATAATAAAGTTTGAAGATCTTCAGTAGCTGCATTCAAATCCTCAGAGAGTACCACTCTAGAACTTTTTAGTTCCGCCGATTTTTGTTTGAGCTCAGTGGCTTTTTGGGCTTGTCCAGATTTAAACAACTCCCCTATTTCTTTAGAAATTACATTCAACTCCGAAGAAATTGTATCTACTTGTGTTTGAAGTCCTCTACGAGATTCGTCCAATTTTATCACGGCATCGATCAACGATTTTGCATCGTTTGTACGCTTGCTTAAACGCTCAATGACTTCCGCTTGGTGCTCTCTTATATAGGATACTTGTAACATGGCTCTTATTTTATCAAGCAAATTTAATCATTTAGAATAAAACAAGAATTGGTTTTACGTCTAAATTGAATTAGTTTTTTACGCGTAGGGCTAATTTGGCAAAAGCAGCTTGTTGATCCTTTTCTAATTGAGATTTTAATCCCTCCAAACTCGAAAACTTAATTTCATCTCTAATTCGATCCAGAAATTGAATCGTAAGTACAATTCCATAAAGCGTTTGGTTAAAGTCAAAAAAGTAGACTTCTATAGATAGTTCATTGGCATCACTGACGGTGGGATTGGTTCCGATGTTAAGCATTCCATACACCAATTTGGTGTCAATGATCGCTTGCACCAAATAGACTCCTTTTTTGGGAATGAGTTTATACGATTCCTCTATTTTTAAATTAGCCGTCGGAAACTGAATGGTTTTTCCCAGACCTTTTCCTTTAATGACTGTTCCGTTGATCATGAAGTTATACCCCAAAAATTCATTGGCATTAAGGATCGCACCTTCTGCTAATGCAACTCTTATTTTGGTAGAACTGACCGCAACATCTCCGACTTCTTGTGCTCCAATTTCGGTAACTTTAAATCCGTAAAAATCACCATATTCTTTGAGGTCTTTGATATTGGCAGTACGGTTGCGACCAAAGTGATGGTCGTAACCCACAATAATGTGTTTTACATGTAATTTATTAACCAACACATCACGCACATATTCAAGGGAAGTCAGTCTAGAGAAGTCTTTAGTAAAGGCTTTGATCACTAAATGATCAACACCTAAATCTTGAATTAAGTCTGCTTTCTCATCAATGGTGTTAATGAGTTTTATAGACGTATCTTTTTGAACTACCATTCGTGGGTGCGGAAAAAAAGTCAGCACCAATGCTTGCAGCTGTTCTGCTTGAGCTATTGCAACAAGGCGTTTGATTATTTTTTGATGCCCTCTGTGAACACCATCGAATGTACCAATAGTGACAACAGAGTCTTTTATTTGATCGTAATCGGCGGCAGATTTAATTTTCAACAGCTATTTTTTGGAATTTGAAATATAAAGTACGAAGATAAAAAAAGGAGGGCATTTTAGAGGATTCATTTTTGTTTTTTTGAATGTGAATTGTTCACTTGAGTTTATCATGCGTATTCATTATTAAAAACTTACAAAAGTATTAAACAAAAAAAAGGAGCCGAATGGCTCCTTTTTTTAATATAAATTGAATGATTATTTCTTAACAAACGGCAAAGACATTGAAGCATTGTCTGTTGCTATTTTTATGAAATACATGCCTTTACTTAAGCTGGATGTATTCACAGTTAAATCATTAAGCTCTGCAATGGATTGTTGAAGAACAACTTGACCTAACATATTATAAATCGTATAGGTATCAGGTAAGCTATTTGAATCGCGAAGCTTAATATTTAGTACGTCAGTTGTTGGATTTGGAAAGAGTGTGATTTCACTCTCTGATAAATAATTCCCAGTTCCAAGAGTAGAGTTTGCAGTGATGGAAACTGTTTCTTGAGTTTCAAATTCTCCGCCAGCCGCAATCACATTAGAATTACTATCTGTTAATGTATAGTTTCCTATTCCATAACCACAACATATACCATCACCTTCAGTGTCATAAATTGTGAACGAGTAACAACCCCCTGCAGTAACATCAAAGGATTCATTAACTGTGATATTGTCTGTGTATCCAGATCCGGAGTACAAAATAGCATCATTGGCATCTTTAAACTCCCAATACGTTTCTGACCCATAATCGTCAGTCAGTAATGAAAGATTTACGGTAGTTGTATCAAAGAAGACCGAAAATTCACTAGACATCGCTGTATTGTCCACCGTATTTTGATCTGTATTTCCACTTGGACTTGTTAATTCTACCGTAAACGTATGACTTCCCGCAGAAATATTTAGTGTAGGTAGCGTCACGGTTTCACTTTGATTCGAAAATAAAAAACCAGTCCAAGATTCCGTAAAAGCTGTATCACTGTCTATTTGATAGCTTATTACTGCAGAATTTAAATTGAAATTTCCATTATTGGTGATAACGACTGTGGGCGCAAATGTTGTACCACATTCCTCAATATTTAAATTTTCAATTTCTATGGCACCATCGTAGTCATAAACGACTGCTGGCTCACAGACTGTAGAAGTCGCGAGTTCCATTCGTCTTGGCGAATTGGCTAAAACCGCTTGAATCCTTGTTTTTTGGTCAGCTGTGAAGGTATTCAAACAAGCATCGTTAGAGTAATCCATATAGTTTTCGACCATGTCAGCTCCCAAACCATCAGAAGGACAACTGTCTACTGTTGGACATCCACTATTAGAATTTGTAGCATTTGGCGTATCCGCACAAAAGTCATCATTGGTACAGGCTGAAGAATCGCCCCATATATGTCTTAAACCGAGCCAGTGCCCAACTTCATGTGTTAGGGTTCTTCCTAAGTTATAAGGACCCCCAGAACTTGGATTTGCAACAGAACCTACTGATGAATACAATACAACAACTCCATCGGTGTTAGCATCACCACCATTGGTGTTTAGACCTTGCAGCCCTGAATTTGAAGGGAATTGAGCATAGCCTAATAGACTACCTCCTAAATCACCCACCCAAACATTAAAGTAGCGAGTAGGATCCCATTGGGTCTGAGGTTTTATATTGTTTTCGAAATCGGGTCTTGAAAAAGGTCCATCTCCAAAATCTGTAACTCTATTGATTCCGGGCTCAAAAAGAGTTGACCCTGACTCGTTTTCTGTTGCTAAACAAAACTCAACCTCTGTATCAGCAGCCACCGAATAGGGACTCCCTGAACTGTTGCCAAAATCTAAGTTTAATTGGTCATTTTGAGCTTGAATAGTTGCTGCAGATAGATTCTCTGAGCCAGTTCCATTTGTTATTATATGGTATACTACTGGCAGAGTTATCATAATGGAGGCCCCATTTGATCTTTGCGCTTGAATTTCTTGAACTTTTGGCGCGAGCCAAGATTCAAACTCATCTTTAGTAGCCCTTTCTGGGTGAAGCGATTGAAGGTATTTTTCATACTCAACACTTCCACAGCGAATGACGTCCGATTCCTCTAGACTTTTAATGTTGGCATCGGTGAGTTCCTGACCAAATAATGTTTGTATGTTTGAAGATGTTTGAGAGAATGAAACAGTGACTATAAAAAATAAAGCCATGAAAATAGCTTTTAAAGTAATTCTTTTCATTGTTAATTTAGTTTAATTGGTTGTTGTAAAACTACAAAAAACAATTCAAAAAAAATTAAAATAAAAAGTTAATAAATAATAGAAGTTGTTCCTACTACTTGATTTTAAATGTCTTATCTGACGGATATATTCAAACTCTCGAACAATTAAGTACCATTAAAGGAGTTCATTGTGTTTTGAACGCCTGCCATTACAAAGCTTTTGATAAATTCACTGCAATGCTCCAAACGTTCTTTAAGTGTTTCGGACTCCTCAGTCGTCCAGTTTCCAAGTACATAATCTACTTGTTTGCCTTTAGCAAATTCATCACTGATTCCAAAACGGAGTCTATTATATTGAGATGTATTTAATTTGTCTTGTATATCCTTGAGACCATTATGCCCACCTGCACTGCCTTTCATCTTTAGACGCAGGGTTCCAAAAGGCAAATTTAAATCGTCTGTAATGATCAATAGGTTTTCGTGTGGAACGGATTCTTTTTCTAACCAATACTTAACTGCCTTCCCGCTAAGGTTCATATAGGTATTTGGTTTTAAAAGCAAAAAGGTACGCCCCTTAAATTTAAAACTTGCCAAATCCCCTAGCTTTTTGGTTTCAAACACTGCGTCATTGAGTAGCGCAAATTTGTCAACTACCTTGAATCCAATATTATGCCGCGTATTGACGTAATCGGCACCAATATTTCCCAGTCCAACAATTAAGTATTTTTTAGACATCTCTTCAGCGTTGTTTGTGTTGGATTTATTTTTAAAAAACCATGTAAACATAGTGTAAAAATAAAAAAAGCATTCTGAATAACAGAATGCTTTTGTAATAATGATTTAAAAGACGGCTTAAGCGTTTGCTGGAGCAGCACCTTCTGCCGGAGCAGCACCTTCGGCTGGAGCAGCACCTTCTGCACCTTCTTCTCCTTCTTCTTCTTCTTCTTCTTCTACTACGTCGATAGATACTCTAGAACGTTTCACCTGACATACAACCGTGTTGTCTGGGTGTAAAAATTTAAAGGAATCGTTTGCAAGTTGCGCAATCGTAAGTTTGCCACCAATTTTTAAAGGTGTAATATCCGCTTCAATAAAATCTGGTAAGTTTACTGGCAACGCTTTAACTCTTAATTTACGTTTGTTTCTTCGTAAAGACCCTCCGTTTGCAACTCCTAAAGATTTTCCTATGATATGTACAGGAATGTCCATAGCGATTTCTTTATCATCAAATAGCTGATAAAAATCGATGTGTAAAATACGGTCCGTTACAGGATGAAATTGTATGTCCTGTAGTACTGCATTAAACGTTTCACTTCCTAAAGCAATCACAACTGTGTGCGCGTTTGGTGTGTATACGAGTTTAGAGAATGCCAATTCTTCTGCTGAGAAATGTACTGGCTTGTCTCCTCCGTATAATACGCAAGGTACCTGTCCAGCATTACGTAAGGCTTGTGTTGCTTTTTTGCCTACGCTTTCTCTTTTCGATCCATTAATTGTAATTGATTTCATTTTTTGTATTTATTGTTTAATTGATTTTTACATTATAAATTTTGAACTGATAGACTGGTTTTGATGTACTTTGGTCATCACATCCGCAAATAAATCTGCACAGCTTAGGACTCTAATTTTTGGGCTTTCTTGAGAAACCGGAATAGAATCTGTCACAATCAGTTCTTCTAATTTTGAATTTTCAAGGCGTTCATATGCATTCCCTGATAAAATAGGGTGTGTACAAATGGCTCTTACGCTCAAAGCTCCGCGTTCCATCATAAGGTCGGCAGCTTTGGTAAGGGTTCCTGCAGTATCTACCATATCATCAACCAAGACTACATTTTTACCAGTCACATCACCAATCAGTTCCATATGCGAAATGACATTGGCTTTGGCGCGTTGCTTATAACAAATGACCACATCACTTTCCAATGCTTTTGAGTAGGCATAGGCACGTTTAGAACCGCCCATATCGGGGGATGCAATGGTAAGGTTGTCCAAATTTAAGCTTCTTAAGTACGGTAAAAAGATGGTAGACGCAAACATGTGGTCCACAGGTTTTTCAAAAAACCCTTGAATTTGATCGGCATGCAGATCCATCGTTATGATACGAGTAGCGCCGGCTGTTTCCAGCATTTTAGCCACTAATTTAGCCGCAATAGGCACTCTAGGTTTGTCTTTTCGATCTTGTCTTGCCCATCCAAAGTACGGGATCACGGCTGTAATATGTCTGGCAGAAGCGCGTTTTGCGGCATCCAACATCAGCAATAATTCCATTAAATTTTCAGGACCTGGATTGGTAGAACCTATTAAAAATACGCGGGTTCCTCGAACAGATTCTTCAAAAGACGGCTGAAATTCACCATCGCTATAGGTCGACGTAATCACATTTCCTAGGGGAATTCCGAAAGAGTCCGCAATTTTTTTACCAAGTACCATGGAATTGGTGCAGGTAAATATTTTTGGCTCTGGTATGATGTTAGACATGATAGCGTTCTGTTTTTGAGTACTTTAAACTGGTATTTTTAATCGAGGTGCAAATTTAGGAATTTATTTGAACTCTTAAAGGATAAAAGCGACTAATTTTGATTTGATTAAAGAAATAATTTTATAGTTTTGCAATCTACTTAGGCTCAAGTGGCGGAATTGGTAGACGCGCTGGATTCAAAATCCAGTGACTTCGGTCGTGTGGGTTCGAT
>Ga0209652_1001346_pt1 | contig 20123 bp, 15 predicted proteins | sample SaaInl74LU_5_DNA_FD_184641 | JGI IMG/M metagenome (GOLD analysis project Ga0209652, IMG submission 184641) | Marine microbial communities from expanding oxygen minimum zones in the Saanich Inlet - ESP_74LU_5_DNA (SPAdes) (version 2) | ecosystem: Environmental > Aquatic > Marine > Intertidal zone... | reverse complement strand
TTTAATCGCAGGTGCCACAATGAGAGGAGAGTTTGAGGAGAGACTCAAAAGTGTGATTGATGAGGTTCAAAAGAGTGAAGGGGAGATTGTTCTTTTTATAGATGAGATGCATACTGTTGTTGGTGCTGGTGCAGCGTCTGGGTCGATGGACGCTTCAAATTTGCTTAAACCTGCCTTGGCTAGAGGTCAATTGCGGTAAGTTGCTTGTTGTTGTTGTTGACCCCTTATTTGGCTTTATTCTTAACTAATTATACAATTGACACATTCTTCTCCAGCTGCATCGGTGCAACAACAATCAAGGAATATCGTAAATACATCGAGAAGGACAAAGCTCTCGAGCGTCGTTTCCAGCAGGTTTATGTTGGAGAGCCAACTATGGAGGATACTGTGAGTATTTTACGTGGTCTCAAACCAGCTTACGAGTTGCACCATGGTGTGAGAATTCGAGATGAGGCACTCATTGCAGCAGCGAAATTGAGTTCGAGATATTTGCCAGATAGATTCTTGCCTGATAAGGCCATTGATCTTGTGGATGAAGCTTGTGCCAAGTTGAAGAATGAACTTACATCCAAACCAACCCTACTGGATGAAGTTGATCGTCGTATTATTCAACTTGAGATGGAAAGGCTAAGTATCAAGTCCGATGTTGAGAAGAATGGACTTGAAGCTGACATGCAGAGATTGCAATATTTGGAATCAGACTTAATGGTTATGTACGAAGAACAATCTCAGTTGAATGCACGCTGGCAATCAGAAAAGGCAGTTGTTCTTGGTGCAAACGAATTGCAAGAGAAGATTGCTGCGGTGAAGTTGGAGATCGAGAAAGCAGAGAGAGAATACGACTTGAACAAAGCTGCAGAACTCAAGTATGGAGAGCTTCCAGAGTTAGAAGAGCAGTTGGAGGAAGCACGACAGAAGGAAGAAGATGGCGGTGTTGAATCAATGAATACTGGTGACCGTTTATTGCGTGATGAAGTTATGCCGGACGATATTGCCAATGTGATTAGCGTATGGACTGGTATTCCATCTATGAAACTGTTGTCAACAGAAAGAGAGCGCGTTCTTTCAATGCCTGATAAACTGAAAGAGCGTGTTGTGGGACAAGATGAAGCAATTGACATTATCTCTGATGCTATTCAAAGGAACAGAGCGGGAATGAATGATCCATCCAAGCCTATTGCCTCAATGATCTTTTTAGGGCCCACTGGGGTAGGTAAGACTGAGTTGGCGAAGGCTCTGTCAGAATTCATGTTCGATTCAGAGGAAGCCATGATTAGAATTGATATGTCAGAATACATGGAGAAGGTGAGTGAACATTTAAGTTGATTGTACGCAAGGTCAATCGTAAATGTCTTTGACACACCTTGTCTCATTACAACTCTTGTGCATCTCTTGCTTGCAGCATACCGTTTCCAGGTTAGTGGGAGCTCCACCTGGTTATGTCGGATTTGACGAGGGAGGTCAACTCACAGACGCAGTGCGTCGCCGTCCATACTCGGTACTTCTATTCGATGAAATGGAAAAGGCCCATCCCGATGTCTTCAACATAATGCTACAACTTCTTGACGATGGACAAGTTACCGATAGCAAAGGTAACAAGGTATCTTTCAAGAATTGCATCGTAATATTCACAAGTAATGTTGGAAGTAAGGATATTATCGACTTTCAGGGTGATCCTGAACTCATTAAGGCGAAAGTCACGGAGGCAATGAGAGAGAAATTCCGCCCCGAATTCCTTAATAGGATTGATGAGAATATTGTCTTCAATTCACTCTCGAAAGAGAACCTTAGAGGTATTGTCATCCTTGAAGCGCAACGTCTCGAGAGTCGACTCGCTGAGAAGTCAATGAGTATGATTGTAACTGAGGAGGCTCTTGACTACTTGGCTGAAGTTGGGTTCGACCCAGTGTATGGAGCACGCCCATTGAAGAGAGTAATTCAAAAGAATCTGGAGAATTCTATTGCGATTGGTATTTTGAGTGGAGAGTATGCAGATGGTGATACTATTGTTGTTGGTGTCTTGAATGAACGAATTGGAATTAGAAAGGCGGAACCCTGGGAGATTGCAAGCGATGAAAGCCAATCTGAATCTATGTATGCCAGCAGTGGTTATTACGAATAAATTTGTTAGCTTTTAACCAGGTTTTAGGTATCAAGTTGTCTCTTCATCCCTCATCTTCTCCTCAGCATGATCATCTTCGTTGGCAGAAAATGTGAGGATACTGGACTCGACTCCCCCCCTATCAAATTTCTAACCAGCGAAAAATCCGCCCCAAGCATCAACACACACTCGACGAACCAGATCGAATGATGTCATCACCATCAATGGCAACAACAAAAGAGTCTTCTATGCAGGAAGAAACGTTCGTTCAAAAGACTCCATCAACCCTGCTGCTCAATTCAGCTCATAGTTCATGTACTCGATAAGGCGGTCCATCCGATTACCTATCAAAATGGCCGAGAAGACGCTAGAAAGCAGACGGAAGGGTAGCGGCGGCGGCGGCCCACGAAGAAACACGGGCAAGGGTGGTGTGCATTCCGATGGGCATAACCCTAAACCCAACGAGAGAAGGAAGAAAAATAATAACCGTGCACAACATCGTAATAATTTACCAAAGCATCTGTTCAAGATAGAAACAACGCACTTTACGAGCAATTTTCATTCAGAGATTTGCCGAGCGGCAAAGTATAAAGTACATGCGCCACTGTGCACCTGTTCCAAGGTTGATCGGTTGCGCCAGCGTTACCTCCAAGAGAAGGACAAGAATGACAACAAAAGTTTAGCAGAACAATTGAAAGATCTCGATATATCAGATCCCTTTGACAATCTTGTTGTTCTTCCAGATACAAAGACAACACCGGCAATTTTTGTCTGTAATGAGACTTCCTCAAACGAGTTTCGAAATGATGCTACTCTCTGCGAGGAAAAGCTTGCAAAAGAAATCTTTGATGGCAATACTGATACGACATCATTAGATACATTGCCATTCAAAGTGAGCTGTGCATTGTGTCTGCTTGGTCATCAAAAGAATGGGTTTGTGGCAATCGTTGCCGATTCAGCGCAAGAGTTGCAACCAACAATATGCAAGGCGAAGGCCGCAAGCGAGGCAGCTAACCATGAACTCCATTCAGATCATGCTCATTTTATATGCGCAGTCCAATTGTCATCATGCAAGTCTTTATTACGGTCAGCAAAGACGAGATCAAAACACATCCAAATTGTGTCAGAGATACTATCTCAACTGAAGACTGGAGGAGTTGATTTACCACCATCTGCTGATGATGCATCGTGTACCATCCAGTTGGGTCATCATCTCACTTCTCTTCTCTGGCTTGAAGGAAAGCTGAAAAGTAAGAAGAGGGGTCAATATATCATGGTACTAGGATATGTCGATGGAGCTACAGAGCTGATGCTTGATCTGCCAGGTGGGAAACGACATCTAGGAGAAAGCACACTTGAAAGCCTAGTAAGAGAAGTTAAGGAGGAGACCTCATTGGAACTTGACAAACAGTGGCTAGAGGAGAGACTTTCGCGTCGATATGGTGGTGCGTTAGATGAAAACAGTGAAGATGTTCACGCTCTTGAATCAGAGAAAGAGAATGGCAACGTGTATTTCGTCATCCCGCCTATGGTATCAACTAACTAAATATCAACTATACTGTTTAGCTCTAAAACTACCTATTCTACAGATCACGGGGTAACACCAGTGCATAATGCTTTGATGAAGACCTGTTACGGCAACATTTTTGTTACCTCTTCGGGTTTGGTTCTCCCACTCGCCACATCCTCTGCCAGTTTGATGCTCAATGCATTTGGAGGATCTGGAATTGCACCCTTCGAAGGCTCGGGGTGACATTGTTTCGCAGCATTAGCTGGCCACAGACTTCCCGCCATGGAATCAATAAACTTAATCCAATCGCTTGAATGTCCTTTACCAACAAAGTCCAAAGGAGTTTTACCATGTTTGTCCATTACGTAGAGCAGGCGAGGGTCCGCAGTGAGGATTATCTTGGCAGTCTCGAAGTTTGGAGGATTCGACCAAGCTACATGATGTAAAGGTGTGCGCCCAAAACTATCGGCAATGCGCACCTCTGCTCCACAGTCAATGAACACTTGCACTAGCTCAGTTACTCCTCGTTTGCAGACAATGAAAAAGGGCGAGTCGCCAAACTTGTTCATTGGGTTTGCACTTAATCCGCATTGGAGAATGGACTTGAGCCGGTGGGCGTCACCGGGCTTATTGGCAGAGCAAACGGCAGTAGCAAAAGAAGCTATCTGGAGAGGAGTAGGAGTCTTGATATATCCTAGCTCAGAGGCAGAACATTTGGATGTGACATATCCTCGAGATTCAAGAATGAAGTCAAGGTAGGCATGAAGTGAACTCAATTCAACTTTTGCCTTTGATTTGGGTGGCGCTGCAAGTTCAATTGGAGGTTTATCCAAGGCCCTCTTCATTCCACCTCCGACCACCTTGATATACTGGAAGGTGCTATCGTTGGTCTTTTTGTTTCGTTTTGTAGTAGCCTTTGGTTCTCTTGGGGGAGAATTCACTTGCCTGAGGCTCACTGCCGCTTTCTTAGAAGCTGGTCGAGCGCGACTATTGGAACCTTGATTAGAGTCTTTGCCTAAACAAGATGACGATGATGGTGTTTGAGAGCGTTTGCTTGAATTCTTCTTGTTCAATGTGCTGGACTTGTTTGGATGAGAAATAATGTTGGAGCGTTTCCCTTCAGAAGGAAGGTTCACAGAGTTGTTCCCAAGATTTTGATGCGATGAAGAAGTAGTCTGCACACTCGTATGGTGGCTATTAGTGTTCAAATCTTTGAAGCTAAATATTCCATCCGTGGGAAGTCTTTGACGCTGCTGCTGCTGCTGCTGTAATATTAGCGCTGGTTGTTGACCCAATTGCTGAATAAGAAACTGCTGCATCTGACTTTGCCCCAATTGGCGTAAGCGATCTTGAAGCATTGTCTGATCTTGACGTGTCGACGGAAACTCAACATTCTTCTTTGTTCTTGCATCTGTGTTCTCATCTCCTGAGACAACACCGTTGCCGTCTAGCAAAAGATCAAGCAGTGAAGAAGAATGGAAGCTGTTGCTTTGTCGAAAATCGAGTGGTTCCAGCTCGCTGCTATTTGAAGCCATGGTTGGCATTCGGTTGTGGTCATGTTGCGGCGGCGGCTGCTGCTGCTGCTGCTGAGATAATAGCTGCTGTCCTTGAGATGGGAACTGCAATTGAGGATAGGAAGGTAAGTCATCTGAACTTAAAGTACGAGTGCTTGTAGTGGGGCTAGTAGGGCTAGTCGATGCACGGGAACTCGACTTTGGTGAAGGAACAATAGCATCAGCTGCTACCTCGCCTTTCTTCTCGGGAAAGAACGGCCTTGATTGAGGAGGAATGGATGACTGCGGAGCGCAGCTCGATGATGAAGCTGTTGCTTGCATAGCCAGTATTTTCTGCAGCAGGAAATCTCCGCGGAGTTCAAGGCTGTTGAAGCAGTCGTCGTTATCTCCACCATCCTGGAAGACGACACCAGATATTGGCGGTTGACTTTGCATGGTATTGTTGATAGATTAGAGCGTGGTTCCTGATTCAATCTAAGGGCGTTATTATTGGGCTGTTGAGACGTGGTTCGTGTCGATTCTTTGGCTGCTGCGTCAAGGCAAGAGGCAGACAAAAGTAATGCGATCCAATCTGACCAAAGGCAGCTTGAGCTTGCCTTGATCTGTCGCGAGATACAATGTTGCCGTGCAATTTTAGGCCTGCTGCAAGCAGGATAGAAGCGAATCCTAATCGTAATTGCTCCCGACTTGAACTTGAACGTATTTACGATTAGGGTACATTGGGACTGTTACACAACGTCAGAAAAACATCAACCACGTCTTTGCTTTTTCTCTATTAAATATTCAACTTCAACGTAGGAATTGTTATGAAAAAGGAAGAACGGTTGGCCAAGATGTCACGGAGTAAAAGTGTTAAAGGGTACAAGAGTCGTAAGTAGGAATAGAGTGAACCTAGAGTAGCAAATTTAAGTGTAGCAGATAACGACCTGTGGAGCTTTGCACAACGTCAGAAAAACATCAACCACGTCTTTGCTTTTTCTCTATCTTTCAATTCAACTTCAACGTAGGAATTTTTAAATGATAAATAAAGGAGGAACAAAGATTCAAGGTATCAAGCAACGGAGTAATAAGTGTTCAAGGGTACATGAGTCGTAAGTAGGAGTATATAGATTGAATCTAGAGTAGCAAATTTAACTGTAAATAGTATCTATAATCTCAGATAATGAAAGTATGTCATTTATGGTACCATATCTTCTCTATCTACGCGTCTTCAAAATTTCCTTCTCCAAGTTTCAAGTTTGAACGCTTTTCGTTTGTGTACAATATCTATCACCCATGCCTCTGCCGGCTACGCATGGATGGTAAGCGGCTTCGGCATGCATGTATTGTGCAATAGCACGTCAGCAGAGTAGAGATATTGGTGCTTCTATAGGCTTCGGCGCTCATTGATTTTTGCAGGATTTCTATCACCGTGAAAAATCTTCTGTTCACTGTTCACGCTCTACACAGGACCAACAAATCATTGTTCATATCATAGTTCATAGCTCAACAACAACATGTCGTCCTTGAAAAAATCGCTCAAGTCCAAAAAGGGCAGAAAGAAATCATCACAACCTAGCCGGGGTGGCAGCGGTTTTATAGACTTGTCTCCTGTCATAGAGCACGATGAAGATTCAGCAGATATTCTCCGCGATAGATTAATGGGGAGGCAACGCCAAAGACGTGTACTCGATGCAAATAATCAAAAGTTTTATAGCTTAGATCATAATGACACCTATCAGTCAAGGCAAAATGCACAGCATCATCGAGATTATTCGGATGACAGTGATGGAGGGGAGGGGGAGTGGAACACTTTAAATAATAATGATTTTACTCCGCCCTTTTGCAAAGATGGTTCAGATCAAGCAGCTGTTAAAAAGGTGTACACTGAAACGACTCAGCACACAATCACTGACTTTGTCGAGTCTACAAATGCGCAACGATTGGAAGAAGAGGAACTGCTCAATCGAGCCATAGAACGGCGGGAGATGTTACATAATCGGATAACTGCTATAGAGGTTGCGAAGGCTGAGTATGATACATCGTCATCCAACAGCAATCGCCACCAGCAACAGTCACTGGAAAAGGAAAAGAAGAAATCAAAGAAGAAGAAGAAGCATCATCGTCATGCATCTTCCAACTCCGCATCGTCATCATCTCCAGGTAGACCGTTTGATGAAGCCCCCCACAATAAAAAGCGATCAGGGCGAAAAAGGGCAAGTGTCGAAGACGATCGAAGAATGGATGCGCTCTCTGAAAGAATAAAGAAGGAGGCATCTGAATTTATGAACTTTGAATCCAAGTTTGCTGAGCAGCATCTTTTTGATGGGGATGACGAAACAACTGCTCATGAAAAATTTGCAGAGCAGCATCTCTTTGATGATGAGGAAATTCATCAACTCGATTCTGATTCTTTTCTAGATGCCGACGATGGTGGGAATGGAGATAATTTAGATGGGGATGATACTGATGAGGATTCATTATTTTATGATGCAAATGGTGATGACAGTGACGAAAGCAATGCACAACTATCAACCCTTATCGAAGAAGAATCACAATGCTCTGCAAGTGATACCGTAACAATACACTCTATACAATCTTCCGATTCGAACATGGATTCTGCCCTGTCTGGGGCCCCTACACCGTCACAACTGTCTCGATATTCCAATATGGTACGGCTGGGTATTCCTGATGTTGCCGTTATTCGCTCTATGGAACGTGATGAAATAACAAACCCAGAATCAGTTTTACAGTCGCTGAAAAATGAGAACAATGTAGAGCTGGGATCTACAACATCGCCGCGGTCATCATCTATGTCTCCAAAACGGACCGCGAAGAAAAATAGTGGCAGCATGAGTGGAAGAGGCAAACAATCATCTTCGCTGTCTGCGTACACATCTGATGAGGAGTCAAATGAAAGGCCTCTCCGCGATGATCCCAATTACACTAAATACTTCAAAATGATAAAAGCAAAAGTCCCACGTTCATGGGTAAAACGAGTTCTTGAAGTGGACGGGAGAGATGCTCGTATTTTGCAATTAGATCCTGACCGACCGCTTTCTGAACAAGTGAATGGAGCTGATATCGATGAAAAGGGAAATATTAATTGGAAGAATGTTGCAATCAATCGAACAGAGTCAATGGATTCTTCGGATTCTGATAGAGAAGAGAGACCTATTGCGACAATTCCGGTAGACATTGGAGCTTCAGTGAAGGCTGAATTAGCAGCAATGACAGCAAGGGCTGGCGAATTTGCACGAAAGAGATCAAGTGGGAGCGATAGCTTTTCATTGAATGATAGAGTAGAGAAAGATATTTCTTCGACCCCAGCTGATATTTCCTCTGCCGCGATAGCTGCATCCAACGCCAGGTTGAACCGGATCAAAGCTTTGAGGGTAACATCCGGCGACGCTGACTCGTCTATCAGCAAGATAGGTCGCCGTCGAGAGAATATTGACGAAATCCGGCGGCGGGCTCCTCCACCGGCACAACCAACACGGGGCCGACGCTCACCTACCTCATCGGTTGCATCAGGTGGTGCCGGGAGTGGAAATCAAACTTATAACAATCTCCCATTGAAGGTAAGTTATTGCGAATTATTTGGAGTCATTATTGTCTACAAATTACTTCCTCCGTATCGTTGCTAACGCTATTCATGTTACTCTCTTTCAGGATGACCCTCGCTTTTCAAAGTATTTCCAAATGATACGATCGAGAGTTCCTAGATCATGGGTAGAACGAGTTATTGAAGTTGATGATAGAGATCCAGCAATTTTAGATCTTGATCCAAATAAATCTCTTGCAAGCCAGGTAGGGGATGAATCGACGGTGCAAAAGGATACGATTGATTCAAGCGTCGTTTCATTTGGAGCTACAGAGAGAAGTAGCTTTACGCGTAGTCTAAAAAGCAGTGATGCAGATGATGTTGGTATAGATGATATTGTTCAAAAGGATGAAGCGACAACTGAAAAATACGACTACGACAACGGCATATGGAGGAATGCTGCGCCAGTAACTGAAATCGATGATGTACAAGCTGTTGATGATCGTAGTGAGACTTCTAGTATCACAGCCTCACAAGTAGACAAGCCAAGGCTCGATCTTTCGAAAATGTCTGCCTTGTTGGATCGATTGGATCTGGAAAATGGAGCACAGAACGTTCCACAAGACAATATTCAAATTGCTGATCTAGAAAGGCTTGATAAGGTGCGCTCATATTCTACTGAAGAAATTGAAAATCGGGTTGCTGATTTGATAGAGAGGTTTGGATCAAGGAAGACCCAAGAAGAACAAAATGGCTCTTATCTCCATCACAAGGAGTTGTTGCGAAAGAGTCAGACTGATATTGCCAAGCTCTCGAATCTGTTATCTTCCAAAATCAACGAAGATGGTACCGATGCAAAGCAGAATGATGATGTCATCACCGACGAACAGTATAATATTGAGAACTTGCCATCGCTTCTCACGCAGGTATTGTCGAAAATGGAGCAGAGTAACCAACAGCAGGAAACTGTGGAGCCAGTTGCAGATCAAAGTTCAGTTGCAGATCAAAGTAATTCACGGCAGGACTCTACAAAACAAGTCGCAAATGAGACAACTACATTTTCTCCACACCAAGCCCTTGGAGCTCTATTCGCAAAGCGTGCTGCGCAATCAGAAGACAAAGTACAGGAAATCTCGGAGTCGGATACAGCAGGTCAGTCACCATCTCCGCAAAAAGCCTTGGGGGCACTGTTTGCAAAACGTGCTGCCGAAGAGCAAAAGCCAGTGGAATCAGTTCCGGACGAATCTGCCAAACCATCTCCACACAAAGCCTTGGAGGCATTATTTGCAAAACGTGCTGCCCAGTCAGAAGATAACTCAGCGCCTATACTTAGGGAAGATCCTGAATATGCCAAATACTTCAAAATGATTAAATTGGGTATGCCGCGTGAGACTGTAATGCAAGCATTAGAACGTGATGGAAAAGATGTTTCAATTTTAGACCTTGATCCGGAGCTCCCTCTTGAGAAGCAACAGAAGGATGCGGAAAAAGTTAAGCAATCCGCAACGGATGGTAAGAAGTCCGCATTGGAAGCGATGTTTGCGAAACGTGCTGCAGCTATGGGCACTTCTCCTGCACCTGGCATGGTGGCCGCTAAACCTCTGAAAGATGATCCTGAATATCAGAAGTATATGAAGATGCTAAAGATTGGTATGCCTGTTGAAAATGTGAAGCAGGCACTTGAGCGAGACGGGAAGGATCCTCTCATTGCAGAGATGGACCCAACCAAATCTTATGAAAGTCAGAGGAAGAAGGAAGAAAGTGAAACTCAGGCGGAGGAGGTGGAAACTGACGTACCGCTCAAAGATATGCCAGAATATGCCAAGTTCTTCAAAATGCTCAAAATGGGTATCCCACTTGGAGCTGTGAGACAAGCGCTGCAGAAGGAAGGCAAAGATCCTGATATCGCAGAAATGGATCCAAACAAATCGCTGTCCAGCCAGCAGAAAGCAAAGCCGGAAGTACTAGCAGCAGATCCTCCACTTCAAGAAGACCCGGAGTACATGAAATTCTTCAAAATGCTGAAGATGGGCATACCAGTTGGTGCAGTGCAGAATGCGTTGAAGAAGGAAGGGAAAGATCCAGAAATCATCAATATGGATCCTGCGAGACCTCTGTCGGCGCAAAGCAAATCAAAGAAAACTGAAGGCAGTCAACCTAAGAAGAAGAAGCTAAATCCACCCAAGGTGGCTAGAAAGCGTTTGCATTGGAACAAAATTGACGAGTCTAAACTTGATGCGTCATCATTCTGGAACCAGGCTAAGGATCAATCTCTGCAATTGGTTGGCCTGGACATTGACAATGATGAATTTGCCAATCTATTCACTGCACCAATAAACAATGAGGCAGCACCTAAAAAGGCGACAAAGCCTGATGCTAAGAAAAAATCTTCAAAGCAAAAGGTGCAACTCATCGATAGCCGACGTCGAATGAATGGATCCATTCTGCTTGCCAAGTTCAAGGTTGACTACAATGTACTTGCAAAGCAGGTCAACACCATGGAATATGTCAAAGCTGAAGCCAATGAGCTACGTGGAATGATGCAACTCTTACCCACGAAAGACGAATCTTTAGCTCTTCGGAGTTACTTGCCACCTATGGATGCACCTCGCTCTGAAATTGATGATTCAATCAACAAACTGGGTGAATGTGAACGATACATGGCGGTGATGCTTGACGTTCCAGACGCCAACTCTAAATTTGAATGCATGGTGTTCCGAGCTGAGTTTGAATCACACGCTGAAAGCATTCGCGATGGCACAAAAATGCTTGCGGAAGCGTGCAATGCTGTAAAGAATTCAGAGCGCTTTCAAAAGTTGCTATTGTACTCTTTGAAGCTCGGAAATGCGTTGAATACTGGTGGTTCAAATGAAGGTGTCTCGGCTATCACCCTTGATTCATTGTTGAAACTAGCAGAGGCAAAGGCATTTGATAGGCAGACAAGCGTGCTTCACTATTTGGTATCAATTGTGCAGAAGAACGATGCTGATGTGCTCAAGTTGTCGGACGATTTTGCCCCCGTCAAAGCTGCTGAGAGGGTCGCTATGGACATGCTTTCCTCGGAACTAAAAAAGATGGATCAGGGTATTGAAAAGTTGCAGGCTGTCGTTCAGAAGAATTTACCCGAGCCATGTGATTCCGGATCTGAAAGAGAAGAGGATGAACTCATTGAATCAACACCCATGGGGCGGTTTTCTATCAGTGCTGCGTCCAAAATTCAGTCACTCTCCAATGAGTTTGAGGATGTCAGGAGTAGCTTCACCGACCTGCTTCGCTTTTTCGGAGAAGACAGTTCCATGTCGCCAGAAGCTTTCTTCGGTACAATCAATACTTTTGTATCCATGTTTGATCAGACACACAAAGAGTTGGTGAGGAAAGAAGAGGCGAAGGCGCGAAGGAAGAGGATTGAAGAGAAACAACGACTACGCAAGGAGGAGATGGCTGCAAAGAAGGCAAAGTCATAGCGTTTAGGTTTATTCTGCTGTAACATTATGATAGTATCATGCTGTTTATATCGTACTTGATAATAAAGTACAAACTGTACGTGTGCCAACATGTCTGATGCCTCTTACTGTTGTACATGCCAACATCACGTCAAATCAACCACCTCATTACTACTGTGGTTGTTGAGATTTGCTCTGGCCTGACTAATCGATAGCGTGGGTAATGTAGGTATATATGACTTTGTAGAAGACGTCACCGGCATGGGCTCCATAAAAACAGGTCCATTCATTTGATTGCCATTCATAATACCATCCTGCTCTCCCTTGCCACACCTCAAAATACACTCCTTTTGCTCTTCCGACGGTGCATCCATCTTGGCATTCTCCCTCCTCTTTAGATAATTAATGGCATCATCTCTATCAAAACATCCGTTCAATGCTACTGCCCAAATCATTGTATCGACTAATCTATTTCGAGTAAATCCTTCAATCTGCCCTCTGCAGCATGGACATTCCGTCGGCTTTCCATTGGCATCGTCGTCATTTGTACAATTGATTGATGCCAAGTGCGTTTCTGCACACTCTTCACAAAAATTATGTCCACATGGATGCACCGCGACCGTCTTGCAAAAGATTTCATAACACAATGGACATTCCGTACTATTTTCAATCAGTACCTGTGCTCCCTGGCGCACACCTGGATGCTTGTGTCGTTTGGCATCACCATTATCATTCGATGTTGCTGTTGTTGTATCGGTAGCCCCCCTCTTTCTAGATGCAACACTCTCAGGACTATTTATAACGGCACCATTAGGTTCTATTTTGACCCGATAGGCGATTCCCGTAGCTCCATACAATGACAGGATGGACCCATCTTTCACATGAAACGGTTGGTTAACTGGTTTCACAATCAGAGTCCCATCCAAATGAACCCAATGTTGATCTACACCCTTTCTCATCTTAATCCAAGCCGTGACATTATCACTAGTACCACCACTAGCATCATTATTACTCGTTCTCGTCATTCCAATGTCACACAAAGATCTCGAAATCTTAGTCCACCTAATTTTGGCAAACTCACTCCGTCCCAATTTCACCTCACAGGAATAATTCCCCTCCTTGTCCATCCGGGCATATCGCGTGGGTTCCGGAGGGTTCTCAATGCTGTCATCAACATCGACAATGTCATTGGTTTCAGAGCAGAGTTTTAGCCAGAGGGTGGGGCGGCTTTTTTGGGAGACTTCTGGTGGGATGTGCCGTTCGTCGTTTGTTTTGTCATCATTGGTGGTGGCGGTTGTGGTTGTGGCGTTATCGCCGGTATTATTGAGGGATAGAGCTGCTGCGCATTGAGCTTGGCTTAGAGGGATGAGCTTTAGGATGGGATAATTGGTACTACTACTGCTTGTGGCTGCATTCCCTGCTGCTGCTGCTGCTGATGGTGCCGAAGCCATCGTTCATAGGTGGTTTTGTTTTCGTTGTTGGTTGTTGATCGGAAATTTCATTTTGGGCGGGTAAAATGAAATGAAAATGGCCGAAATAATTTCTGCCCGTACTGCTACTGTAGGAATTAGTACTATGAAACTGAAAGGACCGTTATTACCCGCGTCGGCCCAAAAATCAAATCGAGCTGCGACGTCAAAGATGATGATGATGTTATCATGGCATATGCTTGACAAGGGCATCATTATTTCTGGTGGCGAATCATCATGATGTGAATACTTATTTACGTTAACGACGTCTCTGCCCTACCCCATGTCCCCGCCCACCCTGCGTTCTTCTCTACCCCTGCTGCAACGCACGGGCTCTGAGCACAGCAGACATTTCATCCCCAGTTTCATCCACCATACTGGCAAAGGCACCCTCACGCTCAATCAACTCTTTCGGGCTACCATGCTCCACTAAACCTCCATTATCAAGAACCACAATTTTATCATAATCAATCAAAGTATCAAGACGATGAGCAACTGCAATAATCGTCGCACCTGCAAAACTTTCCGCCACGGCAGTCTGCAACAAATCATCGGTAGACGAGTCAACATTGGCAGATGCTTCATCCAAAATCAACACCTTGCTCTTGCGAAGAATTGCACGTGCCAAACAAAGCAACTGACGCTGCCCAACGCTGAAGTTACCACCATTCTCGGCCACAATGGTATCCAATTCGTCTGGAAGTAATTTCACAACCTCGTACATGGATACTTGCAATAGAGCTTCGTAGATGAATTCATCTGAGACGGTTTGGAAGGGATCCAAGTTTTCGCGGAGGGTGCAGCCGCCTCCGAATAACACGGGTGTTTGGGGTATGACGCTGATGGAGGAGCGTAGTTTGCGTAGCCCAATTTTGGAGATGTCCTGAATTGTGCAAGAGTGACGGTAAATTGAGTGGTATGTGTGAGTTATGGATCAAGGTGGTAATAGCAACGAAGTTATCACAGTATCACGAACTTACAATACCATCCAGGACAATTTGCCCACTCTCAGCCTCCAAGAGACGCATCAAAGACTGCAGCAGAGTGCTTTTGCCACACCCAGTTCTACCGACGATTCCTTGACAATGAGAGAGAAAGGCATGTGGAGGAATGATATGTGAGCGTAAGTCTGTGAAATAAAAGAAAGATGATAATTCAGGAAGATCAACTTACCGACGCGAGAGCCGCCATCAATCTTGAAAGACAAGTTGCGAAGTGAAAGGGGGAGGCCATCTCGATAACGGACGGAGAGATTTTGAATGTCGATGGAACCGCTTTGAGGCCAGTCAGGGGAGACTTGGTTGTCATATTCATTGGCAAAAGCCGCCTCGGAGGGCAAATCACAGAAGTTCTGGATTCTCTCGACTGATATCATATTGTTGATCACCTGTGCAGACTGTAATTGATGCATTTATGGGTCGAAAATCAGTGTCAATGCAATTAATTGTAAACGATGTCAGTGTGGATGTGTCGAACACTTACCTGGCGAATCATGTATTGAAAAAGCATTGAGAGCTGAAGCAACAAACTAAGAGTCAAGCCGAGAACACCTGGATCAATTCGAATCAATTCCTTGTCATTCATGATAACAGCTGCGAAGCTCACGATCGCAGTAAACACCGCCATGATTGTGTCCATGCGGAATCCGAGCCAACGCTCACATGCAATGAATGCAAAGAATGATCTTGAATGAGCGTCGTGCAGCTTTGAGAATTTCTTCTGGAAATATTCAATGGCATCGTTGGATCGAATTGTGGCGATGCCACTCAAGGATTCCGACAGACAATTGAAGATGGGAGACCGTGCCATACCTTCAATTCTCTTTAATTCTCGTGATGTCTTGAGGAAAATCCCTCGCACACGAAGAAAATACCAAACCAATGGTGGAAGAAAGATTGCCGTGAGCGGAAGGATAAACAACGCGGATACCAATGCACCTATCGTCATGAAAAGGATAACCGAAAAGTCGAATAGTGCAACGGGCAACTGATCATCTGCAATACCAACGTCAGCTGAGAATCGATTTAGGACACGCCCCAGGCTATTTGTATCAAAGAATTCTAGCTTTGCTCGAAGAACAGATTTTGCCATATCATTGTGGAGACGCTTGGATGCCTCAATTGTGAGGTGGAAATACATGATGGCACGAATCAAGGCGAATCCGCCAGCGGCTAAGCACAGGCCAAACACAGACGCGATGATGGAGATAGACCACTGATCATCAGCGGGTAGATTCGCCCATTTGCTTATGAATGTAATGCACGCCAAGGCTGAAGCTTGAGTAACACAGAATACTAGCAGCAAGGCAAGACCTGCTAAGGGACCTCCAGGCATTGCTTTTATGTAATTCTTGAAGGTATTCATCTTGACGACACCACTTGTGCTGACTTCCGTGTCCTGTTTCTCCTTGATTGCGGTGGAAGAAGATACTGGTGGCGTTGCAGGATCATTCGTCAAACCTACGCCAGGATTTGAATCTTCACTCAACTCTTCGTGTTCTTTGGGACAATCGTTTGCGGACGATGTCAGAGATAGCCTTCCTCCCGACGCGGTGACACATTCTTGATACGATCCAGTGCATTCAATGCGTCCAGTATTCATCAAAATGCACCTCTCATTTACTGCAAAGTGATGCTGGTGGGTAACGAGAACAACACACTTTCCTCTTTCTACGAGGTTTTTGATTGCTGCTTCAAAGAGATGACGTCCAACTTTTGCGTCGACTGAAAAAAGAGATATAGTCAATGTTAGTGATGCATATTTGGATCAGTTTCAGCCAAGCAAAGAGAACAAGACGTACCTGCTGCAAGTGGATCATCAAGTAGTACAATATCACTATCACGGTAAAGCGCCCTTGCGAGAGCGACACGTGCACGTTGTCCTCCACTAAGCTGACTACCGCATTCGCCTACGAAAGTTTCGTCGTGATGAGGCATCTGTAGAAAATCTACGTTCAGTCCACATGCCATCACAACACGCTCATACAATTCGCCATCGAAAGGGCGTCCCATCAAGATATTATCCTTGACATTTCCGTCCATGATCCAGGGGTCTTGTTGTGCGTAGGCAATGGAATACCCGGCCTTTCGGTAGTGACTTCCATTCGACAGGGCTAGCTCACCAGCTAGCATTTGCAAAAGCGCACTTTTGCCAGACCCGACTTGTCCTAAAATGCAGGTCAGTTGACCCTCAGCAAAGTTGGCATTGATATTATCAAGTGCCATAATTAGATGCGGGTAGTAGTCGACTTTTTCGGGATCTCCGTGTGCTCCATCAGTGGAATCTGAAAATGACTGCAACTCTTTCTCTACCAGAAGTCCATTCCCATCGTAATTCCAGTGGCAAGTGACGTTTGATAAGGTGATAACAGTTGTAGAGCTCGGAGTGCTAGCATTGATAGGACGCACTTCTATTCTGTGCTCGGGAGTTTGGAGAAAACGTTGAATGCGACCAACTGAAACTTTGGCCTCGGTCACTCCCTGGGTCGGATAGTACATAGGAGAACAGTTGTTAGGTCAATATACACATATATACAATATACGAACCACGTGACAAACAAGGCAAACTTACCATAACTCCCAAGGACAAACATTTCGTCAACTCGATCTGAGCTAGGTTGAGAAGCACGAGTGTGGAGAACACGTTTCGAGAAGTTAACGTCCCACCACTTCCTACATGGACAGCGAAAATCACAGCAGCGGAAACAATATTTGCAACAAAGAATAATGCTTCATTCCTAGCTCGATACCAGTTCACGAGCTGGATCTGATCCGTCTCTTTTGCCCTAATCGCGGCGATTCTATCCTCAAAATTATTCTCCCATCCTTGCATTTTCATCACTCTAACACCAGAAGCTGCCTGAGATGTCAATGTCACACGTTTATCAGTGATCATTGAAATGCTTGAACGAAGGGTCGAGAATTTCTTGGATAGAAATAACTGCATTGGTATGAAGAGAAAGACCAACAAACCAAACCCAGCCACAAAAGACCATCCTATTCCAACGCAACCAAGTACGAGGATGACAATTGATAGCAATGGTGCCCAGATGATGTAGGACCCGAAAGCTGTGGCAAGCAAGAACCGCTCGCAGTCGTTACTTGCAAGATTCACCACATGCCCGGCAGAAGAGGAGTCGTTTGACTTGAGGCGTAGTGCTTTCTCGTGGATTGCAGCAACAGCAGAGATTCTGTACTGCATCCTGTAGGCAAAAGAGTTGAGATTGGTTCGAGTCAGGAGATTGAGTTGGTTTGACTGCAAGGCGCAAAAGCAAATGTAGATTAAATATCATGATGGTGTGTGCTTACCCCTTATGCCACGCGAAAAAGAATGCGTGGTGTAGACTAGTGATAGACACGATTCCACTAAGAGAGAGTAGTCCAGCCCAACGAATACTATTGCCGTCTCGTGTCTCGATCGATTGAAGGAGACAACCTAATGCATATGCTTGCACCAACTTGCCGACAGAAGAGATGAACATGCATAGTTGGACAAACCAAAGTCTCGACATGAAGTGTTTGACAATCGCTCGGAAAAGATTAGGGTATGCTTCTTTCGGTGGACTTGGTGGAATAATGCCAGAAATGTTGGCATCTAGGTGATACTTTTTCATCACCTCACCCGCACGTTCCTTCTCACTGTCCCACATCTCTTGGAACGTCCGCAAATTGAAGGTGGAAGTGTCAGCTTCAATTACATCTGGAAGGCTCTCCTCTGATGTAAGCTTGGCCTTCTTTACCATCAAAGCACTTGGCCAGATGAAGAACACTTTGGAGATGATAGAGGCGTGTACCAATGGACTGGGTGAGCGTAGATGTGCATCCGTATTATCATCGTCTATTGAAAATGTACTGACATGAGTGGCAGAACCGAGAGAGTATCGCCGATCTTTTTTCTTAGAGGAGCCTCCTTTCCCAACTTCTTGGGAATCAAAGCAAGCCTCTTCGACCATGGTGACGTTGCAGGCGTTTATTTGCTGGAGATGAAAGCAGTGGGAACGTGATTATTAGAGTGTGAGTATCTAAAACTGATATGCGGCAAAAAGATACCTCTGTGTGTGGTTATATCCTACTCTCTACTCTGTCATCTCTACTCTGACTCTGAATACCACGCGATGCTTATATAACAGGCTCATACGGCAGGCCCATCCAATGAGAAAATCAAATCAGACAGGCATGATAAATTACCAAGCTCAGGAGATACACGCACATCAAAACGACGTCGCAAGTAAGATCTGAACAATACATCAACTCATCCGATGGAGAGCCCGCCACAGACGCCCGGTGCTGAGGAAGATCCCTCCTTTCAACTCAGCCATATTACGTTTGCACTTACCTTTGGGAATGGTGAAGGAGAATTGGATATCTATGCGGATTAGTAAGCTGCTTTCAGTTGTTGTCAAATAGATTATGATGGAAGTGAGCACAAAGAGGAAGGAAAGCTCTAGAAAAAGAATGCATCGAGGAGGTATCGGTTTTGAATATGGGAGTCCATGGTATGTGGAAACATCAAAATAGGAAGAGGGGTTTTAGTAGGGTGTATCGTAGGAGGATTCCTAGGTTCTACACGATGCATTGCGAAGACAACTTCGAACTTGCAAAGCCGCTACTTACATCAAAGCAATGTTAAAAATGAGGAATACCTCTAGTGGAGCGTGTAGTAGGATCGTGCCACTCACACTCTAAAGACACCGCCCATCTGAAGGATGTTTTGGATGTGTGTGTAGACGCACCAATTTCCGTAGCCCGTAGCCTGTCCTTTGGTGTATCATCGCAAGTGGGCATCAATTTTTCGGGTGTTGTCGGTGGTGGTTATCGTTGCGTCTTGTGTCTGTTGTGTGTGTGTGTGTGTGTGTGCGTGGTTGGTGGGCGCTGCGAGTGGAGGAAACTGTATCCCGGCTCCCAAAAACAAAAAGGAGAATCAAAAGGCTTACTTCGACACACGAAGACAATGTAGTGTAGACAAAAGGATGACCCTCGAGGATGGTAGAATGTTTTCGATACCTTACTTGCCCACTAACACCAGAAATTTTGATATCAAGGTGTCACTTTTAGTGCATTTATGTTACAGGACACACTACGCTACTGCTACTGCATCCCTAACAACGCAGCAGAAGGAGGGATAAGACAATTTATCTAAAGGTTATCGTAAGGAAAGATGATCCGTTCCAGCTGTTCTGGAGCACTTAGTCGTCCTCGGCGGTGACATGTTCCATGTAAGTCAACATTCCAGCAATCTTGTGCGCGAGAAGAGCAGCTGCTCCGAAAAGACCGACAAGTGCACCAGTTCCAAGCTTTCCTAGACACACAGGCTGACAGATACACATCACAACAGCTGCTCCTGAAGCAAGAGAACGCACTTTGTGGGCATTTTTGAGAGCACCCATGCACTTGGTTGAGTACACAGTGCTTTGGTGATAGACGTCAAACACGGCGGTCCTATCCACTGGATTCAATGCGATATCTCCTTTGTACGGAATGCGACCCTTGGAGAAATCCTTGATCCATTTACGAAAGGTAATGACAGGTTTGTCGGCACTTGTGGGTAAGATAGCATCCGCATAG
>Ga0209652_1001345_pt1 | contig 20127 bp, 5 predicted proteins | sample SaaInl74LU_5_DNA_FD_184641 | JGI IMG/M metagenome (GOLD analysis project Ga0209652, IMG submission 184641) | Marine microbial communities from expanding oxygen minimum zones in the Saanich Inlet - ESP_74LU_5_DNA (SPAdes) (version 2) | ecosystem: Environmental > Aquatic > Marine > Intertidal zone ... | reverse complement strand
TCAGTCTGTTAGAAAACAACCATGGCACACATTCTCACTGCGGTATCAGGTTAGTAGCGTCTGATGTGGTGGTAGAGCCTCGTCTGGGTGACAAGAAGCACATCTAATTATTTTGTTCTCTTCTTCTTGCTTCTCTCTCGCACATCATCAGGATCTGAAGCGGACGTCGTCCCCATCACGCGAGCTCTCATCTCTGTGTCAGACAAAGCTGGCATTGTCGAGCTATGCACATACCTTGCCTCCAAAAACGTGGAATTGCTATCCACTGGTGGTACTGCCAAGAAGCTTCGCGACGCAGGACTTACATGCATCGATGTGAGTGATTACACTGGATCTCCCGAATGTCTCGATGGACGTGTCAAAACTCTCCATCCCAAGGTGCACGGTGGTTTGTTGGGAGTTAGAGGCAATGCCCAACACGAGAAGGATATGGCAGATAATGGGATTGGAAAGATTGATATTACTATCCTGAACTTGTATCCTTTCGAAGCCACTGTTGCAAAGGGAGCTGCGTTCGAACAATGCATTGAAAATATCGATATTGGTGGCCCTTCGATGCTTCGATCCACTGCCAAGAATCATGCATTCACTACCATTGTCACGAGCCCTGATCAGTATGATGAGGTCAAAGCTACCATCGAGGAACATGGAGGTACCACCTTGGCCATGAGGAAAAGGTTTGCTGCACGTGCCTTTAGTTTGAGTGCAAGTTATGACAGTGCTATTGCTACCTGGTTTACGAAGGAGCTTGGAGAAGAGAGCCCCGTTGTTACCAGAGTTTACAAGCCAGAATTTCCATTGAAGTATGGTAAGTGCTTGATATTGTTGAGGATTGTTGATGGCTGGTGATTAGAAGTATATTGGAGGCAATTATGGAACAAATCAAAATCATGTGATGGCAGTGAACTGACAAAAAATGATCCGTCTTTGTTTTTATCTCTAGGATGCAACCCACACCAGAAACCAGCGGGCATTTCATCACTCCTCAACTCGAACCTTCCATTCACCGTACTCAATGGTACTCCCGGATACATCAATCTCCTTGATGCTGCCAATGCATGGCTTCTTGTGAAAGAGCTTCGTGAGGCAACTGGTCTTGCTGCCGCATCCAGTTTCAAGCACGTCAGTCCTGCTGGAGCTGCAGTAGCCGTTCCCCTCACAGATGTAGAATGTGCTGCGTATGAGGTAACTCCTGAGGCTGCTGCCAAATTGACTCCCTCTGCATTGGCATACTTGCGTGCACGCAATGCCGATCCTATGTGTTCATTCGGTGATTACGCGGCTGTTTCTGATATTGTTGATGAGGATACTGCATTGATTTTGAAAAAGGAAGTTAGTGATGGTATTGTTGCGCCTGGATACTCTCCCGAGGCTTTGGAGATTCTTAAATCAAAGAAGGGAGGAAAATTCATCGTGTTGGAGGCCAAGGCTGACTTCAAGCCGGATTCTGTCGAATATCGCGAAGTATATGGAATGACTTTCTGTCAAAAGAGGAATGATGTTGTGATTACTAAGGATCACATGACAAAGAATGTGGTGACCAAGGGTGGTTTGAGCGCACTCAGCGAAGATGCAATCCGTGATATGATCGTTGCCAGTATCTGTGTCAAGTACACACAAAGTAACTCAGTTGGTTTTGCCAAGGATGGTATGATGGTGGGTGTCGGAGCTGGTCAACAATCTCGTGTGGACTGTGTCAAGCTTGCTGGACGCAAGGTCACTACTTGGTATCTCCGTCAGCACTCCAAGGTACTTGGATTACAATTCAAGCAGGGTGTGAAGAGGCAAGATCGCGTAAATGCCCGCGTTCGTTACATTGAGGGTGACTTCACTGATGAAGAACGCACGCGCTGGGAGGCCCAATTTGAGACTGTTCCAGAACCCCTCACAACCGCAGAGAAGGATGAATTCATGAAGCAGGCAACGGGAGTGACAATCAGTTCAGATGCGTTCTTCCCATTCAGGGATAGTATTGATCACGCATCAAAGGTCGGTGTGTCTTACGTCGCTCAACCTGGTGGAAGTGTGCAGGATCCGCAAGTAACTCAGTGCTGCGATGATTACGGTATGGTGATGTCATTTACATCAGTCAGGCTTTTCCATCATTAAGGAGGTAACGCCGATTTCGCCATGAAACACAATGACAGCCTCACCACTGCATTGCTTGGGTGCTGCTAGCTAGTACTAGATAGGGAAGGATGGTGAGCAGCTAGTATGTTTCGATATTTAAGAATTATATATTTGATTGAATTGACCAATGACTTCTTTGTCTACTGTTCTTCTTAGTTCATGTGTTGGCAGGTTAGGTATTTAGTCTTTTATGTACGGTAAAAATACCGTGGTATAAATTTTTGCTTCTCAAAATCAAAATCACGACGACCACTTTTCACCAAAAGCAAAGCTCTCGACCGACCAGCTAGAAAACTGCATCGAATAATAACAAAAGTCAATGAATTACTAAAGAGAGGAATTGCTTCATTCGTTCCCGTCGCGAATCAGTTGGAATGATGAGACTCCAAAATCAAGCTAGGGCAAATTCGATTGGAATGAGCATTGCTCATTTTTTAATCTCCATTTGCCTCCTCCTCCCGTTCAGCACTGGAGCGTCTGCATCAGAGCTCGTCTTTTCCAAATATCAGTTTGGAGATTTGCGACTGTCCTATCAGCCACCACGCAATGATGGTGGAGAACCAATAACAAAATACAAGGTAGAGTGGGATGCATCTCAAAACAATGCCCACCTACCATCCTTCACGCCATCAAGTCCGTATTTTGGATCTTCAGAAGTGACATACGTGCGAGAAGAGCAGGAAATTGTGCTATCCTGCCCATCCATTTGCTCGGGGACATTTGCATTGTCCTGGGGAGGAAGAGTGACTGTGCCGCTGAATGCCGACGTGACATCGGACGATCTGGAGATAGCGATCAAAGAGTTGGTTGATCCATTCAATCTTGTGCCAGAACACTCTCCCGTCCGTGTTACTCGTAAAGCCAATGGGTTTGGCTACAAATGGAGAGTTATCTTTTCTGGAATTAATGGAGATGTTGGTTTGATTCGCGCTGATGGTGATCTCCTCGTTGGCGGCGGTGCGGCTGTCAGAGTATTGGAAACGATTCCTGGATCAAGTGACATTTATCCCGGTGCTTACACGAACGAGGTTCAAACAGTATCTGTGCGTAAGCAACCAGGCTTCGATTGTGAATCGCTGGATGGATCTTTTGCCTTGGACTTCGAAGGAAAGACAACTGCTCACATCAGTGTGAATGCTTCGTCGGAGGATTTCAAAGCGGCTCTCGAATTGCTCGAGACTATTAACACTGTCACCGTAAGATCTGACCATCATGATTCTAACGGCCCCGGAGATTGTGCCTCGCGATCGTGGATTGTTACCTTTACGCATCTTGTTCACGAGAATCGGCAGGGAGCAGGCGACTTGGGATTTTTGGGTCTTTCGTCGTCGTTGTTGGCTGACCCTACTGTTACTCACGTTGATGTCTTTGAGAACATTAAAGGCACAAATCCTCGATCATTCAACATCAGAGGATTGCAATACGGACTGGCGTATCATTGTCGTGTATCGGCATATAATTCCTTGGGCTACGGTTTATCTTCGTCAACAGTGACGGCAACTCCAGTAGTCCAGCCTCCTCCGCCCAACCATGCGATTGTGAGTATTCCTGACCCAGACACTTTCGACGAGCCGGGGACATCGCTGCTACTTTCTTGGGATGCAGTTGGGTCGGACAATAGTAGTAATGGAGGTGATCCTGTTTCAGAGTACAAAATTGAATGGTACTCATCCGTAGACAAGCGAGAGATTCAGAAATTGACAACCTCTTCATCCGACGGAATAACTGAGATTCAATCAATCAAGATTAGCGCCGACTCAGATGGTATCACGGGCTTTTTCACGGTGACATTCGATGGAGAGTCGTCTGATCTCATTCCACACGATGCCGATGCAGATGGAGAAGGCTCTTTGGAAGTAAAATTGGAACGGTTGTCAACAATAGGCGATGTAGAAGTCAGTAGGGATTTGTCGTGGACGTCCGTTCCACAAGTTGAGTTTGATTTGACGCCTGGGAGCAATGTATTAGAACTCGTTGGGGATGGATCGGCATCAAGCCTCGCAGAACTGTTCTCAATTGGTGATTCGATCAAAGTTGGCGGCGAAGATCACGTTGTTTCTTCCGTCGCAATGTCTTCCATTACATTATCTCATGCCTACACGGGTCCATCAGCAAACAATGTCATTATTCACAAGTGGTCATACGGTTACGAGTGGCATATCACTTTCAATAGTCATATTGGAGAGCAACCTTTGCTGGAAGTGCAACCAGCTGATAATTGGGCCGGCACAAACCCAGTGATTGAAGTCGCTCGTGTACGGAAAGGTGTCAAGCCCTTGAGTGGAATGATGAGGCTTGGTTTTGAAGGAGAGCGGACGTTACCAATTCCTTTTGATGCTGACGCACATTTAGTGAAGCAGGCACTGGAATCGCTCACCACAATTGGTGAAGTGGATGTCACGAGATATGCCAACAACAATGGGCACAACTATTTCGTCACGTTCCTTTCTGAATTGGGAAATCGAGATCAAATCACAGTCGACGATTCGACACTGATGGGACCGGATGCTCGTGCGAGAGTTGCAACAATGGTGGATGGTACTGAGCCCGCAGACTATGGAGATGCATTAATTCCGCATCCAACCATGGTCGACGGATCTTCGCCTTTGCAATACCAAATCAAAGGCTTGACAAATGGCATTCCATATTACGTTCGCATTCGTAGTCGAAATGCAAAAGGATTTGGCTATGCAGCGCTGGGACTTTCTTCTCCGACGACTCCAATCCGACGACCCCCACCTCCAACATCTATTTCTATGTTTCCTTTGAGTGGTTCTCTCATTCGTGTCGTATGGGACTCGCCAGATCACAATGGAGGATCTCCAATTGAGAAGTACGCTCTCCAATGGGACACCGACCCTTCGTTTGCAAACGCCTGGATTGATGGCTACTTCCACGAAGTAGTAATTGACTCAGACGATGGTGGCACTCGCTATTGTGATGATTTCCCTGTGCCTCCTTCCTCGTCCAGTACGAAACGATATGCACGAGTTCTTTCCTTCAATGGCTACAGATGGAGTGATCCTGTTGGGAGTGTCGTGTCATCAACAAGTGCAATCGTTGGGAAACCTGGGCCAGTTGTAGATTTCAATGTCTTCCCAACTAGCAGTTTGGGAATGATGATGACATGGGTTCCTCCAAACGTGCATCATGACAACAAAAGTTGTGAGTATGCTGGGGATGGTGGATCATCCATAACTCAATATATGATCGAATACGATAGTGAAGCTGATTTTGCATCACCTGCCACATCTGTGATCGTCCCTTCCACTGAGACATCGTTCCGAATTGGAGGACGAGAAGTCATTTCAGGCTCTGAATCGTCCATGCTCGAGGCAGGTGGGACCTACTACGCTCGCATCACGGCATTCAACGCTGAAGGATCAGGTACGGCAGTGATATTCCCCACATCTATTGGACCACTGGCTGATACAACTCCTGCTGCTCCTTCGATTCGGAACGCAGTTCCAGTGTCTGCATCATCCGTGAAAGTGGAATGGGACACCCCAGCGTTGGATGGAGGCAATGTCATCCAAGAGTATGTCGTGGAGTACGATACTACTTCGACATTTGATTTGGCCCCCAAGAACATTTCTGTCCCAGTTATTAGTGAGGTGAAAGGACTACAAATAGGAACGGCTGATATGAATCTGAATATCCAAACAATACAAGCAACAGTAGCAGTTACAAATGAAATCCAATCGATCAAGACAGAAATAGATGGAGTAGATGAGATCCAGGAAGTGTCAACTACCTGCGACGATGTTGTGGCGGAGGTGCAAATGATTGTTACCAACGCAGTGGATACAAACGAGGAGCAAGTCGTATCATTAATATCTGATGATGTGGACGAGATTCAGCTTGTACGACTTCATGCGAACGATCAAGTGGAGATCCAGTCAGTGAAAGTGTCAGTCCAACGTGGCAATGAAGTACAGAAGCTTGGCATTGTCATTTCCAACATCAACACAGACGGAGATGGTATTCATAGTACAGCGTGTATGGGAATTGATGTTGGAGATCCGTGCGCTGATATCGAAACTGCTCTTTCGGGATCATTCACCCTGTCGTTTGACTTTGACGAATGTGGCAGTGGTGGTGTAAATTATTGCCAGCTGGCCTTATCAGAGTATGAGCCAGATCTTGGCACGATAGTTTGCAGTCCAGGTTTGGTGCTTGATCCGTACTCTGGAGGTGATCACTGTGTATCAGAGCCCGTTTCTTCATACTCCCAATCATCAGTTGAAGGAGAACCAGGAACGTTACAGCGGGTTATCAATGACCTCGTAGATGACAACGGTGTTTCCTTCATGACGTTGCCAGATACTGCACAGGGTAAGAAAGGCGGCGTGACCGTCACGAGAGTAGGTCGGATCAAAACGAAAGGATCCTGCATATTGGATCCAATGGGCACGAATCCTGCCACATGTAGTGGTGAATACGAATTGGTGTATGAGATTTCCTTCGATGCCGTTCACACTAGTGGTGATGTCCCTCCTCTCACTGTCGTTGCCAGCGATTTCAAGGTTGATTCCACTTCCTCGTCCTATTTGAATACAATGTGTCCCTCTGATTATTATGTGAATGGATGTGATGATCCCGCAGGAGCTGCATTGAGCTCTGAATATGGTAGCTTTTACGATAGTGAAGCCGGTAGTGTTGCCTTTGAGACGGTGAAGGGATCTCAGCCAAGTGGAATGATTAGTTTGGACTATGAGTGTGAATCGAGAGTTGTTCGACTTCCCGAAAGCTTCTCCATGTCAATTTACAGTAATGGGATGTTTGCATCATTTGATAGTGAAGCTTTTGTTGATGGCATGTCATTGGGGCAATGGATTCGGTTCAGTAATGGCGATGGAATCGATTTCTATAGAAAGATCGCAGGTATAGATATCGACACGAATAGTTTGCAATTGGCAACAAGGGCACCGACCGATGGAGTTTCCTACCAAGATGTAGAATTTGGAGATTACTTTTCAGATTGGGATGGGAGTAATGGTGATTCAGGTGTTAGCAGTCACTGCATGGCGTCGCGGGTCCACACCACTCTGCCTCTTGAAGTGGATGTCAATAATGAATCAAATTCAGCTGTTGATTGGAAAGGCAAGATTGGAGCATTGCCGGTAATTGAGTCTTCTGGTATCTCTGTTTCTAGGAATGTCGTATCGGATTTGATGACTGAAGTGGGTCTTCGTTGGGAGATAACATTCCAAAAGCAACCTGGCCACGTCCACCAAATGTTGTGCAATACCGTTTCAGGAGATAATGATTGCGCTGTGGAAACCGCACAGGATTCATCACTAATTGATGGAAGTTTCAGGCTACAAACAACATGGCCTCATGAATACGTGTCAGAAAGCATTGAGGTCTTTGAAACTGGAGCTATGCGGTGGAACATCGATTCCAATGACATCAAGACTGCTCTTGAATCCATTTCTGACTCCAATGGCAACAAAGTGTTTGGCTTAGTGAGTGTAACACGCTCTCCATATATTCCTCCAGCTCATTCACGGTGGTCAGGGGGGTATCAATGGGTGGTAACGTTCTTATCGCGTGGTGGAAATATCCCTGCCATGATAGTTGAGGCTTCCGCTCTTACTGGTAGCGATGTCACACTGGAAGTTTCGGACCAAGACTCAGGAGCATCGGATTTGTTCCAGGGGGTCAGAAACAGCGTGACATTTAGCGACGATGATCCCAACCTTGCGCGAGATGGAAATCAAGTATCAGGATCGTTCTCTTTGACTTGGGGTGGCAACATGTATCACAACTCTGTAGAAACGGGTGAGGTATTTCCTGTTCAGACGGGAGGCTCGTCCAGCGACCAATTCACTGCACTTAGTGCAGAAGGTTTCAAGTCTTTATTTGAAGAATACGTCTTGGGTAATTCCTCGAATCAAATCGATGTTATCCGCTCAGAGCAGCCGACACAATGGATGGGATTTACCTACACTATTATATTTCGACATGAAGATGTTGGAGGAGATGTGCCCCGGTTGGTTCACATGCTTGGCAGTTCACTTTATGGTCAGAATTCATTTGTTCATATTGACGAGAGAGTCAAAGGCACTGAGATAAGCGGGACGTTCCAACTTCGTTTTGAAGGTGAAACAACACGCCCAATCAATTATGACGCAACCGCACTAGACGTGCAGGAAGCTTTGAATGAGTTAAATTCTATTGCGCCTTCGGCTGTTGAAGTTTCAGGTAGTGATAACCCTGTGCGTTCTGGTCCATCCGACGGCAATGTGGGAATGAGCACACAGGTTGGTGGTCGCATTTGGTACGTCACGTTCGCTTCCAATACTTGGAAAGATCCTACTTTGGCTCACGATGCATCGTTTGTGCCGGGTAATTGGGTGGGTCCACCTGCATCGTATTCGGATACTTGGAGCTCAGGTTTCTCCAAAGCGTGGGGCAAGAATGTTGGCAATATTCCCATGATGAGTTGCCTTTCATCGGGATTAACAACGACAAATGGAGCGCTACCTGACGATGGTTGTTCTGTTCATGAAGTTGTGCCAGGAACGGATCCATTGGGCGGGGTGTTCAAGTTATGCATGGACTCCGAGACAAATCCAAATGGAGTAATGAGCGTGGAGTCCGATCAGTGCACAGATTTCATAGCACACAATGCCGTGGCATCTGCAGAAGACAGTGGAGGCGACGGAACGTCACTAGAAGAAAAGCTCGAACAGCTTGAAAACATTGGTGATGTGCATGTGACACGAAGTGAAGTCAACACTCGGAATGGTGGGTATACGTGGAAGGTTACATTCTTGCACGATGTTGATGGTCCTTGTGAACAAAAAGATGATATTCACTCATTGTGCAATTCACCTGGCGACGTGCCAAAATTGTGTAGTGGTTCAACAGCATGCGATACTTCGTCTCTCCTGGGCACTTGTCTCAATCCCAATGCGTGTCACAAACTTGGTGTTCTAGATATGGGAGGCAGGGAGAGTGGTCAGCGTTTCCCTAGTGGGAATGAGAAACAAGCAGTCTTTGTCAAGGATGTAGATTATCTTGGATGGAAGGATGGATCAGTAGTGAGTACTGAGGAATCAAAGGAGTTTAGACTATTCGTTGGTGGAGTAGAGACGAGTTGTATTCAGAACAGCGCATCTGCAGACGATATGAGACTGACAATACAGACAGCTTTGAATGATGGAATTGGTGGCAACGTGCGAGTCGAAAGAACTCGATCAGAAGATAACGCGCAAAATGGATTCGTCTACTATCTGACATTTTACGATACTGGTGACATTGATGTTCTTCAAGTATCGCCCTCTTCTTGTGCTCACAACTTTGAGCCAAGCCAAAGTGTTGAGGTCTTGACAATGATTGATGGCAGCCTTCATCCTTATAACTGCGATGACTGCGCTGATGGCATAGTTCAACGAGGAGAAATTACAACTCTTGAAATTGACGGAGACAATCTCAGTGGAAATCTTGCTTGGAATGCAGACCCAGCTTCAGTCAAGGCTCACTTAGAACAACTGGGTAGTCGAACGGTTGCTACTTCACGTTCAATTTTGGACAAGTATGGTACAGTTCAGTGGACGATCACTTTTACTGAAAATGCCGAGTCGACTCCACCAGGATCTGGTGATATTCAAGAATTGGTCGTAACTCAAGGTCCTGACACATCGAATCGAGATGCGAACATTTTGGTCAATGAAATAACAAAAGGGTCGGAAGGATTACGCGGTACTTTTGACCTGGACTATGCTTCCTTCGGTGGGCCGCGATCATTCTCCTACGATGAGACGCCGACAAGGATGCTGCGAAAGTTGGAAGAAATGAGTACCATTGGAAGTGTACACGTCAGCAAAGACTGCTTTCCTAGTTGCGAGACTGGAGGATGGGGCGGATCGGCTGTCACTCCTGGTACTATTGGTGGGTACAAATGGACAATTCACTTTCTGGAGAATCCTGGTAGCGATAATGGCGTTACATTCCCTCCTGGAAGTGGTTTCATGAGTCCCCCAACCATCGATGACAGTCATCTATTTGGGAATGATGCAACAGTTACTATGAGTTCAACATTGGATGGATCGGAACCTCTCCTTGGAACGTATCATCTCATTATTAATGAGGGAAAGACTGCCCCAATTCCTTATAATGCTGGTGCTTCGACAATCGAGCAATCGATAAATGATCTTCAATCCATTGGAGATGTATCAATTTTTTCTGGAATGCAAGCCAATCATCTCATCCCTGGAATAAGTGCCAGTGTCATGACTGATAGCAATGTAGCCTCCATTGTTGGTGGCGATTTGCGGGAGCATTTTGCTCCTGGGGACTTGCTGCGCATTGGAGGTTCGATCACGGAGATTGATGGGGCAGAATTAGTTGGTTCTGCATCTCTATCTCCTCTCTCGCCTATATTGACAAATGTACAGCTTAATGCTCATCGTAACGTCATTCATATTGGTGAAGAAGTCAGAGCTGGAGGGGAAACGTACACGGTGATGAAGAATGGTATCGAAGTTCAACAGATTGCCCTTCATCGTTCCAGAGACATATCTAATGATGGCGATTTTTATCAACTTCGAGTTACAATCAATGGCGTCACTGAAGTTACATCGTGCCTGACGTTTGATGCTACTGCATTAGATGTGGAAACTGCCTTGAATGAGCTTTCGATTCTGTCCAATAATGGAGGAGTTCTTGTCACAAGAACAAACGATACTTCAGGTTATGTTGGAGACGCTCATCTTTATAGAGTGCATTTCATTGGAGGCGGATTGATCGGTAATGTCGACGAGATGGTTGCAGAGGAGTGCTCAAGTGGTATCGTAGCTGGCGTTGACTCGTCCAACTCGCATGTTCATATCCGTACATTGGTACAGGGAGGGAAGACGGAACATCAGCGTGTCACTTTATCTTCTGATTTTGGAAGTACCTCTGATACTCCTGCATTCCAGCTCTCTATTTTGGGCTCAAATTCTAATTCATGGACTTCTCCCTGCATTGTATGGGGAGCGTCATCATTGAATCTGGCTTCCTCTGTGGATGTTGATATGTTTTCTTCTGCTGTCCTTTCTGTCGGCCCGGGCGGAGCCACTAATGTTGGGGTTGATAAATACAGGATTGAAGCTTCCAGTTTTGTGGAAGGAATTATTCTCCTAGGAGACTATATCAACCCTGGACAGCGATGCCCTGGACACGTTATATCGATTGAGGAAGATGGAAAATCTATTGTAGTTGAGTCTACTGTTGGATGTACGTCTGCGTCTGGTGACGAATTGTTGGTGGGCAGTGACATCTCAATCATTGAGTCATCCACTAATCATGACATGAGTACCTCTGAAGTAACAATGATAGAAATATATTCAAATGAAGAAGTAACGTCGAGTGCGGGATTGTACAAACTAACCGTCGATCATGGAGGCGTTACAAAGAGCACAGAATGCATTCCAATCGGAGCTTCTGCGGAGGACATTCAAGAGCAGATCGGATTGTTGTTTGATTTCAATCAGGATGGTGTCATTGATGCTCTTGATGGAGACCACATTACAGTTGTGCAATTATTTGGTGATGGGTCTTCAGCTTCGGGCTTTGGTTATTCCTACAAATTTATCAGCAGTGGCTCGAACTCTACCTTCGGATCAAGTGCAGTCTTGGGAAGCAATGCACCAAAGTTTTCCGTCACTGATATTGGAGCCGATGGTGGGTGCGAAGATTATGGTATCAATAATGAGCTGATAACGAGCACTGCGTCGACAGCAGACGAAAGTAACGTTGTGTCGTTAGGCGTTGATGTCATGACAAACATCGTAGCTGGGTCAAGAATTAGGATCAGTTCTTCTTTAGCTCCATCAAAGATTTACACAGTTGATCACATACGAGCTGGTGACATGTCAATAGTCCTGACAGAAACTTTCTATGGATCAACAACGGCAGGTTCCGTCTCAGTCCACTCGGTCCGTGGTGGAGTTCCTCAGTTCAGCGTGGAGGTCATTCAGGAGGGGATTGACGAGCATGTTTACGACTTGTTCTTTACGGGATCGTATTGGAGCGATGTTCCGCAAATCCATGTCAACACATTCGGTGATGGAACTTGCAGTGCGTCCAACGCAGATATCATTGATGGGATGAATAGGAACATAGGAATTACAACTATTGTTGATGGAGGAGGAACGATCGATTCGGTGGCAGACAGTTATGTCGTTGACAGAGTTGCGATACATGATCAAGGAGGGCTGCAAAACTTGTATGTGGTTCCTCCTATTCTTTCTGTACATGATTTTTCGTCGGAAGTGCAGAGAATCATTGTCATGGATGATGGGAATGAATCCATCTGGGGATCCGGAATGTCATCTTATAAGCTCTCCTTCAATGGCGAATACACGGGATGTATCGCATACGATGCCTCGGAGGAAGATTTGGAGTACGAAGTGAATGCAATCAGTTCAATATGCCCTTTGTCGTCTGACCCATGTGTAACAGTCACTCGAAGGGAGGACGCCGTATTAGCCCCGAATGGCTTTGTATATACGTTGTATTTTGATTCAGCGTCTGTTGCAAATCGAGACGTGTATGATTCTGGAATCGAAGATGGTCTCGAAGCTCATACTTCCCATTCAGATTGCGTCGCATTTGATTCCGCAGGAGGTGAGCAAATTTCCATTACAACGCTTCGCCAGGGATCGAGCTCGCAACACTTTACTTCTAATCAGCTTCCATTTGGGGGATCCCCTGTTGATCGTTGGATTGGTGAGTCGCAGTCAAATCTGCCAATTTATCGTATCACTGGAATGTATTGGCTGATTCGGTTCGGCCAAAGCCTTGGTAGTGTGGCTAAAATGTCGATTGATTCGAGTTCACTTCCATCCAGTGCACAATTCTCCATTGTCAACGTGCACGATGGTGTGAATCCTGGACACGTCACAGTCCCACAACTGTTGACGGGAATACCATATTACTTTAGAGTCTATGCAAGAAACAATAATTTGGCGATCAGCTCACGCAGTGACATTGTTACTGCTGTCCCAAGTGACAAACCGGAAGTAATGAGGAAGGTGTCATCTGGTTACGCTTTGCATCAGGACGAGGTCCAAAAGGTCGTCCTTGCTGCCTCTCATCAGAACGAAGTTCAAACAATAACGACGTCGGTCATTTCTATTCCAGAAGTTCAAGAAATATCATTAGAGGGAACAGAAGATAGCGATATGAGTAGTTACTTATTCTCCTTGCGGCATCCCGAAATTCAAGTGGTGAAGTGGTCCGCAGGCTCTCCTGTTACAAGTGGGTCCTTCTTTCTCAAGCTTCGGCACATTGACATGGTGAATTCTAATCTCTCAGGATCGCTCGTGTACAAGGAAATGAAATCAGCGTGTATCCCGTTTGATGCAACTGCAGATGAAGTCAAATATGCAATTGAAATTGATGCCTTGTCCAACCCTCTTGGATTGAATTCAGTTCGTGTCCTCCGTTCTGGAAGCCGCAGCTTTTCTTCAGATTATGGATTTCTATACAAGATTTACTTCGAGGGAAGCAACGTGCGTGGAAATATGCTTGAAGTGTCATCTGACTTGACACTATCTGGGTTGGACTCTATGGGTGGCACATCATGTGATGCTTTTACGTCCTCGACAAATGATGCATCGCTTGAAATATGGACAGAAAATGAATCATTTGCGCTTGGGACAGACACGTCACGTGCCGAATTGGCATTTGATTCAAACGTGCAAATCGTAGAAGGAGAGTTTCAGCTGAGTGTGACTCATCTGGGACAACAAATGTCAACGCCATGCATCTCTTGGGATGTGGGACCTGTAGAGTTGGAGCTAGCATTAGAGACCCTTACGAACATTGACTCAGTACGCGTTGATGATCGTAGTGATGGGAGTGGATTCGTCGTGTACTTTGATGGCAATGCTATGCACACAACAGGAGCATTGGATTCGATGGGATTTATGCCCCTCCAAGGAACCAACTTTGATGTAGTTGAACCAAATAGTTGCAACCCTCCCAAAGCATATCACAATAATGCCTTGAAACAAGTAAGTGAAATACCAGATGGAATAGCAAACGTTCAAATTGTTTCAAAGTATGATGGAGGACATACGCTACCTGGCGCTCCATCCAGTGAATCGTCGACGGCCATCGGGAATACTATTCTTGCTGCGCTACCCATGAGTGTTCGCGAAGCTCAAGTTGCAGAGAGTTTGGAGACCTCGACGAATGGCTTGACGTTCACAATTACATACGGGAATGAGGATGGAAACGTACCGCTTTTCGTGTGCAACCAGCCACACACAACATCGCTGGTATCTTGCCAAACAAACACGGTCATGGATGCAAACGAGCTTCGTGGAAATTTTTATCTGGACTCATCTGATGCCATACCGCACGATGCAAGTCCATCCGAAATGGAGTCTGCCATTAGTAAGGTACCTGGGGTTGGAAGTGTGGACGTGACAAGGTCGAAAGCTGATGGTCAGGGAGGTTATACGTGGAATGTGACTTTCAATGGAAGCAATGGTGACGTTCCCATCCTTCGTGCTTCAAACTCGCTCACAGGTAAAGGGGCCACGGTATCTGTTGTTGAAAGCACGAAGGGGAATCAGTTGGGGGGATCTTTTGCTCTGTCATTTGCAAATGATACCACAACCCAGTTGCCCTTCGACGTGGACACTGAGACACTTGCTGCTGCGCTGGAAGGCTTAGATGGAATAGGAAGTGTGGAAGTCTATACAGACGGTGATGTTGATTCAGAGCTCGGTCGCAGTTTTACAATTACTTTTTTGGGCGATGAAATGGGAGACGTGCCTCTACTCACTTTCGATCATTCAAACTTGACAGGATTAGGTGCAGCTATTTCTGTTACCGAACTTGTAAAGGGAAGCGTTGCATCAAGAAGTACTCTTCATGTTAGCTTGGTCCGTCCACGGAGTTGTTCTTCATCCGATGTCGGGCGAGCCTTTTGTGGGAGTTCAATTATGGAAGATTTCATTGAACTCAGTCCGAACTCCGATTTTGGAGGAACTGCTACACATATTTCACAACACTCGCCAGACTATTCGGTACAAATGATTCGCACAATGTATACTGGCACCGAGCCTTTGGATTATTTGGGTGGCTACTTCAATATTGAATACGATGGCAGTCGAAGTGTGCCAGTAAATGCTCATGCCAGTGCAGATGATGTTCGCTTCATATTGGAAGATCTCCCAGGAATAGACACGGTCAGTGTTACCAGAGACTTTGCGCACCAATCTCTTTCTGGAGTCTGCATTGATGTATCTGTCGGGTCTTCTTCCGTCCAATGCAGTGCATCGTGTAGTCCATGCAACTTTGCAGAACAAGGTATAAAAGCGAATCAACTGATCAAAATAGGAGAGAAGTGGCAACGAGTATCTTCTTACTATGATGGTGTTAATGAATACTTTGACATTGCATCTGTTGATGACTCGACAATAAGTGCATTATTTGTCGGCAATAGTGACCTAAGCGAGTGGGACTTACAAATTTGGACGGGAGGATATGAATGGACTGTTTCTTTGCTGAAAGTGGATGGAGATATAAAGCCATTGACGGCACCGAAGCATCACATACTGCCACGAGAGGCAGCGATTGAGATAGCTCCAAGAGATTGCAACAAGTGTGTATATGTCTCTTCCCTTTCGCCTGGAACTGAATATTACATTCGAGCGAAATCAATGAACGAAAGAGGGTGGAGTGATTACAGTGACTCCATCGCCGAGATCCCTCGTGGGATACCAACTGCACCTGAAAATGTGATCGTGACTGCAATTTCCGGGACTTGTCTTGAGGTTGCATTCGATCCTCCACTTTATGATTACTTGGTCAGCTCATATGTCATTCAGTGGGATAACAACGAATCTTTTACTAATGCAGAATCTGATTCGTCATCTTGCAGCAGCATTGGGTTTGGGTCGTGTGCGATTTCTCAGAGTTCTCCTCCGCCTCACCGCTTTCAATTTTGTGGACTGGATGAAGCACAATCCTACTATGTTCGAGTAGCTGCACGAAATTCTGTCCCTGTCCAATTAATTCATGGAACGGATAACACTCAGTGGTCCGCGAGTGTCTCGGCCGTGACATCTGACCAAGTGCCCGACCCACCAACGTCGTTGGAACTCGTGGTGCTTGGGCGTGATAGCTTCCAGGTGTTATTCAAATGGCCCATAAGAGAGGGTGGGCAACCCATATCCGATTTTGCCGTCATGTATGACACCTCCGAGGACTTCTCTTCTCCCAACACGTTGACAGTAGCGTCCACTGTTCCTTCCGTCATTCCTGATAGTGGTGGCAAGTTCATTTTTGATTTTACACCCACGACACCGCGGTTTGTTCCTGGACAACTCTACTTCCTGAAAATGATTGCAATCAACAGCGTAGGAGCTGGTGCAGAATCAGAAGTAATCTCGGGAGTACCCTCTGGTCCATCAGATCCTCCTGAAGCCGCTACTCTGACAACACTTGATGCTAGTGAATTCCCTATAACAACTGCAAACATTGTCTGGACAGCCCCTTTTTCAAACGGTGGCTATCCCGTCAATGGATATTTGGTAGAATGGTGGACGAAGGAGGACAAGATACCCGAAGTTCAAATTGTGCGTCTACAGTACAGTTCACAGTTGTTCGATACAACATTTTCACTCAGCTTCAGTCCAACTCCTACTATCAAGAAGGAAACGCCCAACTTGCCGTGGAATGCACCCGCGAGTCTTGTCCGCCGAGAACTTCTCAACCTCGGCTGGGACGAGTCTAATGATTTGATGTTGATAAGTGATTTAGAGGTGACGAGGACTACCATTGCTTCTGGTTTTCAATGGGCGATAAAGTTTGGAAGCAATCCGGACAGATCAATCTCCGATGGAGATATGGTCAGTCTCTCGGCGAGTGTGATGAGTAATGGAGATTCAGGATCTCCATCGATCACAGTATCAACGTTACAAGAAGGACAGCGAAAGGGTGGTCAGACAGAGGTTCAATACTTGCAAGTAAGGGGGAGTGGTGAACTGTCTGGTCATTATCGTACAAAATTCGAAGGGTCGGAGTGGTCTAGCTACATTCCAGTTCATGCAGATGCTAGCTATATCAAGAATGTCCTTACACAAATCAGCACAATCGGCGAGATAGATGTGGTACAAAATGATGATGTCGATACAGCTCTTGTTGGCACAGGCAACACTGATGTAATTCATCATTACGAAATCCAATTTGTTTCCAACCCTCGGAACGTGGAAGCACTTGTGATTGATACTTCCCATGTGGCATCAACTGAAGGTGAAGTAAGTGTTGTGGTCTTCGACGGTAACAATTCAATGGACGTATTAAACAACAAAGCGAGCGCGGCAATCCCTGGCGAATTGCCTGCACACTACGATAACTCTGGATTGTTGGATTCGTCGATTGAATCATATGAAATCACGGGGCTGCAGACTGGCAAAGAATACTTTGTTGCTGTTTCCGCGAGCAATGCACTGCATGGTCTGAGTCAACGACTCATTCCGCTCCCTTCGTCTGTGTCTCCGCCACTCCAAGCTCCAGAGAGTCCACAGCATGTCGCACTAAGCGTGAATACGGGCTTTAGTGATAGTCTCATTGTTGACTTTGACGCACCCGCAAGTGATGGCGGTAGTGATATCTTGTTCTATCGAGTGGAGCTCGATCCGACACCATCTTTTGATTATCCCATTGTTGAGGACTTTCATTGCCCGTCAAATAATAGGCGGACAGAGTGGCAAATAGAGACTTCTGCCGATGACAATGGTGGTGTCATTAGCGGTGGAAGCTTTCAGCTAGAATTGGAGGTGGATGGTTTTACGTCAATAACAGCATCTATTCCCTATGACGCGGTTGCCCTCGCAAGTAACGAAACGGGAATTTCGGAAGAGCTCATTCCAACTCTTTCGACTACAACAAACAGTAATGTTCTCGCAACGATGCCACCAATCAATATAAAGGGCATATTATTTCCGGGCGATAGACTTCGTTTCTCTGGTCAAAGCATGCCATACAAGTATTATCACGTACAATCTGTGGCTGGTACATCTGCGACTCTTACTGAAGGCTTTTTTGGCGACGATGGGGTTCAGATTTCTACTACAAGATACTATGGTGGCCGTGGAAGTCCACTCTCTTCCAGAATCTATTGCCATCTAAACGAAGATTTATGTCCAGCCGATTCTGAGGCAAAGAGTGGTAGTCTTCAGAGCAAGCTCGAAGATTTATCTCCCGCTATTCAAAACGGAGTCTTCATCGATCGTAATGGGCCGAATGCACAAAATGGCTTCATTTGGAGAGTCACATTCTTGGATGACGCTTATCCAGAAGAGAGAGACTACGCTCTTCGAGTTCACAGTAATTCGCTCACCACGACCACTGGATCTGGGCATGTCGCCGTGAGTTTACTGAACAGAGGGAGAACTTACACATCGTGCACAGGGCCTCTTGTGGTACCCAGTCTGGGCGGTTTGGTGAAGGGACTCCACTACTACGCAAGAGTGAGTGCGAGAAACAAGGAGGGTTATTCCCTTCCAAACAAAGATGAAGATTCTGTTGCACCAATGATAGTACCAGCAGCACCAACTGGAGTTACTCTGGAAGTTATTTCTGCTACTCAACTGCGAGTCATGTTTGGCTCGCCCTCGGACAATGGCGGTGATACAATCACAAAATATATGATTGAATGGAGCACTAGCAGTGACTTTGCAAACGCTGAATCTTCAACGCATGATTATCTTGCAGGTGGTAGTCCATTCTTCAAAAACATTGAAGGTCTATCGACTGGCGTTTACTATTACGTAAGAGTCAGAGCTATGAACAGCCAAGGATATGGCATCAGTCAATCATCAACTCCGTCGTCACTGAACCCACACCAAAAACCTTCTCCGCCCACAAACGTTCGGCTTGGTGTTACAAGCGATAGTATGCTGACCATTGGATGGAGCCCACCTTTATCCGACGGTGGAGACTCAATAGCCAAATACAGAATTGAGTGGGACACAAATCCCCGTTTCGTGTCAGCGTCAAATCCTCCAAACAAAGGATATGTTGATCTTGGACCGTCGTCGCGCAGCTACACTGTTGATTTGTTGTCTCCAGAGAAATCGTATTACTTGAGGGTGTATGCAATCAACTCAGCCGGTTCCAGTCAAGCGCAAATGTCCGATCCAAGTTGGGCTTTCCCACGCGTGCAGATCCCAGGTGCTCCATACTCATTGGTGTGTTATCCTGGAGACTCGACAGGCGTCATTGAATTTTCTTGGCAAAGACCAAACGTGCCGAACCATGGAATACAATGTTTCAGCGATAAGGATTGTCCAACACCATACGGTGGAAGTCTCCCTCAGACAGACGGAGGGGAAGATATATCAGAGTATGAGCTGGAAGTGAACGAACGACCTGATTACACAGGAAGTGATGGCAGACTAGAATCTCATACAGGATTGCACTCAAATTTGGATAATTTATATCCCGGAAGAATGTACTATGGAAGGGTTCTTGCACGCAACTCGGTAGGTAGCGGAAAGTACTCGCCTTCGATCTCATGCACTGCTCCGTTATGAAGTATATGAATATAAACAATAAGTAGACAAAAAAAGTTTGTAGATATAAATTTAATGCAGTAAACAAATTGCGAAGAGAACGGAAGAGAACACACGGACTCTAGCACCATATCGTATCTCACGCTGTGAATGTCACGATCAACAAGCTTGTTGCCGCCCATGATGATTGGTTACGAAAGTATAGAAGGATATAAACCACTACTCAAGCTCTTTATATGTGAATCAGCCATGCTACAACGTCGTAGGTGACCTGATGAAGTCTGATATAAGATGGCGGGAAGCACCACCTCTATCGGCATAACGAATCTCACGCTGTGAATATGCCGTTCAAATGCTTCTAGTGACCCATTATAGTTGGCCATGATAGTATAGAAGCATCTTTTTCACGGCTCAAGCAATAGTTGGGCGTATCAGCGTCGCTACAACGTCGTAGGTGACCTGATGAGGC
>Ga0209652_1001344_pt1 | contig 20133 bp, 19 predicted proteins | sample SaaInl74LU_5_DNA_FD_184641 | JGI IMG/M metagenome (GOLD analysis project Ga0209652, IMG submission 184641) | Marine microbial communities from expanding oxygen minimum zones in the Saanich Inlet - ESP_74LU_5_DNA (SPAdes) (version 2) | ecosystem: Environmental > Aquatic > Marine > Intertidal zone... | reverse complement strand
CGATCCGGACCTAGATGCGCTTTACCTGTTTCATGACATGGGGCTGAGGTCCCTGGGTCCGGTCTGGTCCAGACCAACCGTGTTCGGGCACGGGGTTCCATTTCGGTTTCCCGGATCCCCCGATACCGGCCCGGGACTGACCGACGCGGGCAAGCGGCTTGTACGGGCCTGCAATGACCTAGGGATCATGCTCGACCTGTCGCATCTGAACAGCAAGGGTTTCGATGACGTGGCGGCCCTGACGGACGCACCGCTGATCGCCACACATTCAAACGCTCATGCCGTCACCCCATCGACCCGGAACCTGACGGACCGACAGCTTGCCATGATCCGGGAGAGCAACGGGATGGTCGGGCTGAACTTCGCGACAGTCTTCCTACGCTCTGATGGAAGGCAAGCGGCGGATTGTGGATGGGATCCGATACTGCGCCACCTGGACTACCTGATCACTGCGCTGGGCGAAGATCGGGTGGGGTTCGGTTCGGACTTTGACGGGGCAACCGTGCCGGTTGTGATCCGCGATGCATCCGGTCTGCCGGCCCTTCTGCAAAGGCTCGGCCAGCACGGCTATGACAAAGCGCTGTTAACCAAGCTTGCCCATGCCAACTGGCTTGCCGCCCTCAAGCGCAGTTGGAAACAATAAGGCACCTGTGGGAATCGGCTCCGAAAGGCGTTCAGGACAAACAAGCTGGGTCAGTTCGTATCCGCGACGAGGTCCCCAAAGACTGTCGATGTCACGCTCCCACCATTGGTGATCGTGCCATTGGCCGTCCCAATGATTGATGCGCCGCCTGCGCCAACAAAGTTGGCAGTGACCTCAAGATCCCAAATCGCCGCGTCAGTACCGACGGAAAAAGAGCCGATGGCATTCGCGGTCAGGGTAGACCCGGTGATCTGGCCTTCTGTCAGCGTCAGCATTCCGCTCATCTCAACGTCATCGACCGTGTTGAAATTCTCCATCGTGCCCGTCATCGTGCCCTCGGTGCCGTTTGTTCCAAACTCAGCTCGAAGAGTCACGTCGGACATGATGTCGTAATCGGCGACACTGGTTGGCGCGGTATCATGCGAGAAACCAACAACGCCTGAATATGTCGCAAAGCCCGCCTCAGGCATCTGGTCGACCAGTGTTTGGCCAACTCCATCGTAGGTCCGAAATAGGTCAAGGCTCTGGATGACCTGGGCGTCATAGCTTGCGTCCGTAGTCCCGCCTCCGCCAGACCCACCACCGGAATCGTCACCAAACAGGGAGCCGCAACCAGTCAGGCCAATACTTGCAGCGATAACCGCCACAAGCCCTTTCAGGGAATGGGTCATCATATTGCTCGCCTCATGTTTCGTGCCCTTTTCGGGGCTCTGCTTCTCGCCGACGGTGGCCCATGACGGCAGAAATTGCAACGCAAAGGAGGGCGGCGCCGGCAAACCGATGACATCATGCAACGCCGTCAGCTACCTGAAACGGTCAGAGCGTACGGACGTTGCAGGGCTGAACGGGTCAAACCTCGATCTTGCTGGGTTCGATCGGCTTCTGGTCTGGGTTCAGGCGCGCGATCTCAAGGTTCAGCGCCCCAGCCACGGTGACCCACGTCAGATAAGGGACAAAGGCCAAGCCAGCCCAGAAATCGAACTGGAAATGGGTCCAGGTCGCACCGGCGACAGCAAGCCAAAGGCCGGCCATGATGGGCAAGGCCCCCCGTAGCCTGCGCAGACCAAAGAAGACTGGGGTCCAAAGCGTGTTAAGCGCGATCTGAAGAGCCCAGAAGGCCATCGCATACTGGCTCCCCTCAATCGGGGCGACGCGGGCGGCGGCAAATGAGATCAGGACGTAGATCGAGGTCCAGGCAACCGGAAAGACCCAGTTTGGTGGGGTCCAGGATGGTTTTCTCAGGGCCTTGTACCATGGCCCGGTTGGAAACATCGCGCCTGTTGTGCCCGCAGCAAAGCAGGTCGCCAGAAAGATGGTAAATAGGGTCGGATCCATCACAAGGGTCTCCTTTCGGGATGACCCGATAGGACCTAAGCCTGTTGGCCCTCCGTTCCAAGCCCATTGTCAGATCGGACCTCGCGGGCCTTGAGATCGGCCAGAACGTCCAACAAGGCGCGGGTCCTGCCCGGGCTTGGTTTCTCATGACCAGCCGCAGAGATCAGGTAGGCCGTTTCAGCAAGTGGTTTTGCATACAAGACCGCCGATCGCGGCATGATGGTCGAGGTCGCAGCCCGAACCGCTGCCTGTCCCATCCAGCCCACTTTTCGCAGCGTTCCGGTATGAGCGCGTTGCGTGATCGAGTCGCAGCCGTGACGCCGCACCTCTGCCCCGATCCCTGCATAAATCAGGCGGGCGGCCCAAATTCCCATTCGCGAGGCGCGAGGCAGCGCGGCAATGCCTGCCTCTGAGCGCAGATAAAGCCGATCAGCTTCGAACAACAGCTTGGACGTCATGCGCAGAATTTCGCGACGCGGTTGCGGGTCCGCAAGGAACGCGTCCGGATCGATATTGGCATCGTCGAACCATTCGGTCGGCAGATAGAGGCGGCCTTCGCGCGCATCTTCGCCCACATCGCGGGCGATATTGGTCAGTTGCATCGCCACGCCAAGATCGCAGGCCCGGGCAAGCGCATCGGGATCGCGGACCCGCATCAGCACACACATCATCACCCCGACAGCGCTGGCCACCCGCGACGAATACGCCCGCACATCGGACAGGGTGGCATATCGCCGGACCTGGGCGTCCCAGGCCAACCCTTCCAAAAGGGCCTCAGGTAGAACGCGGGGCATATCATATTCTTCGATCAGGGCCGCAAAAGCCCGATCTTCAGGCGCGTTCCTGGGGGTGCCTGCGTAGGCCAGATCAAGCCGTTCTTGAAGCGCCAGAACGGCCGCGGCCTTCTGACTACCTTCGTCAACCTCATCATCGGCGAGCCTGCAGAATGCATAGAGCGCCAGCGACGGGTCACGCACCGACGCAGGCAAAAGGCGGGATGCGGCATGAAAGGAAAGAGAGCCCGTGCGGATCACAGCCTCGCAATGGGCCAGATCCTCGGCCCGGATGCCGGTCGTCCTGGTCATTCCGCAGCGAGCCTCGTCGCCTTCGGCTCTTCCACCCAGGTGGGCGCATCGGGCACCATGCGGCCCAGAACCTTGGCGCTCGACACCACCCCGGGTAGCCCCGCCCCGGGATGCGTTCCCGCCCCGACCAGATAAAGCCCGCGGGCCTCTTCGCTGACATTGTGGGGACGGAACCAGGCAGATTGCAGAATGCGCGGCTCAATCGAAAAGCCACAGCCATGTGGCGACAGATAGCGGTCGCGGAAATCCTCGGGCGTATAAAACATGGATGCCGAAAGGTGGTCCTGAAAGCCGGGGATGGTCTGTTCCAGAACTGCAGCAACCTTGGCCTGATAGACCTTCGACATTTTCTGCCAGTCCACCGGGTTATCGTGTCCAAGGTGCGGGACCGGTGACAGGGCATAAAACGTGTCGTCCCCTTCTGGGGCAACATTCGGGTCGGTAACAGAGGGCCGGTGCAGATAAAGGCTCATGTCATCGGCGAGTTTACCTTTGATGAAGATGTCGTTCAGCAGACCTTCATAGCGTGGCCCGCTCAGGATCGTGTGGTGGCCAACGTCCTTCCACATCTCGGCCGTGCCCATCGTGCCGAAGTACCAGACAAACAGCCCCATGGACCAACGGGTCTTGTCGAGCTTCTTTGTCGTCCAGCGCTTGCGGGGATGGTTCCGGAGAAGTCGGTCATAGGTAAATCCGGCGTCGGCGTTGGACACAACAAGCGGCGCGGCCATCGTCGTTCCATTGGCCAAGCGCACGCCCTTGGCAGCTCCATTCTCGACCACGATCTCATCGACTGTGGTATTCAGGTGAACCGTACCACCCTGACGTTCGACAACACCCTGCATGGCATCGGCAATGGCCTGAACCCCCCCAATGGCATAGTGAACGCCGTATTCCTTCTCGAGGTGGCTGACGAGCGCGTAGATCGACGTCACATGCATCGGATCACCGCCTATGAACAGCGGGTGAAACGACAGTGCCATCTGCAGGCGGGGGTCCTTTACCCGTGACTTGGCCAAACCAAAAATCGACTTGTCAGCCCGCAAGAGGGCAAATTCCGGGATCACCTTTCCGGTGCTCCAGAACTTGTGCATCGGCTTGTCGACCATGCCCTCGAATCCCACAACGAACCGGCGGGCCGAGTCTTTGAGAAACCTTTTGTATCCCTTCACATCGCCCGGGCTAAGACGACCGACCTCTTCGACCATGCGGTCGGTGTCGCCGGTCGCGGCAAAAACGCTGCCATCGGGCCAGCGGATCTCGTAGAATGGATCGAGCGGCCGAAGGTCAACATCCTTGTGGAAGTCCTCGCCGCATTCTGACCAAAGCTCTTCAAAGACCTGGGGCACTGTTACAATGGTCGGACCCAGATCGAATCGATGTCCATTCTCGGTCACGGATGATCCGCGCCCACCAGCACGGTCCAGACGGTCAATGACCGTGACCGAATATCCCTTTGCACCAAGCCGCATCGCTGCCGCCAATCCACCAAGGCCTGCGCCAACGACGATGGCGTCATGTGGACGCGCGATAGGAAAGGGTTGTGTCATCATACTCGAACGATAGCGGTGTCAATCTAAGTTGACAATCTTAGAAATGGGCCGGGGTCCCTTCCAAAGCCCGGATCGCCTTGGATAGGCTGGCTAGACCGGGGTTGGCTCATCGCAGCCCGTGCATCAACGCTCAAAAACGAAAACACGAAATCTGCGCGACTGATCCTGCCGTCACGCGAATGAATTTGACCCGGACGCTAGCGCCTTTCCAAAGTGGCAGCCATGTGTCAGGATAAGTTGACACTATTGGACTTTCTGACTCGTGACCCAGACCGTCAGCCTTTCGTTCTTTCGCTTTGCGGGCCCCGGCGCTCGCCTTTGGGCGTTGACACAGATGGGAGCAGCGCGGCTTCCTCTGGGCCGCACCCCGGACATCGGGTTCTGGAAGTTGTGTGGATCGGGCACCGGCGAAGGGTTTACCCCCGTTCCCAATACCGCCGTCTACGCGATCCTGGCCACATGGCCTGATGAGGCGACAGCACGGGCGCGGGTTGCAGAGGCAAAGGTCTTTGCCCGCTACCGCAGCAAAGCGGTCGAGGATTGGACAGTGTTCCTTACCCCGACGTCGTCTCGCGGGCATTGGGCCGGCAAGACGCCGTTCAAAGTCGGGACCACCGCCACCAACGGCCCCCTCGCCGCATTGACCCGGGCTACGGTCCGGCCCTCGATCGCCACACGATTTTGGGGGCGTGTGCCCGATATCTCTGCCATGATCGGCAAGGATACGAACGTCGCCTTCAAGATCGGGATCGGTGAGGTGCCCCTGTTGCACCAGGTCACCTTTTCCATCTGGCCATCCGAGGCCGCTATGGCGGCCTTTGCCCGGACCGGGCCACATGCCGAGGCGATCAAAGCCGTCCGCCAGGAAGGCTGGTTTCGCGAAGAACTTTATGCCCGTTTTGTCGTTCAGTCCGATATGGGCTCATGGGCCGGGCGCTCCCCACTTGATCGATTGAAAGACGCCGCATGAAACAACCCTTTCCCTTCTCAGCCATCGTCGGCCAGGCCGAAATGAAGCGGGCCATGATCCTCACAGCCATTGATCCCTCTATTGGAGGGGTTCTGGTTTTTGGGGATCGGGGAACCGGCAAATCCACAGCCGTGCGGGCGCTTGCTGCGCTTCTCCCCCCGATTACGGCCGTGAAGGGGTGTCCCATCAACTCGGAAACTCCGGCGGGCGTGCCTGAATGGGCCGGGATCAAGACCAAGCAAACGCATGAAATTCCGACACCTGTCGTGGACCTGCCCCTTGGCGTGACCGAAGACCGGGTGACGGGTGCGCTAGACATCGAACGGGCGCTGACCCGAGGGGAAAAGGCGTTCCAGCCCGGCCTTCTGGCACGTGCCAACCGAGGCTACCTTTATATCGACGAGGTCAACCTGCTGGAGGATCACATCGTCGACCTGCTGCTCGACGTGGCGCAGTCGGGAGAAAACGTTGTCGAACGCGAGGGCCTGTCGATCCGCCATCCAGCCCGCTTTGTGCTGGTCGGATCAGGCAACCCCGAAGAAGGGGAATTGCGGCCACAGCTGCTTGACCGCTTTGGCCTGTCGGTCGAAGTGGCCTCGCCCCAGGATATCGAGGAACGGATTGAGGTCATTCGCCGCCGCGATGCCTATGAGACCGAGTACACGACCTTTATGCTGCGCTGGCAGGCCGAGGATGCAACGATCCGCGATCAGATCCTGCGATCGCGCCAGACCTTGAAAAAGCTGGGCACGACGGACGATTCCCTGCGAGACGTGGCCAAGTTGTGCCTTGCCTTGGGGTCGGACGGCCTGCGGGGTGAGCTGACACTGCTCAAGGCCGCGCGTGCCTATGCCGCTTGGCGCGACGACACGGCACTGACCCGTGGCCATGTGCGCGACGTTGCAGCCATGGCCCTTCGCCATCGGCTGCGGCGCGATCCACTGGACGAAGCCGGAAGCGGCGCCCGCGTCGGACGGATCGTGGAGGAGGTTCTTGGCTGACCTCTCCACCCCCTTTGGCCGGGCGACCGCCGCCCTTGCCTTACTGGCGGTCGATCCAAAAGGGTTGGGCGGCATGGCGATCCGCGCCCGATCGGGTCCGGTACGCGATGCCCTGACGGACATGTTTGGCGCAATCCCCCTGCCCCTCATACGGCTGCATCCGGCGGTGACGGATTCGGCGCTGTACGGTGGGCTGGATTTGTCAGCCACGCTATCGTCAGGCCATTTCGTGACGGAACGCGGCCTGCTGACCGACCCCTCCGCCCTGGTTCTGGCGATGGCGGAGCGGACGACGTCAGAGTTGGCCGCACGGCTGGCCCTGACCCTTGACGAAGGGCGCGGGCATTGCCTGATCGCCCTTGATGAGGGATCGGAAGAAGATGAAACCCTCCCCGCTGCTTTGGCCGAGCGGATAGCATTTGCTATCGTCCTGAACGACGTGCCTCTGGGCGACGTCACCGGCTTTGGCCCCGACGCAGAAGAGTTGGAAGACGCTCGCGCCATGCTCGCAACGGTTCAGACCGGACCCGAGGATCTGGGGCAGATCGTTCGCCTTTGTGCCGATTTTGGCGTTGGCTCGGGCCGGGCTGCCTTGTTTGCCCTGCGCGCCGCACGGGCCAACGCCGCAATTGAAGGACGGCCCGAGATTACGGATGAGGATATCGCAACCGGATGCGCCCTTGTCCTGTCGCACCGAGCCACCCAATTCCCCGCCCCGCAAGAGGACGAAACTGAAGAGCCGCCACCACCGTCCGACCCCGAGCCCGAGTCCGAAAGCGATGCACCCGACGATCAGGATCAGGACAGCCTTGAGTTGCCGGACGAACTGCTGCTTGAGGCTGTCCGCGCCCTTATCCCCGACGACCTGCTTGCAAGGATCGCAGCCCAAAAGGCGCGACGTGGCAAGGGCAGCGGGACCGGGGCGAGGAAGAAGGGCAACCGACGGGGCAGGCCCCTGCCCTCACGGCCCGGCCGGCTGGGCGATGGCGCACGGATCGACATCGTTGGCACCCTGCGGGCAGCGGCCCCCTGGCAGACCATCCGGGCTCAGGCAAGCCCCAAATCTACGGGCCTTTACATCCGCCCCTCGGACATACGTGTCAAACGCTACGAGGACCGTTCCGACCGGCTGTTGATCTTTGCGGTCGACGCTTCAGGCTCTGCCGCACTGGCCCGACTGGCCGAAGCAAAGGGCGCTGTCGAATTGCTGTTGGCACAGGCCTATGCCCGGCGCGATCATGTGGCACTTGTCGCGTTCCGGGGCACTGTCGCAGAGGTTCTTCTGCCGCCGACACGCAGCCTTGTGCAAACCAAACGGCGTTTGGCCAGCCTGCCCGGAGGCGGCGGGACCCCACTCGCTGCCGGCCTTCAGGCCGCGCTGCACATGGCCGGTCAGGCCGGACGGCGCGGGCTGACACCAACCCTTGCCCTACTGACCGACGGACGGGCCAATATTGCCCTGGACGGCACAGCGAACCGCCCGCTTGCTGCAGAAGACGCCCAGCGCGTTGCCCGTGGATTGCGCATGGCAGGGCTGGACGGGGTTGTCATCGACACCGGAAACCGGCCCGAAAAGGCGCTGGAAAGCCTCGCCCAGACGCTAGGCGCGGTCTACCTGCCCCTGCCCCGTGCCAATGCCGAACGGTTGTCGCAGGCCGTTTCTGACGTTTTGGGCTAGGCTGTGCGCTGGCCACAGGACGCCGAGGGCTGGCCGCTGCGCGAACATTCGCGCATGCAACTGCTGCGCCCCCACCGCTGGCACATTCAGGAGGCGGGGGAAGGCGAGACCCTGATCCTCATCCACGGAGCAGGCGGTGCCACCCAAAGCTGGAGGGGTCTGTTCCCTCTGCTTGCCCAATCCTATCACGTCGTATCCATCGACCTGCCCGGTCAGGGGCTGACCCAAGCCGGATCACGCAACCGCTATGGGCTGGATGCGATGGCAGAGGATGTGTTGGCCCTGATCCATGACAACGGCTGGACCCCCCGCGCCCTCATCGGACACTCGGCTGGTGGTGCCATCGCCCTGCGCCTCGCCGAATTGGGTGCAGTGCCAGATGGCTGCGTGATCGGGTTGAACCCAGCACTCAGCAACTTCAAAGGGGTCGCAGGCTGGTTGTTTCCCATGCTTGCCAAAGTTTTGGCCCTGAACCCATTTTCGGCAAGCCTGTTTACGGCAGCAGCCACCGAATCCAGCGTGCGAAACCTGATCAAGGGGACGGGGTCAAAGCTTGATGAAGAGGGGATCGCCCTCTACCGAAGGCTTGCCTCCGACCGGACCCATGTGGATGCGACCCTTGCCATGATGGCGCAATGGTCGCTGGATGGACTGCTAAGCCGGCTTGGCGACATCCCTTGCCCAGTTCACCTAATCGTCGGGGCCAACGATCTGGCGGTGCCCCCAAAGACAAGCCGTGACGCCGCCGGCATCTTGCCCAATGCAACGCTGGTCGAGTTGTCCGGCCTTGGGCATCTGGCACACGAAGAGGACCCGGCCCAGATCGCGGACCTGATCCGCACGATCCTGCAGGGCTGAAATACGGCGCAGATTGGTATGATACGTCCCGTCACCCTATCTCTGGCCTGCCTGAACATTGACAAGCGGCGCAGACTCAAGCCACTCGGTCCCCAATGCATCCGTCCCTTGTCCTGAAGAAGAAAGCACAGCATGGCCAATCACCTTTATCACGGCGATCTCCCCGATGGCCTGAACCTTGGGCCCATCGTCGCGATTGATTGCGAAACCATGGGGCTGAACCCCCACCGGGACCGGCTGTGCCTGATCCAGATGTCGGGCGGCGACGGTGACTGCCATCTTGTTCAGGTGGCCATCGGCCAGACCGAGGCGCCGAACCTTTGCGCTATGTTGACAGATCCGAACGTCCTCAAGCTGTTTCACTTTGGCCGGTTCGATATTGCCGCGCTTTACAATGCCTTCGGGGCGCTGGCTGCACCGGTATACTGCACCAAGATCGCATCCAAACTTGTCCGGACCTTCACCGACCGGCACGGGCTGAAGTACCTTTTGAACGATCTCTGCGGCATCGACATCTCAAAGCATCAGCAGCAAAGCGACTGGGGCGCTGAAACCCTGACATCAGCACAGCTTGACTATGCCGCATCCGATGTCCTGTACCTGCACAAGTTGCGTCTTGCGCTAGACGCAATGCTCGCCCGCGAAGGCCGCACCGAAATGGCGCAGGCCTGTTTCGAGTTCCTACCGACACGATCCAAGCTGGATCTGGCAGGTTGGCCTGAAATGGACATCTTCGCGCATTGATGGACAGGCAAGGGAACCTTTACTCTCATTTCGTGGCGGGGCTGAAAGTGCTTTTACCGCTGGGTGCCCTTGCCCTTTTGTCGACCATGTTCCTTTTTGCCAACGGCCCGGAGCCAGACCCTGCGATCCCCTTCGCCGAGATCGAGGCGATTGCCATCGACCCAAGGATCGGCGATCCACACTTTGCCGGGATTGCTGACGACGGCTCTGTCATTTCGATCAACGCCAACGAGATCAGGCCCGACCTTGGTCAGCGGGATTCATTCAGCGTCAGCACCATACGGGCGATCATCGACGCGACCGATGGGAGCAGGGTTGAGATTACAGCCGGACAAGGACAGATCGAACCGCGAAGCAAGATCGCCCGTCTGACAGGCCTTGCCCGCGTCACAACTTCAAGCGGCTATGTCCTGGAAACCGCAGGCCTTGTCGCTGACCTCAACAGCGGAACCGTAACTTCGATGGGCGCGCTTGAAGCGCAGGCACCTTACGGAGAATTCAGTGCAGGCGGTCTCGTCCTTTCGACCTCCCAGTCGGGGGAGGGATCGCAGATGGTTTTCAATGGCGGTGTCCGCCTGCTATACCAGCCCCAACCATAAGGACCTATGACCGTGATGTTGCCTCGTCTGACCGCGCTTGCCCTTCTGGTGCTGATCCCGTTTCAGGCCGCTGCGCAAACCAACATCGCCTTGGGCGGAATCACCGCTGATCCCACCGCTCCGGTCGAGATTACGGCCGATCAGTTGACCGTCGATCAGGACAGCCGAAGTGCCACCTTCAGCGGCAGCGTTCTGATTGGGCAGGGGAGCCTGCGCGTTTCGGCCGAAACGGTCGAGGTTGTCTATGACGAAGTGACAGGCCAGATCGCAAGATTGACAGCATCGGGCGGTGTCACATTTGCCACCGAGACCGAGGCAGCCGAGGCCCAGAATGCCATCTACGACCTTGTTGCCGGAGAGTTGACGCTGACTGGCGATGTCCTTTTGACCCAAGGGAACAGCGCCCTGTCAGCCGAAAGCATGGTCGTGAACCTTCAGACAGGGACAGCCCGCATGGATGGCCGGGTCAGAACGGTGTTCGAGCAAGGGGCCAATTGATGGCCGACCAGAACACGATGCTTACAGTGCGCGAAGGCCAAGCGGGCCTAAGGGTCACCAACCTTTCCAAAAGCTATCGCAAGAGGCCGGTGATCCGCGATGTGAGCCTGTCGCTTGCCCGAGGCGAAGTTGTCGCCCTGCTTGGCCCCAACGGATCGGGCAAGACGACCTGCTTTTACGCCATCGCAGGGCTGGTGATGCCAGAAGGCGGCCAGGTTATGGTCGATGGCCGCGACGCGACTTTGCTACCGATGTATCGCAGGGCGCGGCTTGGTATTGGCTACCTGCCCCAGGAAATGTCGATCTTTCGCGGACTTTCTGTTGAAAACAACATCCTGTCGATTCTTGAGATTGCCGAACCAGATCACAGCACCCGGCGCGAGCGGCTGGAAGAACTGTTGTCGGAATTCGCCATCGAGCATCTGCGTCGCGCGCCCGCGCTTGCCCTGTCGGGCGGTGAACGGCGCCGGGTCGAGATTGCCCGATGCCTCGCCGCCGGGCCAAGGTATGTCCTGCTGGACGAACCGTTCGCAGGCGTCGATCCAATCGCGGTTGGCGAAATCAGATCGCTGGTATCCGACCTTAGCGACCGGGGCATTGGCGTGCTGATCACCGATCACAATGTGCGCGAGACCCTCGAAATCGTAGATCGCGCTTATATCCTGCACGATGGCAAGGTCCTGATGTCCGGCACCGCGGATGAGGTGATCCGCGATGAGAACGTGCGCAGGGTCTATCTGGGACAGACCTTTCGTGTGAACTGACTGTTGCCAAAAACAACCTGCACAGGATCATTGACAACTACGGGTCCTGTAAGGCGAAATGGAGGGGATGAGAGTCATTGGTCATCCTTGCCAAAAGAACCTGCCGGGCGTCTTTGTCCGATCTCCTAAAGCACTGACCGAATATACCAATTCATCAATTCCCATCGCTGCGACTCATCTGCGACCAAAGCAAATTGCTTTGCCGTCATGAATCCTTGCGACTAACTGAAGAGGAAACGAGATGCGCTACCAGATCAGCGGAAAGCAAATCGACATCGGTGAGGCCCTCCAAACCCACGTCAAGACAGAGTTGGGCGAGACGGTCGACAAATATGCCGGTCGGCCAACCGAAGCATATGTCGTCTTTTCCCGTAGCGGGCATGAGTACGTCTGCGAAACGGTAGTGCACTTGTCGACGGGCCTGACGGCTCAGGCGACGGGCCGGGCCAATGAAATCTATGCTGCTTTCGATGCCGGGTGCGAAAAAATGGGCAAACAGCTGCGCCGCTACAAGCGACGGTTGAAGGACCACCACAAGGCCCGACCAGACCCGGTTGAACTTTCGGACGCAGGCTCGTATATCCTCGCCGCAACACAGGACGAGGACGAGTCCGGGGCAGCCCCCGATAGCCCGATAATCGTTGCAGAGTTACAAGCAAAGATCCCCTCCCTGTCGGTGGGGGAAGCGGTGATGCAGATGGAATTGGCACACGCGCCGGTTCTTGTATTCCGCAATGAGAAGAGCAGCGAGATCAACGTCGTCTATAGGCGAGAAGACGGAAACATCGGCTGGATTGATCCAAGAGCAACCGGCTAGCCGGGTGACACGAGCAGACAGGACCTCGACGACATGCAACTGGCGGATATTCTCAAGGTCGACAGCGTAAAGCTTGTTGGCGCCACGAGCAGCAAGAAGCGCCTGTTTCACGACCTCGCAGACATGGCCGAGTCCATTTATGGCCTGAACCAGTCTACAGTTGTCGATGCCTTGATGGAACGTGAGGCCCTTGGGCCAACCGGTGTGGGACAGGGTGTTGCCCTGCCCCACGCGCGGCTTGCCAACATCGACGACGTCTGCGGGCTTTTCATACGGCTGGAACGTCCGCTTGATTTCGATTCGGTTGATCGTCAGCCTGTCGATCTTGTGTTTGCCCTTTTTGCCCCAGCCGATGCGGGCGTGAATCATCTGAAGGCGCTTGCCCTTGTGTCCAGGACCCTGCGTGACACCAATATCAGGGCCAAGTTGCGGGCCAACGACGATCCTGCAACATTGCACACGATCCTGACGGACACGACCGCTATACAGGCAGCCTGATCCCGGTTGTCGCCCAAGTCAGGTCCAGTTGCCGAATCCGAATACTTCGTAGTCCCTCGGGTATGCATCCCGGGCCGCATCCTCAAGTGACTGATCATAGATCCCTTCAAGGAAAGGCCTGTGGGGATCCGTCGAAGCGGTGAGTACTGGGGCATCGGGCCGGCCCACCTGCTCTGCCAGTCGGGCAAGATCTTTTGCCAGAGTCTGTTCGCGAAGGATAATGTCAGGCGGGGCAAAACCTGCAAATCCCTGCAACAGGACTAGCTGGCTTGCCCATGCGGGATCAATGCGAAGGTGGGTCTGACCGTTCAAGTTCGCCTTCACAAAAGTCAAAAAGACGCCAAAGGCCGCGCGGTGCGCCGCGAGATCGTAGTCGTCCCTAATCGCCCCCTCTGGCAGTGGAAGCGCGAACGACCGGCGCAGGCTCTGGCGCAATTCTGTGAAGGCGCCTGCTCCATCGACCGGAAGGATATGGTCACAGAAGGCCGCATGGGCGCGCGCCAGGGGATGGCGCAGAACGGTAAAGCTGCGATGCCCGGGATGTTGCGTCATCCAGGTTCGCAAGGTCTTGTTGGTGAACCTGTCCCGCGCATCTGCGCCATCAAGGGCTGCTAACCAATCAGCCACCGCCTTTTCCGGGCCAGAACGTACAGGCAGATACAGCAGCGGGGTTCTCGAGGCAGCAAGGTAGGTCGGGATAGCGGGTCCGCGTCTTGGCTCGAAATTCGGGGTTCGGGTCAGGTTGAACCGATCAAGGCGGGCGAGCGCATCAACCATTTCGTCATAGTTGGCGACCTTAGAGTCGAGCGGTTCGGGGTTCTGTTTCTTGAGCTTTTTGTCGAGCCCTTCGATCCGGGCAGGAATGTCGAGCCAGGCCGCTAGTCCGTTCATGACCTCAAGGTCCTGGATGTCTTCATAATCGACATAGAACGCCGTCTGGCCAGAGCGTTGGAGCGCACCCATGATGCGCACCTGGAAGCCTTGCAAAGCGTCCAGATGGCGGGTGAACTCGGCGGCGTTGAACCGGACAGCCTGGGACTTGGCATGGGTGACATTGGTCAGTTTCCACTGGCCCGTCGCCGAGGCGATCTTGCGGCTGACATAGCTGTCGATCGGGTTCCGGGTCAGTACAATCTTGGCGCAGCGTTTGTCGGCGAGGCACTGATCCAAGACGCGAGGATCGTGGTCATTGAAAAAGCGGAACCCGGCGATCACCCCCGGACGGCCCATGCTTTCGGCCTTGATGCGATCAAGCAGAATGGTTGGGTTGGCATCGCGTACCGACTGCGACACACCAAGGATTTCGGTCTTGTCGGGATAGCCGATGAAATGGGGATTGAACGCCTCTCCAAGGCAGGACACCCCATCAAAGGTATTCAGGTTCGATTCCAGGAAATTTGAACCTGTCCGCATTTCGGCAAACACGATGAAATAGTCGAACCGGGCCATGTTCTACTTTACCAGATAGGGTTTGCGGGGGGCAGGCGGCTGGTTCTTCAGCGGGGGGTCCACCGGAAAATCACCCATCAGATATGGGTGCATCCCCTGGTTCTTGAGGTTTTGAAGGAACTGGCCAAAGCCAGCCAGATCAACCATGCGCGGCACCTCGGCAAGACGGCGGGGCCCCTTGGTGCCGATCTGGTCGACCACGCTCTGCAAAGCCTCCATCGGGCTTTCGATAAACTCTGCCATCGTCCAGATGCGAACCCGCGCTTTGGCATAGGGTGAGCGGAGGGCACGCAGGTGTTCAGCTTCGATCCGCTGCAGTTGCGCAGCCTCGGCCCGCAATTCCGCGAAATTGCGGTTCAACTGGAACAGAGGCACAGCCCATGCCCCCGATATGACCGAGATCTGGGCATTCGGGTCCTTAGAGATGTCCCAGCTGATGTCCTGCTGGTCCATCGGACCAAACTGAAAGCACTGCCGCTCGCCCCTGGTGTTCCAGATCAGGTTCGTCAGGAACATGCGGGGATTGGCGTCCCGCAGGGCCGCGCTGTCGGACATGGACCCGGTGAACGTGGTTTGTCCCGCCTCGAACATCACGCGATCGGGGGCGTAGAGATGTCCGTGAACCTTGGCGCCGGTCGCGCGCGAGAGCCATGCCTCAAAGTCCTCGAAAAGCTCGGTAAACCCCTCAAACACAGAATAGGGAGCAGCAGTTACGCCGTTTTCCCAGTTCTCATTGGGAAAACGGCTTTGCATGTATAGGCCGGTACGGCCCCGGGTCCGCCGTTCGACTGCCTTCGAAAACACCCGGTCGATCTTCCCCGGATTAGGCTCTGCCTCGGCAACGCTGCGGCCATCCGGGTTTAGGAACGCCTCATAAAGGCGATCCGCGTGGGGCCAGATCTTGCGGGCCACGAAACAGTCGGACCGGCGCAGCAACTGCAGGTGGTCGTCGTAGAAGATGTGCGGTTTGCCCTGAAAATCGAATTTGCACAATGTCAGGGACCGGCTTTCGACATGCTGGGAATAAAGCCTCGTCAAAGACTGAAAGTAGCTTTCGTCCGGTATCCAGACCTTGCGAAAATAGTCGTCGTAGATCTTGCGATCCGGGTCCTCAAGAATAGCCGAAAGCGTTCGACGGGTCAGGCACCACCATTGGGAGCCCATATGAGGCACAAGGCCGGGTGGGATCCTTCGGTGCATCTTGAAGCGGCGTTGAAGGCTGACGTAGCGGTCAAACAGACGCCGATGCCGTTTCCACGAAAACGGAAAGCGCAAGGTAAACCGTTCTTCCGACAGGCCGCCAACGGTCCAGGGAACGTCGGCCGTCGTCGCGCTTTCGATGAAGTCTGTCATCGGGCGGGCATCCAGATAACGCTTCAGCTCTTGCGGTGGCCGCAGTGGCAGGCAGGAACCAGAGGCGAGGTAGACGTGCCGGACCTGCGGAAATGTCCGAAGCATCAGCTCACTCGCCGCCTGACTGGCCGCTACGATGCCCCAGGTGCCCCATTCGCAACGATGCCGGGTTGAAAACAACACGGTTGGAAGGTCAGCAAGGGATTCTACGAAGGCATCATAAATCGCTCGCTCAACCGTCTTGTCCACGTGGACGACGACTGGACAGTCGGCGGCAACCCAATGGCGGATTACCTGCTCTGCCCGGTCGAGCGCGGTGTGAACCAGCATCACGATCCCGACCGTCATGCCCAGTTACCCTTGGACATGAGTCCCAGAATCTCAAGCTGGCGCCAATTGATGTACTTCTCACTCCACTTGCACCAAAGATCGGGGTCGTCGATCAGGCCAGTCGCATAGGCCCTGTATTCATGGCTATTGGCGTAGTGCTGTTTGCGTGCCAGCTCCTCTTCTGCCTTCTTGCCGAAGGTATCGAGGAACTTGGTATGAAGAAGCACGCCCGAGGCCTTTTCGCCCCCCCACTCATCGTAGACGAGATTAAGGCCGCGCGGCAAAAGCATGTGGGTCGAGCTGACGTAGGTATAGTGCTTGTCCCATTTGACCAAAGGGATCTTGTTCAGCGCGGGCGCACGCTCGGGTTCATCGGCAAAAAACTTGCGGGCCCGTGGTCCGCCCTGAATCCACAGGTTCCCGAAGCGACCATTTCGCGATATGGTGTAGTTCCCCGCATCAAACCAACACACCAGATCCAGAGGATCAGCCCCACGCTCGTACCGCGCGGCTTCAAGGCGGCCCTTGGGGTACATGTCCAGCAGCATTGCCCCGAATGACTTGATTGACGAAGCGTCAAGCCAATCGGTCAACGCCCGAATGGGCCGGGTATCGCAAAAGGGGTAAACCAACAGCTCATCAGGATCGACGACAAGGCACCAATGGTTGTGCCCATGGCGCATCTGCAGCCAGTTGATCCAGTCCACCCCAAAACGCGCCCGCTTATAGCTGCCTGTCGTGGTCCAGAGCGACACGTCGGGTTGTTGGGTGAGGAATTCCCTGCCGCCATCGTCACTGTCGTTGTCGACCATGAAAAAGTGACTGACCCCGATCCGGCGGTAGTAGTCCAAGAAATAGGGAAGGCGAACATTCTCGTTCCGGAAGGTGGAAAACACGAGGATGTCGTCGGGTTGCACTCCGGCAGTGTTGTCGGAGACAACACTGAGCTGACGCGCCTTGCGGCGCGCGCGGATGCGCCACCTCTTGCGCTGTAGCCTCAGCCCATATGACTGGAAGAACCCCAAACACGTTTCCTCATCGCACCGGTGATCGGGCGGCCTTGGACCGGGATATCATGTCACGCTTAACACCGCCTTGAAGTGATCGTCCCACTTGGGGGGGTCAAAGGCCGGTCCTGCGATAGATGCTCGTGGTCTTAGCGCCATTGCCTCAATCTTCTTGATCCATTGATAACAATCTGTTGGCGACAGGTAAACGGCGTGCTGGCCGAGCACCTCGTGACAGATGGCAAGATCGCCACAAATCACCGGTACGCCCAGCGCCGCAGCCTCGATCAGCGGCAAGCCAAACCCCTCGCTAAGGGACGGGAACACCAGGGCCTGCGCACCCTGCAAGAGTGCGGTGACCCCTGTATCTGACAGGCCAGGCAATTCGACGACCCCATTGATCCCTTTGTCGAGGCGGGAAAAAACCTCGTCATTGCGCCAGCCCCTGTTGCCGCAGATGTACAAATTGGGCCGCTGGGGGCCCATCGCATCCCATGCATCCAAAAGCAGGGCGTGGTTCTTGCGCGGCTCAATTGTACCCAAGGCGACGAAATATGGTGTCTGCAGGTCCAGCCCGGCCGGCAAATCCGCAGGGTCCGGCTGAATCGGTGTGTGTCCCAGATGGAAGGCCAGAACCTTGGGTCGGGCCTCGGGGCCGATGTGGCGCAAGACATCCGCCCGGCTGGCCCGTGAGGGGCAGATCACCAGATCAGCGTGGCGGGCGACACGGTCCAGCTTGACCGCGAACTGTTCCACTGTGCCGGCCCGCTGCATATCGGGCAGATCAAGGGGGATGGTATCGTGGATCATGACCGTAATCCGCGACCTTGGTACGGTGCGGATGGCCCGAAATATCCTGTCGGTGATATTGCTGTGTCCGACGTTTAGATAGGCCATCCCAGCCGGCAGGCCGCGTTGCAGGAGGGTCGGCAGTCTCAACCCCGTCGAACGCCCCACGGCAAGCGAACGGGCGAGGCTTTGCCCAGCCTGACGCCGATGATCCAAACGATAAGAGAGCCGGGACAAGAGGTCAGGTTGGCCCCAGCTGTCAGTCGTCGCGGCCTTGGTGATGGCAACGACACCTTGCCGATCCAACAAGAGGTAGCCCAAAGACGTTTTGACAAGACCCCAAAGTGGGACCGGGTCCGCCGAAAGGGCCTTTGCATAGGCCAGCTCTACCCGGTCAACGCCGGTAAGGCCGCGCCCAGACCGCGATACAAGCCGAGAGAGATCGAGAAGTCGGGCAGAAGGCGTCGGTTCCGTCATCGGCCCTCAGGACATCGCCTATTGCGCGGCGTTTCGCATTGCCACCATGTCGTGCAAATACTGGCCAAATTCCTCGCAAAGTTCTGGACGGGCCAGACCGAACGAAACGGTTGCTTGCAGGAAACCCGCCTTAGAACCACAGTCAAAACGCTCTCCCCGGAACCGATACCCAAAGACATTGTTCCCCTGAGTGGTCTCAGCGGCAATCGCGTCGGTTAGCTGCAACTCACCACCTGCGCTCGGCTTGATCGAATTGAGGTTTTTGAGAACGTTTGGCGTCAGGATGTAACGACCGATTACAGCAAGGTTGGAAGGGGCTTCGTGCACCGGCGGCTTTTCGACCATGCCTTTGATCTTGACGATGGAGCCCAAGTCCTCCTCGATGTCGAGGACACCGTAGGAAGACACCTTCGGGCCGGGGACTTCCATAGCGGCGACCATGCATCCCCCGGTCTCGGCATGCGCCTCGACCATCTGTTGCAAGCAAGGCTTTTCGGCCGCGATCACGTCATCAGGAAGCATGACGGCAAAAGGCTCGTCACCGATCAGGCGGCGGGCACACCAAACTGCGTGGCCAAGACCCAGCGCCTTGTGCTGGCGGATATAGGCAATTGCACCGCTATCCATGTTGGTCGTCTTGAGAATTTCGAGGAGCTCGTCCTTGCCATCCTTGCGCAGCTTGGATTCAAGCTCGGGGGCGAGGTCAAAGTAGTCTTCGAGGGCCGACTTGCCGCGGGCCGTCACAAATATGAACTCCTTGATACCGGCGGCGCGGGCTTCATCAATGGCGTATTGGATCAGCGGCCGGTCCACTAAAGTCATGATTTCCTTTGGCACAGACTTTGTGGCTGGCAAGAAGCGGGTTCCTAGTCCGGCGACCGGGAAAACCGCTTTTGTTACACGCTTCTTCATGACTTATCCTTCACAACCACTGGCAACGCTCTATCACCCTCGGGCCTGAACAGTACCACGCTTAGACAAAAAGAACTTGGCGAAATGACGGGAGAACGCCCTGATCTCTCTAATATCCCCCTTGGCTAAACTAATTAAAGTATATTTGGGGTATTTTACGAAAATTAGTCACGTTTTCGACTTCTGCTTGAAGCCTCGATGAGAAGTTCCAAAAGCGCATCACGCGCTGGTCTCTCTTTGAGGCCCCGAACAATCCACCCCGCTGCAGCCAGTAGCCCTGCGGAGTAAAGCGGATCGAATGCCTGCGTATCGTGGGACTGAACACAAACAGGCTGACATGGTATCCGTCGGCGACAGCCGCCAGAGCCTTTCGATGGGCCGAGCGGCGCTGCCAAGGGCGACACCCATGGATCAAATGTCCCTTGTGCGTCGTCGGCGTAAATTTCTGGAATGAAACGGCAGGTTGACCAAGCGGCGTTAGCCCAATCGGCTTGCGCGTCTGCCCATCCCGCCAACCTGCATCAAAAGTTGCAAGAATGAGGCCCACATCTTCTGGCCCGATCCGTCCCGCCACCATATGGCCCAGAAGCCGCTTTCGCTGCCGATCCCGCTCTGATTGCCGGATGGTGTCATGATCCAACCCGGCACCATGTCGCAGGACAAAGGCGACGAGGCTTGCCCCGATCTCGAACAGGTCCAGCGGAACGCGGTCCCCTCTGCGGCGGCGACTTGCCGCAAACCCGTGGTGGACCTGTGCCATCGGGACGATTGCG